>JACCDT010048284.1_pt1 | contig 14357 bp, 13 predicted proteins | sample 7446291 | NCBI WGS metagenome assembly JACCDT01 (sample SAMN15323446, study PRJNA562643) | freshwater metagenome | isolation source: river surface water | place: USA:Blue River Watershed | collected 2017-08-17
AAAAAATGAATTATGATTTAACTTAGTTTTGGTGGCGGAATAAGAATTCCTAAAGAAATAGTATTGTATTTAACTGAATTTTCCGAAGAGATAAATTGATTTCTTACAGAAGGTAAATACAGTTTATTGTGAATTTGTTCGAAATAAAAAATGAGCTTAAAATCTTTTTGAACTTGCTCTTCTTCCGAAAAATTAGAAACTACCGAGACATCTCCATCATTTTCAATAGCACTAACTACGGTAGGTGTTATTAAAAATAAAACGAATAAAAATAGTAATATACTGGCTAGTTTTTTCATTACAACAAAAATAGAATTAATCTTGTAGTAAAGGCGCTAATTTTAAGAAAAATTAACACTGTTTATTGATGTTTCGGAAATATTTGCTCTATCTTTTTTTCGAAGCTCTATCAATAGTAAATGAAAATTCAGAACCAACACCGTATTCACTTTCTACATATATTTTTTGCTTGTGGGCTTCTACAATATGTTTCACAATAGACAACCCTAAACCAGAGCCTCCCTCTGAACGAGAACCGCTTTTATTCACCCTGTAGAATCGTTCAAAAAGTCGTGGAATATTTTGTGATTCTATTCCTTCACCATTATCTGTTACTCGGACTAATATTTTTTTACTTGTAAAGCCAGTTACCGAAATTTCCGTTTCGCCTCCTTCTTTTCCGTACTTAATTGAGTTTACAATTAAATTAATAATTACCTGTTGTAGCTTATCCTTGTCAGCTGCCACCCACATGGGTTTATTATTATGTTCAAGTACCAATGAAATATTTTTTTTAGAAGCTTTCATTTCTAACATATCCACAATACTTTGAATTAATTCTACTATGTCAAATTCTGCTATTTCTAAATTGAGTTCACCTGATTCTAACTTACTAATCATATCCAAATCCTCAACGATATAAATGAGTCGTTCAACACCCTTTTCGGCGCGATCCAAATATTTTTTCAAAATAGTCTTGTCCTCAAATGCCCCATCAGTTAAAGTAGACAAATAACCTTGAACCGTAAATAAGGGCGTTTTTAATTCGTGAGAAACATTGCCTAAAAACTCTCTTCGGTAGTGTTCACGAACTTGTAACATTTCGATTTCCAACTTTTTATCGGTAGCAAATTTTTTAACCTTTCTTGACAATGTTTCCATATCTGTTGCAATGGGTTGATTGGCTAAGGAAGGTGCATCCAATAAAGCGACATCATCGTAGATTTTTTTAATTCTGTTGTAAATAAATCTTTCTATTCGGTATTGCAAGACTAAAAAAGAGAATACAAACAAAACCATAAAAAAAATGGCACCATAAATCCAAACGGTATCTTTATCATATTTTAGCGAAACTCGAAGAAGAATCATCCCAAAAAAAGTCGCAAAAAGACTAATTAAAGAAGATGATTTTATAGCAAACTGATAATTTCTTTTAAAATTTTTTTTCATTACAAAAAGGGGTATAAATAAAAAACAACGCAATAAATTGCGTTGTCTAAAGTACTATTATTTTTTAAAAAACTAGACTTCTAATTTATAGCCCACTCCTTTAATTGTTTTGAAAAAATCATCTCCTATTTTCTCTCTCAATTTTCGAATGTGAACATCAATTGTTCTTCCACCTACAATGACATCATTTCCCCAAATTTTATCTAAAATTTCTTCTCTTTTAAATACTTTTCCAGGTTTTGAAGCTAATAAGTAAAACAATTCAAATTCTTTTCTTGGTAAGGAAATTTCGACCCCATCCTTTATAATGATGTACTCCTCTCGATTAATTTCAATTCCACCAACGCTTAAAGTGCCAACGTTTTTTTGTTGATCATTAAAACGTCTTAGCAAAGCGTTTACTTTACTAACCAATAATTTTGGTTTGATTGGTTTACTAATATAATCATCAGCACCTGCATCGAAGCCTGCTACTTGAGTATAATCTTCATTACGAGCGGTAAGAAAGGTGATAATTACATTTGGAAGTTCCGGCAATTTTCTGATAATTTCACAGGCCTCGATACCATCCATTTCAGGCATCATGACATCCATGATAATTAAATCTGGCAAGTCCGATTTTGCTTTTGCAACTGCTTCTTTTCCGTTGGAAGCGGTACAAATTTGATATCCTTCTTGAGATAAATTATACCCCACAATTTCTAAAATATCTGGTTCATCATCAACCAATAAGATTTTAGCTTTATTCTTTGCCATAGTTTACTTTATTTGAATCTAAGTTATACTTATTTAGATTAACAAGTTGTAAATATATAGAAATTTACACACCGAAAACCGAGTTAACCTAAATTTAATCTAGTAACAATTTGGTAATATTAAGTTATTGAAAATATAACAAAGTGATAACCTCGAAACAACATTGCCGCGGTTAATTTGCAGAAAAATTAAAACTATTAAAATGAAATTAAAATTTGTATTAATTACATTATTTATTTGTGCAATAGGTTTCGCACAAACCAAAGGTACTGTTTCAGGTACGCTTTTAGACAAAGAATCTAAAAACCAACCCCTTCCTTTTGCTAATGTTCTTATTAAAGGAACTTCAATTGGAGTAAACACAGACATTGATGGGAAATATTCTATCAGTCTTCCTGCAGGTAATTATACTATCCAATTCAGTTTTGTTGGATATGAAAACATAGAAATGCCAATTTCTATCAAAGCTAATGAAACTCTTGTTATCAATAAAACATTAGGCTCTGGAAACTATACTTTGAAAGATGTAGTAGTTAAAGCCAGTGGTAATAGAGAAAAAGAAACCGTTTTACTTTATGACCAAAAAAAGGCTGTAGTTATTAAACAGAGTATTGGAGCGCAAGAAATGGCTCGTAAAGGTGTAAGTGATGTTGAAGAAGGTTTAACTAAAGTTACTGGAATTACTAAAGTAGATGGTAGAGGTCTTTTTGTTAGAGGACTAGAAGACCGATACAACAATTTGTTAATTAATGATTTGGCGGTTCCATCGAACAACCCATTCAAAAAAATAATCCCTTTAGACATCTTCCCAACTGATATTGTAAGTGTTATTGATACCTACAAAACTTTCAATACCAATATTTATGGTGATTTTGCTGGAGGAACTTTCAATATAGCTACTTCTAAAGGAACTAAAAGCCAATCAAAAATTAATTTTGGTGTAGGATACACTTCTAATAATAATTTAAAAAAATTCCTTATTTCCAAAGATGCAACCTCAACCGCAGACTTTTTTGGTTTTTCAGGCTCAGAAAGAGACTTCCCAAAAGTATTTGGCAATGTCCCAAGTAATCGTGTGTTAACAGCTAATGAAGCTTCGACTCAATTTGGATCAGGATTTGATGTTGAACAAGCTAACTCACCACTAAATACAAGTTTTGGAATTTTAAATTCAGAAAAATTTACAGTTGGAAAAAATAGCAATTCATTGCAATATTTAGTTTCGTTCAACTTTGACAACAAATACCAATATAGAGAAGGTGTAGATCGTTTTTTTAATGCTGCTCAAGGAAATTACGATAATGATTTGTTTAACAAACAATACAAATACATCACTAATTCATCTGCATTAGCATCATTGAACTTTAAATCAGAACGATTGAATTTAACTTCAAATACATTTTATTTAAAATCTACAGAGAACATGATCCAAGATCAATTGGGTTACACCAACTCTGCAACAATCAATAATAATGGTTTTATTAGAATGAATCAATTGACTCAATCTGACTTTTTAAATACACAATTATTTGGTACTTATAAAGTATCTAAAGATGATAGAAAAAATATTAAAGCGGGAGTTTCATTCACAAAAACAGGATTTCAATTACCAGATAGAAAATCATTTAAAGGGGTATTATTGGATGATAATACAACTGCGATTAGTTATACAGGAAATAGTTTGTACAGACAAACTATGGATGTAGATGGTAAATTCCACGTTTCAAGCATGCTTGAATATTCATGGCTTTTCGGAAAAAAAGACATCAAAGATGCTCATAAATTGACTGTTGGTTACAATTCATACATTAATAGAATGGACTCAAAATTCAGATTCTTAGTTTCTGATAGAGTGGGGGCCAATGCTGTGTCTTTTAACACAAACAACCCTGATGCTACATTAGCAAGTGAAATTACAAATGGAAAATTTACTTATAGAGAAGGAACTAATTCTACATATAAAGCAAAATTATTAGAATATCTAAATGCTGGTTATGCTGATGTAGCTTTTAAATTTAATGATGTATACGAAATGAACTTTGGAGTTAGAGTGGAACAAAGTTTGAGATTAACTAAATACAGAAATCCAGGTTCATTTAATGATCCTTACCAAAAAAAATCAGTAGAAGATTTAGATATTTTACCATCTTTAAATATGAAGTATAAATTTAATGATGCTTCCAACTTTAGACTTGCTGCTTCAAAAACCATAACTAGACCTGTAATCATGGAATCATACCCTCTTGAGTTTGTAAACTTAGATGGAACTATTGAAAATGGTAATCCAAATGTTGTGAATAGTGATAATTATAATTTTGATTTGAAATATGAATTTTTCCCAACTGCGAAAGAATTACTAGCTGTTACTACTTTTTCAAAACTAATTCAAAACCCAATCGAAAGATTGTTTACGCAATCAGCCGGTAGTGGTGGACAAATCATTACATATGACAACTCAAATAAAGCATTGCTTGTGGGTGCAGAGTTAGAATTGCTTTTACAACTTGATAGAATTTCTGATAATTTCAAAAATTTATCATTAGGATTCAACACTTCATTAATGTATTCAAAAGTAACTATCAATAAAAACAATACAACTGAAACTAACCCTAACAGAAGATTGCAAGGTGCCTCTCCGTGGTTAATTAACGCTGACTTAAAATACGATTTTGATTTTTCAAGCAATTGGAACAATACAGTATCATTAGTCTATAATGTATATGGAAAAAGAATCTTTGCTGTTGGGACAAATGGTTTAGATCATTACTACGAGCAACCTTTCAATAAACTAGATTTAGTTTGGAGTAATAAAATTGGAAAGAAATGGGATGCGAAATTCTCAATAGATAATATTTTAAATCCAAAATATAGTATCAAATTAGGAGAAGAAAGCAAACTGCCAATTACTGAGTCAGATTTAACCGTTAAAGATTACACCAGAGGTGTAGGCTTTTCATTAAATGTATCTTATACTTTCTAATACTACTTAACATTAAAAAAACATTTAGATTTAGTTTTAATCACATTTTAATAACAATTTAAATAACTAAAATAAGCACATCTGAAAGTACTTTTGAATTGTTAAAAAACATAAACTAAATTAAATTAAAAAAATTATTATGAAAAAAATCGCATTAAGTATAGCTATCATTGCTGCTGTTTTTACAGGTTGTACTATTGACGACGAAACTGAAGTTGTAAAAGTTCCAGTAACTGGAGAAATTACAGGTGATTTAACTGTTTCAAAAACCTATGCTTACGGAAATTATACCCTAAAAGGTTTTGCTAAAGTTGCAAGTGGTGTAACAATCACTTTTGAAGCTGGATCTACAATAACAGCTGACAAAGCAGATGGTGAAGATGCATTTGTAATCTTAAATGGTGGAAAATTAATTGCAGTTGGAACAGCTACTGAACCAATTGTATTTACTGAAAAATCGAAAGTTGCAGGTTCATGGGGTGGTATAATCATGTATGGAAATGCACCTATCGTTAATTCGGCTACTAACGCAGCACCTCAAACAGCAACTTCAGAAGATGGACTTGCTTTACCTTATGGTGGTTCTGATGCAGCACATAATGGTGGAACATTAAAATATGTGCGTGTTGAATATGCTGGACAAGTTATTACTCAAAACAATAAAGAACAAAATGGTTTCTCATTTTACTCTGTTGGATCAGGTACAACTTTAGAAAACTTAGTTTCTTACAAAGGAAATGATGATGGTTTTGAATTCTATGGTGGAACTGTAAGTTTAAAAAATTCAATTTCTTACGGAAACTCTGATGACGCTTTTGACTGGCAAGATGGTTGGAGAGGTCAAGATAACACCAACTGGTATGCTTACCAAGAAGGGGTAGCTAATTATGGTTTAGAAGTTGAAGCAAAAAGTGTGAACAATGCATTTTGGCCTAAAGTTACCAACATCACTTTGAAAAGAGCTGCTGGTACTGCTACTGAAGCACAATCAGAAATTCAATTAGACGCAATCCAATTCAAAAAAGAAGGTAATGGAGAATACAGTAACATCATTATTGATGGGTACAAAAACCAAACTACTCCAACTGCTAAAAACGGTGGTGCTATTCAAATTTTAGATTTAACAACATACAACAATCAAGTTGTAGGTGGAAAAATCAAATTAACAAACGTTACCATCACAAACACTGACAATTTGTTTATCTCTGGAGCATCTACTTTCACAGTTGCTGCTGGTAGTTTCTTACCAACAACTAACTGGGCTACTACTACAACAGCTACAGGTGCTGCTTTAACAAACGGAGCTTGGTCTACTGTTAACGGAGCTACTTTGATCAAATAATTATAATTAAGTAGTATTTCCTACTACTTTAATTAGAAATAAAAAACCCCTGTTAGGAATTCCTAACAGGGGTTTTTCTATTAATCTACTACAAGATTAATTTAAAGCAACTGTTCCATTGCTCCATTTTTTTACTGATTGAATATTGTCTTTAGAAAAATCTACTTCAGACAAACCTTCATTGTTCCAAAAGAACCAGTTGCCTACTTTTTCACCTTTGGCATACTCAGCAATAGCAATCTTTAATCCGTTCTCATTGTACGAAATCCATTTTCCGTCTAATTTACCATCTACAAAAAATCCTTCTTGTTGCACTTTTCCATTCTCATGGTAATACGTTGCTTTTACTATCCCGTTTACTTCTTCTAATTTAGGCTCTCTATTTTGTGCAAAAGTTACACTAGATACTACTAACACTGCAATCATCATAATTTTTTTCATTTTGTTAGGTTTTAATTGTTAATAATTCGATAACAAATATAGACATTAATTTACATCTACCAAACATTTACTTAACAATTTGGTAACATTAGGATAAAAATATACTTGGTTTTTCATTAAATATTATATAAATACTTGATTTATAATAATTTACAATGTTAAATTAAATTTAATAAAATAAGATTTTTTTTCGCCCAAACGATTTTTCTCTCTTTTTAGTATACTTACTTAATAAAAAATTGTATTTTTATGCAGTTACTATTAGCATATGAAGAAGTTGTATTTCATTCCTTTATTGTTTTTGCTTTTGTTTACTTTGAATGTTACTGCTCAAGAAGTAAAACAGCAATCCAAAATACAAGAGTCAGCCATTGAAGGTTTGAGCTTGTATCCTAATCCTGTAACTAATGGGAGAGTTTATATTGCTACTAAAAATGATGCAGAAAAAGAAATTCAAATTTTTGATGTTTTAGGTAAAAAAGTATTTCAATCCCAATTAAATACAAGAGAATTAAACATCTCGTCTCTTTCACCTGGTGTGTACATCATCAAAATAAGAGAAGAAGAAAGTACTGCCACACGAAAATTGATCATACGTTAATTAAACGTTATCAGTTTTTAACCTTCTGAAAACAATTAGATTACAATTGTAATGATTTCGTAATATTTGGTAAACAACCCAATAACACACTCTTTTTATTTTCGTAAAAACATTTTATGAAAAAGAAAAGAAAACTCCCTTTAGTAGTTTTAAGCGATATACATTTAGGCACTTACGGCTGTCATGCAAATGAATTAGTGTCTTATCTAAAATCAATTCAACCCGAAATGTTGGTCCTTAACGGAGACATTATCGATATTTGGAATTTCACTAAAAGCTATTTCCCAGCTTCACATATGAATGTATTGCGACAAATTTTAAAAATGTCCAATCAAGGAACCAAAGTAGTTTACATTACTGGTAACCATGACGAAGCTCTCCGTAAATACTCTGACACCAATCTAGGTAATATTGAATTGGTGGACAAACTTATCTTAGAACTCGACGAAAAGAAAATTTGGATTTTTCATGGAGATGTGTTTGATTCATCTACAAAAGGATATGCCAAAATAATTGCAAAATTAGGAGGCAAAGGCTATGATTTATTGATACTTATAAATACCTTTTTGAATTGGCTACTTGTTTTAGTTGGAAAAGAAAAGAGAAGTTTTTCTAAAAAAATTAAGGATAGTGTAAAAAAAGCCGTGGCTTTCATCTCCAATTTTGAAACCACTGCAGCTGAAATTGCTATAGAAAAAAAATACGACTATGTGATTTGCGGTCATATTCACAAACCACAAATGAAAGAAGTATCCAATGAAAATGGAAAAGTTATGTATTTAAACAGTGGCGATTGGGTAGAAAATTTAACTGCATTAGAATACAACAAAAAGAAATGGAGACTCTATTATTATCAAAAAATAGATTATACCAATCAAACAGAGTCTATTGACGATGCTATAATCAACGACATTGTAAGTAAAATTTTAGCTTAAGCCAAATGAAAATATTTTACGCTATTCAAGCTACCGGAAATGGACATATCAGTCGCGCGATGCAATTGTATCCGTATTTACAGAAATTTGGTGAAGTCGACTTCTTCATGAGTGGCAGTAATGCTAGTCTAGCGATTGACTTACCCGTAAAATTTAAAAGCCAAGGCTGCAGTCTATTTTATAGTAAATGTGGTGGATTGGATTATTGGAAAATTGCCAAAAATATTCGCCCTTTACAAATGCTTAGAGAAGCAAAGGCATTACCACTAAAAGATTACGATGTAATTATCAATGACTTTGATTCCATTACTTCTTTAGCATGTAAATTGCAAAAGGTGCATTCTGTACAATTGGGTCACCAAGCTAGTTTTGTATCAAAGCATACACCAAGGCCTGACAAGAAAAGCATCATGGGAGAAACAATTTTAAAACATTATGCCTCAGCACCCAAAAATATTGGATTGCATTTTGAAAAGTACGATTCGTTTATTGTGCCTCCTATTATTAAAGAGGAGATTCAGCAAGCTAATCCTAAAGATTTAGGTCATATTTCGGTCTATTTGCCTTCGTTTGACGTATCCTGTTTAGAAAAAGCGTTTCGTAGCTTACCCAATCAAGAATTTCATTGGTTTTTGGGCGACATAAAAACAAAACAAAAATTAGGGAACATCAACTATTATCCAGTAAACCAAGCTGATTTTAACGAAAGTCTAATCAATTGTCATGGAATAATTACTGGCGGTGGATTTGAAACTCCAGCAGAAGCTTTGTTCCTTAGAAAAAAAATACTAAGCATCCCGATTCAAAACCACTACGAACAAGAATGTAATGCTGCGGCATTGAAGAAAATGGGCGTACCTGTGGTTTATGATGTCGGTGATGATTTTGATACCATCATCCAAAACTGGCTTTCAACAGATACTCCCATGCCTTTGATTCAAGCCAATGATATCAATACTACTTTACAGTATTTATTTGATACTTATAAAGACTAAAATTGAGCTCCTTAAAGGGAGCTTTTTTTATGCCCGTTTCTTTTCCCATTTATTTGGATTACTTTTGTGAAAAAATAATACTTCTTGATTTCATCTCACGATATATTCACAATAAATAATCAAAAGCAATTTGACAAAATGGCTTTGAAAGTTTTTCGTTACCAATACGAAAACAATGGGGTGTATCGCGAATTTTGCGATTTCTTAAAAACCGATGTGCAAAAAGTAAAAACCATTCAACAAATTCCTTTTTTGCCTATTCAGTTTTTTAAAAGTCACGAAGTAGTATCAAATTCTAATCCTATCCAAACTACTTTCACAAGTAGTGGAACGACCGGAATGGTTACGAGCAAACATTTAGTTACTGATGTCAGTATTTATGAAGAAAGCTACCGTAAAGCATTTTCGCAATTTTATGGCAACATTGAAGATTATGTAGTAGTGGCTTTGCTTCCCTCCTATTTAGAGCGAGAAGGGTCGTCATTAATTCATATGGTGGATGATTTAATTCAACTATCCAATCAAGCTGATAGTGGATTTTATCTTCACAATTATGATGAATTAATTGAAAAATTAGTTCAGTTAGACCAATCAGGTCAAAATGTGATTCTAATCGGCGTTACCTATGCTTTATTGGATTTAATCGAAAAACATTCTTTCCAGTTAGAAAATACTATTATTATGGAAACAGGTGGTATGAAAGGAAAACGCAAGGAAATGATTCGCGAAGAATTACACCAAGAACTTTGTAATGGCTTTGGAGTCAAGTCCATCCATTCGGAGTATGGAATGACAGAATTACTATCGCAAGCCTACTCTTTAGGTGATGGAATTTTTGAATGTCCATCATGGATGCAAATTAGTATTCGGGACACAGAAGATGCATTATCTTACATTAGAGATGGAAAAACAGGTGGAATCAATGTAATTGACTTGGCCAATATCAATTCGTGTTCGTTTATTGCTACTCAAGACTTGGGTAAAAAATACAGTAATGGGAGTTTTGAAGTGTTAGGTCGATTTGACCATTCCGATATTAGAGGATGTAATTTAATGGTAGTTTAAAAAGTATATACCAGACCAATACCCAACATTTGTTTTAATTGAAGTTTTGGACCTAGAGTAACTTGGTTACCATTCACTTCTTCTTTAGCCTTTATATCATCGTCGTAAATAATTCGCGCACCAATAGTAGCTCTTACATATTGATTGACAACTAGGTCTAGCATAAAGTCATAATCAATATCTATGTTCCCAAAGTTGTTAATGTAATCGGAGTACAAGACCAATTTATTGACTAATATAACATTCTTTACAATTTCTTTTTTGTAATAACTGGTAAATAAAAACCCTAATTCTGTTTTTGAATTTTTTCCATTGATAAGGATATTCCCATTCGAATCGTAGAGCGCTTTAGTAACCCCAAAAGCACCTTGATTAGCCAATCGCTGATCTAATACCAAAGTGTTTTTGAACGTAAACGGAGAAATATAAAATACTCTATGTTTTGATTTACTAGCATTTTCAGCACCAACACCAAGAAAAAAATAGGCTGGTGCAAACAATCTAGATATCGCTTTGTCCGTATTTGGATAGGCATATCCATTAGTAAATTGCGTGTTGAAATTAAATTTAGCCGAATGGTACCAATTGGTAATAGTATCCTTTCTATACCCAAAAGTTGAGTTAATTTGGATGGCGTCATCAGTCTTTCTCATCTCAAACCCATCTTGCTTATTTAGACCATAGCGAATGGATAAATCATTGACCCATTTTTGATTTCCTTTGGCGTAAATTCTGGAAAAATCTCCTTTCAACAAACCCGAAATAGCACTATTCCCTCCGGCACTCCAGTTCACAAATACAATTTCTGAAATATCAAATCCTACTTTGTTTTTTTTGGTCCAATGCGAGGTCGTATCAGGTATTTTGGCATCAATTACTTCTTGAGCAAAGATAGAAGCCGAAAAAAGAAAAAGAAAAAAAGAAAATCCTAACCTCATTATACTATGTTTATGTCTTTAAATGTTGAGCAGTTCTTTAAAAAGATTTTGCAAACTACTAACGTCAATTTTACAATATTGTTGTAATTCCAAAACGGTTCCTTGTTCTATAAATTCATCTGGCACACCCAGTATCTGTATTTTAGAATAGTAATTATTTGCAGCCGAAAATTCTAAAATTGCACTCCCAAAACCACCACTAACTACTCCATCTTCAATAGTGATAACCGTATCAAATTTTGAAAAAATAGTATGTAAAAGTGATTCGTCTAATGGTTTTACAAAAGGAAAGTCAAAATGTGCAATACTATTTGGAAGATTTAAATTTTCCAAAACTTGCGTTACATTATTTCCAATGGTTCCATTGGATAAAACAGCAAATTGAGTTCCTTCTTGTATACATTGGCCTTTACCAATAGCTATTTTTTGATAGGGTGATTTCCAATAACTATTTTGCCCGCGACCTCTTGGATAACGAATTGCAATTGGATGATCTAATCCTAGTTGAGCCGTGTATAAAATATTTTGTAAGTCTGTTTCATTTCTTGGCGAATAAACTATTAAATTCGGAATACATCGCAAATAAGACAAATCAAAAACGCCATGATGCGTAGCGCCGTCTTCACCTACCAAACCGGCACGATCCAAACAAAAAATTACAGGCAAATTTTGCAAAGCCACATCATGAATTACTTGATCATACGCTCTTTGTAAAAAAGTAGAATAGATATTACAAAAAACGACCATGCCTTGTGTAGCCATTCCAGCGGCCAATGTAACCGCATGTTGTTCGGCAATCCCAACATCAAAAGCGCGTTTTGGAAAAGCATCCATCATCAATTTAAGCGAACTTCCCGTTGGCATAGCTGGCGTAATTCCAATGATTTTTTCATTCTTTTGTGCCAAATCCAAAATAGTTTCGCCAAAAACGTCTTGGTATTTTGGCGCTAGATTTTCATCTGATTTTGGGATAATATTTCCTGTATTAGCGTCAAATTTTCCTGGCGCATGGTATTGCACCTGATTCTCTTCTGCTTGCTGTAGCCCTTTTCCTTTTGTAGTAATAATATGAAGAAACTTAGGCCCTCTAACTTTTTTAAGTCGTTCTAATTCTTGGATTACCGCTTGAATATCATGTCCGTCAATAGGTCCTGAATAATCAAAATTCAAGGACTTAATCATGTTGTTTTGTCTTGGATTTTTTCCCTCTTTGACTGCTGTCAAATAGTTTTTCAAGGCACCCACACTGGGATCAATCCCAATCGCATTATCATTTAGAATAACCAATAAATTGGCATCGGTAACTCCCGCGTGATTTAAACCTTCAAATGCCATTCCCGAAGCTATTGAAGCATCGCCAATGACCGCAATATGCTGTCTTTCTGTCTCTCCTTTCAAATTGGCCGCAATGGCCATTCCCAAAGCTGCCGAAATAGAAGTAGACGAATGGCCTACGCCAAAAGCATCGTACTCGCTTTCGCTTCGTTTTGGAAAACCAGAAATACCATGAAGCTGTCTGTTAGTATGAAAATTTGCTCTACGACCGGTCAATAATTTGTGACCGTAGGCTTGATGCCCCACATCCCAAATCAAACAATCCTTGGGTGTGTTAAAAACATAATGCAAAGCAATCGTTAATTCTACTACTCCCAAGCTAGCGCCTAAATGCCCTTCTTTTACCGAAACCACATCAATAATGAAGTCGCGCAACTCTTGAGCCAATTGCGGCAACTGATGCACATCGAGTTGACGTAAATCAGTAGGACTGTTAATGCTTGAAAGTAAATTGTTTGACATGGTGCAAATGTACAAATTGAATTCTTATTTTTGCCAAATGGAAAACCCTTTCAACGACGCCTATTTTATGAAAAAAGCCTTACAAGAAGCCGAAATGGCTTTTGATAAAGGAGAAATTCCGGTAGGAGCAGTAATTGTGATTAATAATACCATCATTGCACGCAGTCATAATCTAACCGAGTTGTTGCATGATGTTACGGCTCATGCCGAAATGCAAGCCATTACAGCCGCAGCCAATTTTTTAGGCGGAAAATATTTGAAAGACTGTACTTTGTATGTCACACTGGAGCCTTGCCAAATGTGTGCGGGTGCCTTGTATTGGAGTCAAATTTCCAAAATTGTCTACGGAGCTAGCGACGAGCAACGGGGTTGTACCGCAATGGGAACTCAATTACATCCTAAAACTGAAGTAATTTCTGGGGTATTAGCAGAAGAAGCCGCAACTCTGATGAAACGTTTTTTTGCAGAGCGAAGAAAATAACTTCCAATTTATCTCACAATAAAGCATAAAAAAACCGCCAATCTTTCGAAAGGCGGTTTTTGTTTTATTCTGAAATAACATTCCCTTTTTTATCAAAGAAATGGTATTCTAAATACGTGTAAGCGTCACGTGGTATAATTTTCACCCATTTTTTATGTTCAAAGAACCACTTTGAACGTATTGATGGAAAACCTTTGGTAAGGTATGCAGCCACAAACGGATGTACATTAAGTACAACAGATGGATGGCTTTTTACTAATCTTTCTAGATCTAAAGTAATCTTGTCAATAATAAGAATTGGCGCTTCAATTTCGCCACTTTCATTATTCGGATCTTCTTCTCTAGTTTTAATATTCATTTCTGGTCTTACGCGTTGTCGTGTAATTTGAACTAATCCAAATTTACTTGGCGGTAAGATCTTGTGTTTGGCTTTATCATCACTCATTTCTTCTCGTAAGAAGTCGAATAATACTTTGCGATTTTCAGGATTCGCCATATCAATAAAATCAACTACGATGATTCCGCCCATATCACGAAGACGCAATTGTCTTGCTATTTCGGCGGCAGCAATCATATT
>JACCDT010410745.1_pt1 | contig 14343 bp, 15 predicted proteins | sample 7446291 | NCBI WGS metagenome assembly JACCDT01 (sample SAMN15323446, study PRJNA562643) | freshwater metagenome | isolation source: river surface water | place: USA:Blue River Watershed | collected 2017-08-17
GAATTTTATGACAAAGGAGCTATCTTGGATGTAGCAACATTTACAGTCGGTCCCCAAGAATCTGAACAGATCTCCGTCCTTTGGCAGGTAAATGCTGGCGATCATGTGGTAAGTGCTCGAGCGATCGGTGTCGTTTCCACACCTGTGGGCGGGGGCGATGGTACCAATGTCTACCTCGAACAAAATATTACAGCCCCAAAGACATTTTTCGTTTCTCGAAGCAATTTTTCTCCCCGGCCTTCGAGTGAAACTGTAGAGCCAATCCTCAATCAAGTGGATTCGATAGAATCAAAATTTACTGCGTGGATACCGCAGTGGCTTAAAAACAGTGTTACGAATCTTATTATGCAGCTTGAAGATTTTCGTACCGGCGTTGTGCAGGATTATAGCATTAAAAACCTTGACGCACTCAATAAAAAAGACGTGCTTTCAACACGCGTAAGTAGCGTCGATACAGAAGGACAGGGTATTTCGCCATCGACGAAATTTATTGAAATACCAAGTGTCTACGGAAAACTTTTTTGGGTGGCGCTCGTACTCTTTGTTTTCAGCTCGCAATTCGTTTTTTACGGCTTAAGTATCTTACTCGTAGTATTTTTTGTGGATCGGATCATCAATGGCATAAAAAAAATCTCAGGGCGATTCCATGCGCAGCCTGTACCCAAAACGTATAAAAGCCTCAAATCATAGGAATTTTTGGTTTTTATGTCGATAAGCGTATAATGCCGATATGGACCTTACTCGCCTTGGCGTATTTTTCTTACTTATTTTGGGGGTCTTTTTCCTGCCATTTTGGATAAATATCATCCTTTGGTTAGTTTTCCTTTACTATGCTCACAACGGATATGAAGTATTATTTCTCGGCTTTTTAAGCGATGCCCTCTATGGAGAAAGCCTCGGGTACTGGCATGGGTTTTCGGTGGTTACGCTTGCGCTCGCTGCACTACTTTGTATTGGTATGAATGTACTTAAAACACGCCTCATTCGATAAAATGTATGATTTTTAAATTTTTTAAAAAAAATAAATATCGCGGACGGCAAGCTGAAGTGGCGCCTGATGAAATCTTTCTGGATTCGAAAAATCTACCTGCGTTCAACCGCCAGCAATTTGAAGGTAGTATCGAGCATCCGATTGAAAAACGCACTGTGTTATTTCTCGGAATTTTTTTTGTGATTATTGGCATTTTATTCACCTATCGCTTGGGTGTGCTCCAAATCGCGCAAGGTGAAACATATTTTGAAAAAAGCCAAAACAATGTTCTCAATCGCGAACCAATTTTTGCAAATCGGGGAATTGTCTATGATCGCAACGGCCTCGAGTTGGTTTCCAATACCGAAAATACTGACGGAGAAGATTTTCCGTTTCGGAAATATACTGAGAGCGGTGGCTTCGCCCATATCTTGGGATATGTCAGCTATCCATCTCGCGACAAGCAGGGGTTCTATTGGCAGCCCGAATTTATCGGCAAAGCTGGTGTGGAAAAGATCTACAACACTATTCTCTCGGGACGTAATGGTTTGAAAATTCTTGAAACAGATGTTCATGGTAGTGTGCTTTCAGAAAATATGATCAATCCGCTTGTGCAAGGAGAAAATCTTACGTTGTCGATCGATAAGCGAGTGCAAGAAAAACTATTTGAATCGATACACGACGTCGCACGTGACGCCGACTATCAAGGAGCTACTGCCATGGTCATGGATGTAACCAATGGAGAGCTTATCGCGCTGACGAGCTATCCAGAATATGATCCCAATATTCTTTCAGATGGAAAAAATGAAGAAGAAATACAGAATTATCTGACAAGTACGGATCGACCATTTCTCAATCGCGCCATTGGCGGACTGTATTCTCCCGGATCAACCGTGAAGCCGTTTATTGCACTTGGTGGCTTAGCCGAGGGTGTGATCGATCCTGAAACGGAAATAGAAAGTAGCGGTTCTATTACCATTCCAAATCCGTATTTTCCAGATTTGCCTTCGGTATTTAAAGATTACAACCCTGATAATGGCTGGGTCGATATGCGAAAGGCACTTCAGGTGTCATCCAATATTTATTTTTATGAAATCGCCGGTGGCTTTAAAGACCAACGGGGAATCGGAATAGATAATATTGGCAAATATGCGCGGTTGTTCGGTCTTGGAGAGCGCTCTGGTATTGATTTGCCAGGCGAAGTAGAAGGGACGATTCCATCACCACAGTGGAAAGAGAAAAATTTTCCTGGTGATCCGTGGCGTCTCGGCGATACCTATCATACGGCAATCGGACAATATGGATTTCAGGTTACTCCGATAAACATGCTCCGCGGCGTGGCAGCTATTGCAAGCTATGGCCGTCTCGTGACTCCGCACGTGAAAAAGTATGATCCGAGTATGCCCGTAGAGGAAGAGATAATTGATATGCCACATGACGATTTTCAAGTGATTCATGATGGTATGCGGCAGGTGGTAGAGCTTGGTACTGCTCGAAGCTTAAACGATTTGTCGGTGCATGTAGCTGCCAAGTCGGGAACTGCCGAGGTCGGCGTGGCAAATGAATTCATCAACTCTTGGATCATGGGTTTTTTCCCATATGAGCATCCGCGGTATGCTTTTGCTGTTTTGATGGAGCGCGGACCTTCTACCAATACCGTAGGAGCACTTGCTGCCCTTAAAAATACTCTTGTCTGGATGGAGGCCAACACCCCTGAATATTTCGATTAGTGCCATGGTAGAAATCAAAGTAATAAACGAAAAGTACGATCAGACTGATTTTGATAATCGGGTACTACATCCGATACAATCATGGGCCTGGGGGGAAGCTCGAAAGCAGATGGGGCATACCGTGCTCCGTTTTGGAGTATTTGAAAATAATAACTTGATCGAAGGTTATACACTTACGTTTCATCGCGTACCAAAAACATCCTTTATGATCGGATACCTTGGCATGAGTCATATGCCTTCAGCGCTCGTTGTAGATTTTCTTGCCTCACTGAAAAAATCCCTGCCTCTCCTTTTTGTAAAAATAGAGCCCTATGTGAGAGAGCAAGATTCTCACCCTATACTTCCTGAAAATATTTCTACAAAACTGGTATTCTCTCGCCATCCACTTTTTTTTAAGCATACCGAATGGGTGGATTTGAGAAAATCTGAAGAAGAATTGTTAGCGTCGTTTGATAAAGATGTTCGATACGATATTCGAATGGCTGCTAAAAAAGGCGTAGAAGTGCGAGAAGTAGTAGGGGAAGAGGCATTTGCAATTTTTTCCGATCTCTATTTTACAACTGTCCGGGCAAAAAAATACCACGGCCATACTCTTTCGTATCACCATACGATCTGGCAAGCAATGTCGAAAGCAGGCATCGGCCATATTTTTGTGGCATACGTACATGAAGTTCCTATTGCAGCACATATGATATTTCATTTTGCCAACAACTTATACTATCCCTATAGTGGTTCAAATCCCAAGTTTAGGGACTTTCATGGGCCTTCAATAGCACTCTATGAAGCGATGAAATTTGGCCACAAGGTCGGTGCTACACATTTTGATCTGTGGGGGTCGGAAGGTGAGGCTACAGCAGGCCGCGTCGGATGGAAGGGCTTTAGCGACTTTAAGAAAGGATTTGGTACTGAGCATATGAAGCTTGTGGGAAGTTATGACCTTGTTTTTTCTCCAACATTGTATTTTATATATGGGCTCGCATACCGATTGCGTCGATTTTTCCTTGCTCTCTAAACGTGTCGATTTTTCAATATACCCTAAGAGCCGTTTGACTTTTTGGTCAAAAAAGCATAGTATGTACGCGCAGTCCCGAAAAGGGACTTTTATCGTTAGACTAAAGGGAGTTTTTTATGGATAATACACAACAATATATCACTGTAGAAAAACGTGAAGAATTAGAAAATGAATTAGTCGCTTTGAAAGGTCCAAAACGAAAACAAATTCTTGAGTCACTCGAGTTTGCAAAATCACTCGGCGATCTTTCTGAAAATGCTGAATACCATCAAGCCCGCGAAGAACAAGCCAAGCTCGAAGAGCGAATCGGCACAATCGAAGAAGTGCTTCGGAATTCTGAGGTAGTGAAAGCTCATAGTAGTACACAGGTTGAAGTCGGCACGACTGTCATCGTCCAGAAAGAAGGTACAAAAGAACAAAAGAAATACCAAATCGTAGGATCAGAAGAAGCCGATATGCAAAACGGTAAGATCTCTCACCAGTCTCCACTTGGTGTGGCACTCTTTAGCAAAAAGAAAGGTGACACTGTCTCTTTCAATAGTCCTAAAGGTGCGGTACAATACAAAATAATAGATATAGAGTAAAAGCTTCGCAAAACGTAAAATTAGGAGCACAGATATTTGCGTGGTCGCAAATTCTTCCTGCTCGGGCCGTCGCCCTGCGCAAGTCTCCTAATTTTACATTTTGCTCCGCATAGAATTTATTCTCTTACCTATTTTACCCCTAACTACTTATTATTTTGGCCTCTTTAGAAGAATTACGCGAAACACGACTTGCCAAATTGGCGCTTTTAAAAGAAGCGGGTATGAATCCTTACCCAGCTACAGTTTTGCGAGATGCTTCACTCGCCGACCTACGAGCTTCATTTGAAGAGCGAGTAGCGAAGGCTGAAAGTATTTCTATCTCAGGCCGCATTATGGCTATCCGCGGCCAAGGCGCTATTCTCTTTGTGGTGCTTGACGACGGTACTGATACATTTCAAACAGTATTTAAAAAAGATTCTCTCGACGAAAAACTTTTCAGCCTTTTTGTCGACGGTATAGACATCGGAGATTTTATATCAGTTTCAGGTACATGTTTTACGACTGAGCGGGGAGAGAAAAGCCTGATGGTTTCTACCTGGATGCTTGCTGCTAAGACACTTTTGCCAATGCCTGAAAAATGGCACGGTATTACCGATCCAGATGAGCGGTTCCGCAAACGTTACCTCGATCTTTTGATGACACCAGCGCTTCGCGATACTTTTCGCAAACGTGCGCTCTTTTGGGAAGTCATACGCGATATTTTAATACGGGAAGGATTTTTGGAAGTGGAAACGCCGACTTTGGAAGTGACGACTGGCGGTGCAGAAGCACGGCCGTTTAAAACCCATCACAATGATTTTGATATGGATGTGTTTTTGCGTATTTCGGTCGGTGAGCTCTGGCAGAAAAAACTTTTAGCCGCCGGCTTTCCGAAAACATTTGAAATCGGACGCGTCTATCGCAATGAAGGCAGTAGCCCCGATCATTTGCAAGAATTTACCAACGTGGAATTTTACTGGGCCTATGCCAACTATACGATGGGCATGGAGCTCATCGAAAAAATGTTTGCCGAAATCACAACACGGGTGTTTGGCACCACGTCGTTTTCAGCACGAGGATACACGTTTGATCTCTCCGGTACATGGCCGCGGATAGATTATAGAGAAGAAGTTCTGAAACAAACTGGTATTGATATTTTAGCGGCAAGCGAAATAGAAATGAAAGAAAAGCTCACTGAGCTTGGTGTGGTCTATGAAGGCGACAACAAAGAGCGTCTTACGGACACACTCTGGAAATATTGCCGTAAAAATATTTCGGGCCCAGTATTTTTGATCAATCATCCAAAACTTGTTTCACCACTCTCAAAAGCAAGTCCCGAAAATCCACTTCTCACAGAACGCTTTCAAGTCATTATTGCTGGGAGCGAACTCGCCAATGGCTTCTCTGAGCTCAATGATCCAATCGATCAGCGAGAACGTTTCGATCTTCAGCAGAAGCTGATCGAGCGGGGAGACGAAGAAGCCATGATGCCTGACTATGAATTCGTGGAAATGCTTGAACACGGTATGCCACCAGCTTGTGGATTTGGTTTTGGCGAGCGACTCTTTTCATTCCTTGTTGATAAACCGATCCGCGAGACGACTTTGTTCCCACTGATGCGACCCAAAGACAACAACTAATATTTAATATAAAAAATAAATTATCAAAAGCTCCAATATTTTTGGAGCTTTTGACGTTTATAAATAAACATTTTTTAATACTTAAGCTGTGGATAACTCTACTTTTGCATAGTGGCATGAAGTGGCATATACTTACATGTAAGTGGGATAAGGTGGGATTTCGAAGATTGTGGTTAGTCTTCGAAATCCCATCAGGATCTCCAGAAAAAATATGCTTATCGGCGAATACACACATACCATCGATGAAAAAAATAGAATGTCTTTGCCGGTCAAGTTCCGCAAGGAAATGGGCTCAACGGTCGTCTTGGCGCCGGGGCTCGACAAGTGTCTGTTTATGTTCACGGTCAAAGAGTGGGAAAAGATTTCCGCTAAACTCTCGGAATCTTCCATGCTTCAAGCAGACAACCGTAGCTTCAATCGCTTTATGTTCGGCGGAGCAGTGGAAACAGCAGTTGACGGCAGTGGTCGAATCTTGATCCCAGACTTTTTGAAGGATCGGGCAGGTCTTTCAAGCAAAGTCGCTGTGATCGGGGTGCAAAACCGTGTTGAGATCTGGAATGATAGTGCGTGGGGCAATTATAAGAAGGTGGTGGAAGCTGAGGCAGATCAGTTGGCAGAAAAGTTGGGGAGCGTGGGAGTGCTCTAGTAGTTATTAATTACGAATGACGAATTACGAATTGAAATATATTAGTGATTCGAGTTTCGCAATTAATTTGCATCAATTAGTAATTATTAATTTGTAATTGTTAATTGCTATGCACATTCCAGTTCTTTTAGATGAAGTTATAGATGGTCTGGCAATAAAAGCAGACGATATTTTCCTTGATGGCACGCTTGGCTCAGGAGGACATAGTCTTGCAGTATGCAAAAAATACGGCAAGAATGTGAAGCTCATCGGCGTGGATCTTGATGCTGATGCGCTGGCTCGCTCAGAAGCACTACTGAACACAGCTGGCTGCTCATGTAAAGCAGTGCACGGCAGCTTTGAAAATATCGAAAATATTCGTATGTCGTCTGGCATCACTACCGCCAACAAGATACTGCTTGATTTGGGGTATAGCTCAGTGCAAATGGATGATTCGGGTCGAGGCTTCTCCTTTCTCCGTAAAGAAGGACTTAGTATGTCGCTCAAATGGCCGCTCGGCGAGAACGATACCACTGCGTCAGATATTGTGAACGATTGGAGTGAGGAGCATATTGCAGACATTATCTACGGCTACGGTGAAGAACGCTTTTCACGCCAGATTGCAGCGGCGATCGTCAAAGCTCGAGCAGAGGCACCGATTCTCGACACTCATCAGCTTGCAGCATTGATTGAAGGTGCAATACCGAAACGTTTCCAGTCACGAAGGATTCATCCAGCCACCAAGACATTTCAGGCACTGCGCATTGCAGTGAACGATGAGCTCGGTACGCTTGCTCGCGGTATGGCCAATCTGTTTGACTTCTTAGCCCCCTCTGGCCGACTTGCAATCATCAGTTTTCATAGCTTGGAAGATCGTATAGTAAAAAATTATTTTAAACAAAAAAAAGAAAGTGGGGAGGGAAGCATTATCACTAAAAAACCAATCATTGCGAGTATCGCAGAAAAGAAAGCCAATCCCAGGTCTCGCAGTGCAAAATTAAGAATTATAGAAAAAAAATAATATGTCCCATTCTTCACTCCCATTTACTACAGTCCCAACATTCTCACACCGTGCCTTCCACGCTCTCTTTGGCATTGTTGGAGCACTCGTGTGTGCGTACGTCCTTTTTTTGGGTCTTACCGTTTTCAATATCATTCATATTAAAAGTGCTGAGCTCTCTATCAAATCCATAAGCTCTGAAATCGGCACTCTCGAGCAAGAATATTTTTCAAAAGCAAATAGTATTGACCTTACCTTCGCAAAAGCGCGTGGCTTCACAGAAGCGACCGACGCGCAGTACGCTTCTCGTGATAACCATGTTGCCTTCGGGACTCACTTGAATCCTCATGAACTCTAAGTCGTTTCATGTACGCATAAAAATCGTCGGTGGTGTTATTGTTCTCTTTTCTTTTGTTCTTATCGCAAAACTATTTTTTATACAAGTCGTCCATGGAGCTGATTATCGTGATCGCGCTGATCATCAATACAGCACCCCAGCGTCGGATATATTCGAACGTGGCTCAATATTTGCCACGAGCAAAGACGGTGCTCCAGTCACTCTCGCGGGCGTCACGACGGGTTTTAAGATCGCTGTGGTGCCACGAGAGATCACAGACCCTGATACTACCTACGCCGCGCTTACCGCGATTGTTCCCATTGATCGGAATTCGTACGATACCCATATGGACCGTACGAACGATCCCTATGAGGAAGTTGCGACGCATCTAACGAAACGACAGGCGGATTTGGTGTCCGCACTCGATATTCCCGGTGTTTCTATCTACAAAGATAAATGGCGTTTTTATCCCGGCGGGAGTCTTGCAGCACGAACACTCGGCTTTCTTGGATTTAGTGGCGAAAACTTTGGTGGCCGTTATGGACTTGAACGGACCTACGAAAATGTTTTAGGGGCATCAGGCAACAACCCTTCGGTCAATTTTTTCGCACGTGTTTTTTCAAATATCACGAGCACCTTTGAAGATGAAAAAGGCATGGGAGATCTTGTGACGACGATAGAGCCTTCGGTGCAAGCCTATCTCGATGATGCCCTTTCTGACGCAGTGGAGAAATGGGGCGCAGAGAGCGCGGGCGGGATCATTATTGATCCCATGACCGGCGCGATTTATGCCATGTCAACGGTGCCGACTTTCGATCTTAATAATTTTTCGAAAGTGAAAAATCCACTGACATTTGCAAATCCGTTGGTGGAAAATGTCTATGAGTTGGGCTCTGTGGTAAAGCCCCTCACGCTCGCAGCGGGACTGGATGCGGGAGTTATTACACCTTCCACCACCTATGAAGACAAAGGCTTTTTAGTGATCAACACAGAACGGATCAACAACTTCGACAAGAAAGGCCGTGGTGTCATACCAATGCAAGAAATTCTCAATCAGTCCTTAAATACCGGTGCCGCCTTTGTCATGGAAAAACTCGGTCGTAATCGTTTCCGAGAATATATGCTTGAGTATGGTTTGGGAGAAAAAACTTTAATCGATATGCCTGGAGAAGTAAAAAGTCTCGTCAACAATCTTCAAAGTCCTCGCGACATCGAATACGCTACTGCGTCGTTTGGTCAGGGTATTGCGCTTACACCAGTCGCTGCAGTGCGAGCATTTTCTACGCTTGCCAATGGCGGATACCTCATAACACCTCATCTTGGCAAATCTATCACCTATGCGGACGATAGTGTGGAAACGCTTGAATTTCCTGTTGACAAAGAAGCAGTACTCAAAAAAGAAACATCACTTGCTATCACCCGCATGCTCGTAGAGGCCTTTGATACCGGACTTTTGGACGGCAAGTTTAAATTTGAGCATTACAGTGTAGCTGCTAAAACAGGTACAGCTCAGATTGTGAATCCGAGCGGGGAGTATTATACTGATCAGTACCTCCACAGTATGTTTGGTTATTATCCGGCCTACAATCCACGTTTTTTGACCTTTATGTATCTCTACAATCCCAAAGGTGTTGATTTTGCTTCAAATACGTTGGCCTATACCTTTTCTGATATCGCAAAGTTTTTATTCAATTATTATTCCGTGCCGCCTGATCGATAAGACATGTACTGAGGTGAAAATATCTCATGAAAAAAATTCTCAAAAAAATTATTGTTTTTGTTCTCACGACGCTTGCGATATTGGTTCTTAAGAAATACGGGCCAAAAATAATAGCAGTCACGGGCAGCGTGGGAAAGACTTCTACAAAAGACGCAATTTTTACCGTACTTTCGACGTTTTATTCTGTACGCAAAAGTGAAAAAAGCTACAACAGTGAGACAGGGGTGCCACTTTCTATTTTAGGCGCACCATCTGGATGGAATAATATCAGTGTGTGGATGAACGATATTATTGTCGGCCTTGACCTCTTACTTTTTAAGCATGAATATCCGACCTGGTTGGTGCTTGAAGTCGGCGCAGATCGTCCAGGTGATATTGAACATATTGCACGGTGGCTTAAGCCTGACATTACCGTTGTGACGCGATTTCCCGACTTGCCTGCACACATAGAATTTTTCTCTTCGACCGAGGAAATCATAAAAGAAAAATCATTTTTGGCTCATGCGACCAAAGAAGCGGGTTTTATTATTCTCAATCGCGACGATGAAAAAGTATACGCACTTCACGACAGTGTGCCACGTGCCCATTTCTCGTATGGATTTTCCGATAGCGCAACCTTGGTCGCATCGAACGACGCGCTGTGGTACGAGTCTGAAAACGAAGAAAATCACGGCGCACTTCTCGGGCTCATTTACACACTCTCTTTTGACGGTAAAACCATGCCTGTGCGGCTTCCTGGCGTGGTAGGACGCGCATATGTCTACATCACCCTCGCAGCTCTCTCTGTAGCCTATGCTTTGAAGCTTAATATGGTAGAAGCCGTAGAATCTCTGGCTTCGTACAATACGCCTCCAGGCCGCCTCCATTTGCTCCCTGGCATCCGCGGAAGCATTTTGATCGACGATACCTACAATTCCTCGCCCGCAGCTTGTGAAGCAGGTCTACAAACCTTGGCAAGCATTAAGACCGATAAGCGTAAATTTGCTGTGCTCGGAGATATGCTCGAGCTCGGACGATTTACCGATGAAGCGCATTTAGAAATAGGAAAATTGGCAAAGCGTAGCGCTGATGTGCTGATTACCGTAGGATTGCGTGCTAAGCATATTCGAGATGGCGCTCTTGTAGCGCGTATGCCAAAGAAAAATATTCAAGAATTTGTAGACGCCAAAAGCGCGGGAGAATTTCTGAAAAATGAAGTGCAAGAAGGGGACTTTGTGTTTGTGAAAGGCTCGCAAGGTGTACGCATGGAACGCACAGTAGAGGCAATCATGGCTCATCCGGAAGATAAAGAAAAGCTCTTGGTGCGCCAGGAGCCAGAATGGCTCAGTCGACAATAGAAAAGACATTTAGTAAATTAGCTAATCCATCTAGATTAGCATCCTGAAAACTAGTCCGTGTATTCTCCGAACGGATAGAAAAAGCTTTCAGCGTTTTTGATACGACCTTTGAAAAGTAGATGCAACATTTCTCCATCCTTAAACATCCACGAATAGCCATATTTGATGAGTCGGCGAGCTGATATGGGCCACTTGACCCTAATCTGATGATATGGCCCATATTTGGATGCACGCATAGAATAGTCTACATCCTCTCCAAGAAGTATATTGGTATCAAAACCACCTAATGCATGAAATACTTCTCGTGTCGTAGTCAATCCTGCGCCGCCAAAATATGGCCGTTTCAGCGCTAGAAGCAAACGCTGCACATACACCAACACTTTATGTATGAGAGCGATTCTGATTCCTGGTTCAATTGGCACTAATATTGGGCTCGCTACAACACTTTTTTTGTGAATAAAGTGAGAAATATAACAAACAAACGCCTCATGTGAGGGGGCGACCATGTCTGCATCACAAAACATAAATAATGAATGACGCGCTACCTCTGCTCCCAGATTACGCTGTAGAGAGATTCCTCGCTTTGAGGCCTGGATAAGGCGCAGAGAAGAATCACCGGAGAAATGAATTTGATGCTCTTGTACGATCCGAACAGTGCCATCGGTGGAATTGCCATCGACAACGATTATATCGAGAGGAGAGTTAATATTTCGCAGTGAACATAAAAGCACTGGCAAGTATTTTTCTTCGTTCAGAGTTGGAATAATAATAGAAACAGATGGAATTGCTTGGATCGGAATACGAGACATGAATCAAGTCTACACCCTTACTGGAGTTTGTCATATTTTAAAACTTCAAACAAAACTTTCATAAATTTTATGAAGGATATAATATTTCTTTAATAAAATGGAACTTTTAAGCCCTGTGATATGTCGGGCTTGTTTTTTGGAAAGAGGTAAAACTCTTTATTTTTGGTATAAAAAATGCTATTGTCTTGGTGGTTTCAGGCTTGGCAAATAGTAATTCTTCATTGGTAATTAGTATTTATATTGGCCCTATCGTCTAACGGTTAGGACGAGTCCTTCTCAAGGATTAAATCAGAGTTCGATTCTCTGTAGGGTCACAAAACGTAGAAAGCAGACAAACTGCTTTGTCTGCGAGCGTTTTGTGAAGCCACAGTCATGCTGCTTGCAGTAGACGAGGCGGGGTCGGCAAGTACTTAGTCCGCGCAATCACTTGTGATGAGCAGACTTAGTAACTTGTGATCACATAAAATTTTTATGCAAAGCATATCAATTAACTAACAATTCTAAAAATGAAAATCTATATCATTCGGCACGGACAGACAGAGCTCAATGTAAAAGGCCTTATCAACGGCCATATCGATGACTGCCTTACTCAAGAAGGTGAAGAAGCAGCGCGAAGCGCAGCCCTAATCTTGCCAGATACCATAAAACACATTTACTCTTCACCTCTTCTTCGCGCCAAGCAGACTGCGGAAATAATAAATGAAAGACTCAAAGTTTTACTGACTTTTCACGATGAACTCAAAGAAGCGAACTTTGGCGACCTCAACGGCACACCGTTTCTTGACGAGTATAAAAAAAGACATGCCGCGCAGGATTATGATTGGCGACCCTCGGGTGAGTGTTTTGAAGACGTAAAAAAGAGAGTACTCGATATCCTCAGTATCATTGTGGCCAAAAATGGAGATGGGGAAGTGCTGATCGTCGCACATGGTGGTATTATCAGGCTTCTTCACCTTCTTGAGTACGGCGAAGTTATGGGTGACATCGGCAATGTTGCTCTGTATGACTTTGATTTGGATGCAATACTACTGAAGCATAAATAAATATTTCATGACTTTAAAAATTATCATTAGCATAATCGCCATTATCCTCACGTTTATTGGATACGGTGTATATATCCGAGATATTTTGAAAGGTAAAATAAAGCCGCATACATTTACGTTTTTAATTTGGGGTGTAGCAAGTACGATTACTTGGGCGCTTCAAGTATATGGGGGAGCTGGAGTTGGAGCATGGATTACATTTGTCGTATCGGCGATTTGTATTTTTATATTCTTCCTTTGTTTGAAATATGGTGAAAAGCGTATAACTTCTCTCGATGTTCTCTTTTTCTTCCTCTCTTTATTCGCACTTTTTTTGTGGCTGGTCGTAAAGCAACCAGTCTGGTCTATTATTTTGCTTGTAGCAAGTGATTTGCTGGGCTTTGCTCCAACAATCCGTAAGTCATGGAACAAACCTCACGAAGAAGGCCTTTTTACTTGGGAGCTGACTGCATTCCGTCATGCGCTCGGTATCATCGCTCTCGAAAAATTTAATATTCTCACCCTTCTCTATCCTGTGGCGTGGACAATAGCTAATCTGCTTTTTAGTATATTTATCATTGTGCGAAGAAAACAAATGGGTAAAGATCAAAAATAGTAGCATTTTTGCCTCATACGCAATATGGTATTATGTCCCCATATGGAACTGGAAGAAAAAGTCGGGGAGGATGGCAAGCATGTTAGTCCGCATTTGCCCGAGGGGATGAAAAACTATCTGATCGACATTGACGGCACGATATGCGAGGACATTCCCAACGAAGAACCTGCGCGTATGCTCACTGCAGAAGAGTTTCCAGAAGCGCGTGAAATCATCAATGGCTGGTACGACGAGGGGCACATCATCACTTTTTTTACGTCTCGCACCGAAGCTCACCGAGCATATACCGAAGCGTGGCTCGCTGATCATGGCTTCAAGTATCACCACATCCTTTTTGGCAAACCCCGCGGTGGCAATTATCACTGGATCGATAATCATACCGTGAGAGCGACACGCTATATCGGTAAATTTACGGAGTTTGTGAAAGCGCAGAAGGAAATTTTAGTCTTCGAAGAGTAGGGTTGACCCGGTAGTGAGACTTCGTCTTGTTATGTTCTATACCTATTGTTTGCAAAGTAAAAAAGATGGTGAAGAGTTATATTTTGGGTATACCCGCGATCTAAAAGCTCGGGTTCTTGAACATAACTCTGGGCAGAACACTTCTACAAAAAGATATATGCCCTGGAGAATTATTTATTACGAAGCTTGCTTACTCGAAAGCGACGCACGTAGACGAGAAAAATATCTTAAAACAAGTATGGGCAGAAGGATGTTCAAAAGGAGGCTAAAAGATTATTTTAAAAAAGTTCTGCCCTAGACGAAGCTCTACTACCGGGTTGACGCGTGTGATATAATTACATTGTAAGAGAATTAATAATTTAGGAGTTACAAAATGAAAAAAGTATCCATTTACACCACCGTTTCCTGCCACTTCTGTCATATGGCTAAAGAATTTTTTAAAGAAAAGGGCGTAGAGTTTGAAGAATATAATGTCGGTACTGATGCTGCACGTCGGAGCGAAA
>JACCDT011611745.1_pt1 | contig 14332 bp, 17 predicted proteins | sample 7446291 | NCBI WGS metagenome assembly JACCDT01 (sample SAMN15323446, study PRJNA562643) | freshwater metagenome | isolation source: river surface water | place: USA:Blue River Watershed | collected 2017-08-17
GCCGGTCGCGGTGGACGTGCCAGCGGCCGACCCGGTGCCGACCGCGGTTGAGGCGCCGGCCGCGGCAGCCTCGGACGTGCCAGCCGCGGAGGCCACGGCGGAGGCCACAGCCGACGCGATGGCGGCGGCACTGGCCGTGCCGGCCGAGGTCGCCACAGCCGAAGCCACGGCGGCCCCGACGGCGGAGGCTGACGCGCTGGCCGACGACGTGCCGACTGCGACCGTGATCGACAGCCCCACGCCGGACGCGGTCGAGGTGCCGGCCGATGCGCCGTCCGCGGTGGCGGTGGACTGACCGGCCGCCGTGGCCGCCGACGTACCAGCCGAGGCGCCATCAGCGGAGGCGACCGACAGGCCGGGCGCGTCGGCAGTCGAGGTGCCCGCGCTGGTGCCGGCGGCGGACGCGACGGCAGACCCGGCGGCGGAGGCCGAGACTGAGCCGTCAGCGGACCCGGCGGCGGAGGCGACCGAACTTCCGACCGCGGCGGCCGTCGACGTGCCAGAGGACTCGCCGACGACGGGCGGGTCATACGCCTGGACTACGTAGCCGTAGATCTGCGCGCCCTCGTTGCTGACGCCCTGGAACTGCGGCGCGATCCCGGTCTGCCAGGAGTCGTACTTGCGGGTGAAGACCGTCGTCTGGATGTAGCCGTTGCTGGACACGTCGGCCTCGGCCGACGCCCCGATGTGCTTCACCCAGTTCGTGTCGACCGGCGTCCACGTATGGTCCTGGTTGACGGGGCCGTTGCCCCACAGGTACACGACAAAGACGGCCGGCGCCGTCGAGGACATCGCGGGCGCCGTGATCGTCGCAGAGCCGATCGCGACCTCGGTGTGCACGTGTTGCTTGATCAGCGTGGCGCCGCGGACCTCAAGTAGCGACGCCGTGATCTCGTCGCCCGTACCTCCGATGTTGCCCCACGTTGCGCTGACCGTGTGAGCGGTGCCGCCGGTGGCGCTGACATCAGCGCGGATGCGGACGCGTGAACCTGGGAACCCCGAGTAGGCGTGTTCATCGTCGCGGTCGCTGTAGTTGTTGCTCTTGTTGTCCGTGGCCGCCGACGAGTCGGTAGACCACACGCCGCGAGCGACGGCTGTGAACAGCACGCTACCCGACGCCTGCGTGTCGACGGTGCGCACGAGCGTGATCGTTCCGCTGCCCGACGACGTGAGGTTGACCGCGGTGCCGGCCTTCGCGTTCTGCTGTGACGTCGCGAGTTGGAACGCGTCGGCCGACGTGCGGATCACCCAATACGGCGTGTCAGCGGCGGCCGGCGACGGAAGCGAGCCGGTGGACTCGACGTAGAACGGCCCCGGGTAGACGCCGGCGATGAACCCGTGCCCGACCGACGTCAGCGTGTCCGCCGTCGTGTCGACCGACGAGATCGTCAAGTCGGTGGACCACGTCGACAGCGTGCCGGTTGACGGGTTGGTGGAGTTCTCGCGTTGCACCACCGCGCCGACGCCGACCTGGAGATCGCCGGACGTGGCCGTTGCCGTCGAGGTTCCGGCAGCGGAGCCGGTGGCCACAGCGACCGACGAACCGACGGCCGTTGCCGTCGACGTGCCATCGGCAAGCCCGGCGCCCGTACTTGATGGGGCGATGCCCGAGACCGTCGACGTTCCAGCCGCGCTGCCGACGCCGGTTGCGATCGCGCCGCCGACAGCCGTTGCCGTCGAGGTTCCCGCCGCCGCGCCGGTTCCGCCGTCCACCGCGTCGTCGACGTCGCCAAGCGTCGAGGTCGGAAGGTTGAAGCCGCCTCCGCCGTAGACGCCGACCCCGAGAGTGACGTTGGTGTACGTCGACGTACCCGGGGCGGAAAACGAGTGCGTGCCGTTGCCCGTCGTCGCGCCCGAGATCGTGATCTCGTTCGCGACCATATCGACCTTGATCGTGATCGCGGCGCCCGCTGACCACGTCAAGGCGATGGATACGACGAGGCCGTTCTGGTCGTACAACTCGAGGGCGTCGGAGACGATCCAAAGCCCTCCGTTGTCGTTGGCGACGAACATCGCATAGAAGCCGGAGCCCCACGCGGCATTCGTGTTCGCCGTTGACGGTGTCCAGACAAACCGCCACACGCCGTCGTCAAACGTCGTCCGCGGCCAGTTGCCCGCGGTGAACGTCTGCGGCAGCGTGCCGGACAGGTCGAGGATGACCGTCGCCATGGCGCTCCTACTCGGCCACCAGCGCGGCTAGGAGGACGTGATGGAGCGCGGGCGGGACCACCGGACGATCCGGCGCCAGCCTTGACAGCACGTCGCGGATCACAGCCGAGCACGCTTGTCGCTCGGTCAAGCCGTCACCCGCCTGCGCGGCCTCGACGATGAGCGCGGCGTCCTCCTCGGTCATGGCGTCATACGCACCGCCGCCGCGGGCCGCTGCCACGATGCGATCGCGAGTCGCTGACATCAGTCCTCGGTGATGGCCGTCGAGGTCGACAGCGTCGGGGTGATGCCGTTGCCGCACGTGATGTTCGGCGTGACGGTCCCGCTGTGGATCAGAACCGTCGCGCCGCTAGCACCGATCGTCGTCGAGAAGTGCGACATGGTGCCGCTTCCGCCGGTGCCGGCTGGGAACGTGATCGCGGCGGCCGGCGAGACCGAGTTGGCAGTCACGGTCCACCCGGAGCCCGAGCGCGCGACGGCGACGCGGGCATAGCTGGTGTAGGCGATCTCGCTCGTCGAGCCGGTGCCGGTCTCACCCGGGTCGGCGGTGTGGCCGGCGACGTGGATGTTCGTCGCCGGCGACGACGAGTCGTTCTCGGCGATGTCGGCCCACGCGGTCGCGTTGTAGATCAGCAGCAGGATCGCGTTCTCGGCGGCGTTGCTCTTGCTCATGTCGTCAGCCCTCCGTTGAGAGTGCGGCGCTCGTCGAAGTAGAGGACCGCGTAGGACAGGGTGATCAGGTCCATCTGCCCGTCGCGCCCGGAGGAGCCGAACAGCGACGATGGCGAGGTGATGCGGCGCGCGGCGGCGACCGCGGTCGGGCTCGGCGACTCCGACATGACGCCTTCGGCCAGGTCCAAGATCTCGCGCATGGCCTGAGCGCATGCGTCGGCGTTGCGCCCGCGGTCGACGTTGGACAGGAGCGACCGACCGACCGCGTGCTCGGCCGCCGTGCCGCATCGGCGGCGAACAAGGTCCTTGACAGCCTGCAAGTCGAAGACGGGGCGCGACTCGCCGCGGGCGGCGGTCGTCGGGACCAAGAGGCAGTCCTCTGCGCGCATCGGGGCGATGTAGCCGGTGACGATGATCCCCATGTCAGGACCTCCACAGCGGGGCCGGGCGGCCCTTGGAAGATGCTCCGCTTCCCGTCGTGTCGACGGGGGCCACGGGCGCGCGCACGGTCTGCTCGTACCGTTGGCGGTACACGCGCGACGCCAGCTCGAGGCGTGCCCGGTCGACCGTTGCGCCGGCCAGAACCGCGTCCTCGACGGCGAGCAAGGCCGAGCGCGTGATCGTCAGTTCGGCGATCATCTCGGCGTTGCGGATCCCCTGGTCGGCGCGACCGTCGGCGTAGAGATCGAAGCGCACGGCGCGAAAGGCGCGATCGATCAGGCTGCGCCCTTGGTCGGCGCGGCAGTCGATCGGAAGCGAGTCGAGCCAGCCGGGGAAGCGGGCCTCGACGTCGGACGGGCGCACGCCGTGGCGCGCCGGGTAGCGCACGAGGTCGAAGTGGCGATCGTAGACCTGCGTTGCGCCGGACGCGTCGACGACGACCCAGCGGGCCCGCCAGTAGGGGTTGGGGTCGCAGGCCGGCGACAGCTTGCCGGCCTCGGACACCCACGACATGGACAGCGCGATCGACGCGCGGCACGTTACCAGCGTGGACCCGGTCGGGTAGTCGTTGATCAGCGGCGACCGTAGCCCGACGGTAGTCCCGCTGACGTAGGACACCGTGACGTCCTCGAGAGCGCCGGTGGTCGAGGTCAGGCGGTACGTGCGGCCGACCGCGATCCCGGTAGCCGACGCGACGGTCAGCGTAGCCGGGTTGACGCCTGCGCCTGCCGCGGCGGAAAGCATCGTGTTGGGCGACGTCTCGATCGCAGCCGATCCGGTGGTCGCGACCTCGGGCGTGGTCGTGTCGCCGGACGTCGCGCCGTAGACGGACACCGACGTCACGGACGCCGGGCGCCCGTCCTCGCAGTCGAGGACCAAGACCTGTCCGGCGACGCCGAACTGGATGTCTTGCGCCTCGATCACTTGGGCACCCACCACGGGCCGAGCCGGCCCGATGACCGGTCACAGATGTCCTCGACGGCGCGGTCGATCATGCGCGACACGTCGGCGTTGCTGCGCCCGTGGTACGGGTTCGTCTCGTCGCCGGGCCGCGGCTTGCGACCTCGGGTCGCGACCTGCGCAAACAGGCGATAGACCTCGAGGGCGAGGTGCGGGATCTCGCACGTCGACGTGGCCACGACCGGGTTGCGGTCGGCGGTGGCGCCCGAGATGATCCGCTGGATCCGCGCGGTGGCGTAGGCCGCTCGCGAGGTCGGGACGTGGCTCGTGTGCAGGCGACTGATCGGCGCGCGCTGGTAGCTGACTTGGCCGTGATCGATCTCGACGCCCTCGGCCGCCGCCATCTCGTCGAGGGCGGCCTCGCGCTTCGCCTCGGCCTCGGGGTCCGGCTTCGCTTCGCCGACCGGGCGCGCCTCGCGCATCACCGCGTCGTAGACCTGGCAGTCGTGGATCGCCAGGCGCTCGATCTCGCGCGCGTCGACGACCTGCCCGGCGCGCTCGGCGGTGCGTCGGTAGTCGCGGATCGTACGATCGCGGAGGGCGCGGCCGGTCAGCGGTTGCACGTCAGCCCCCCTTACCCTTCGGCGCTGGCGCCGCGGCCTCGGCGCGGGTCTCAGGCATCGCGCGCTCGGCGACGGTGCGCACGAGGTCGGCGATCGCGGTGGTCTGCTTCTCGGCCTCGGACTTGAAGGCCTGCGCCTTGGCCTTGTCGTCGCGGTTGCGCAGGTCGCGCCGTGCGTCGAGTTCGGCCAGCCAGTGGCGGCACGGGACCGAGTTGGCGATCGGCCCGCCGGTCCACCAGTGGCGGCACCGATCGTTTTTGGCGGCGGCCTCGCGGTTCTCCTTGGCGACGAGCTTCTGGATCGCAAAGCCCTCGCGGTCCGACTGGTGATCCTCGAGCGGGCAGTGCCCGTACTCGATCCACCCGAAGTGCTTCGCCTTGGCCCGCGTGTAGTCCGCATACGACGAGCTGTCGGGCTGCGACGCGGCGGCGCTGATCAGCGGCGACGAGGTGATGTGCCCGTCCATGTGCATGAAGCGCGTCGCCCGGCGGTTCGCGCCGGGCATCGGCTTGAGCACCGTCGACGGAGTGCCGACGAAGCCGAAGGACGGAACGCGCTCGTTGACCGGGTTGCCCAGATCATCGACCACGCGCTCCCATGACCGGGTCTCGCGGTTCCACTCGACCGCGGCGACCTTGCGCCCCGGGACGGACTTCTCTCGGACCCACAGTGATGCTTCGGCCATCGTCGGCTCTCTTTCTCGTCGGTGTCAGTGGTTCAGGCGTCGGGCTTGATGTTGCGCTTGCGCTCGGCCTCGACGCTGGCCGCCACGTCGGCGGCGGTCGCCCACCGCGCGGTGCTCTTGAGCGAGTGCAGCGGGACGCCGACGATGGCGCCCGAAGCGGTCACCGCCAGGTAGTTGCCATCCCACTGGCCGTCGCTGTTCTTGGACTTGATCAGGTTGTCGGTGTTCATCTGGTCGTTCTCCTTGTCGTCGGCGGTTCAGGCGTCGGTGATGATCGCGGTGCCGGCGCCGTCCTGCATCTCGCCGCCGCCCCATCGCGCGGTCATGACCATCTTGGTGGCGCGGCCCTCGGCGTTGCGGTCCAGCTCGATCCGCGGCATGCGCTTCCACACGCTCGCGAACGTGGTCGCGCCGCTCGTGTCGTTGTACGCCGTCGACGGCGCGTAGCAGGCGCCCACGACGTCGGCCGCGGTGTTGGCGGTGTCGGTCAGGCCGGTCGCGTAGACCGGGATCCCGCGGAAGGTCATCACCTGGCGCGTCGATCCCATGCCGTTGTCGGCGGTCGGCGCGTAGTTGATCAGGCGGTCCGCCGAGAGCGCGAAGGTCGCGACCGAGGTGGACGCCGCCGAGAGCGCGGACTCGACGTCGCTCACCTGCTGGTTGTCGAGGACGTAGACCAGCGCGTCGGCGTCGACGCCGCGGGTGCGAAGGCCCTGCTGCGCGGCGATGAGCTGCGCGACGGTGAGGTCCGAGCCCGACGTGCCGACGGTGTTCGAGAGGCTGGCGTAGAGCGCGATGAAGTCGTCCGTGATCGCCAGGCTGATCACGTGGAGCATGCGCTCCTGGATCCAGTTGAAGATGTCGATCGCGCTGACCGAGTCCTCGCCGACGTTGTCGGCCAGCTCGATCAGGACGCCGAACTCGCCCGGGGTGATGGTGACACCAGCCCCGGTGCTGATCGCGGTGTTGGAGAGGTCGGTGCCCTGCGTCGCGTCCCACTCGGTGTCGACGCCGGCGCCGTCGTCGTTGGCGCTACCCCACCACGCGGTCTCGGCCGGGATCTTGATCGCCGGCGAGGCGTGGGCCCGCGTGAGGTCGAACTCCTTGCCGTGGACGTAGGTCCCCGGCTTCTCGGAGAGCGCGCGGATGAGGAACGGTCCGATCAGGGACGCGTGGGTGATGTCGTCGAGGGTCGCGGTGGTGGTCTCGTTGGCCATCGTCTCGTCTTTCAGCTCCGGCGCGTGACAACCCGAGTGCCGCGCATCTCCTCGAACAGCCGGCGCGAATACTCCGCGGGGTTGCGCTGCAGCTCAGCCAGTGCGGCAGGGTCGCGGCGCATGATCTGGAGTAGCGGTGTGTCGCCGGTGACTCGAGGGGCGGCGGGCGGGGAGCCCGGCATCGGAGCGGGTGGCGCGTTTGGCGCCGGTGGTGCGTTGTTGGTGGCGGTGGTCGCGGCCTTCTGCGGCACCGAGCCTCGACGGGGAAGGCCGAACGCCTCAGCGCGCTGCGCGATCCACGCCGACGGGTCGGCGGGGTTCGCGGCGTCCAAGTCCGCCTCGAGGATAGAGCGGGCCGCGTCGGTCAGGTCGAACGCCGACAAGGCGCGCTCGATGGTGCGAACCTTGGCGGTCTCAGCCCTGACGAGCGCGGCCACGTCCATCTCTTGGCGTGGGGCGGTCGGCTGGTCGTTGCGTGGCTCGGCGGGGCGAGAGGTCTCCTTGGTCTTGTCGGCGAACAGGCGACGGGCCTCGGCATACGCTGCGTCTCGCGCGCGCTTGACGGCCGCGGCTAGGTCGGCCTCGGTGTACGAGGTCGGCACAGGCGCGACCGGTGGCTGCTGCGCGTCGGCAGCCGGGGTGTTGCTTGGCGTCGTTGCGGTGTCGTCGGGGTCCATGAAGTCGTCCTCTCTCGTGACCGACCGGTTGCGGGCGTCGTCCCCGAAGTCCCGGCTATGCGCCGCCGGGAGGCGAATCGATGGGCGTGGCTGGCATCGGCTGACCGTTGCCGCCGTACTTGGCTTGGAACTCGCCGCAGGTCAGATCGTCGTCAGCGATCCGTTCGTCGAGGCCGAGCCAGTTCGCGCGCAGCTCGCGCACGCGGATGAAGGGCAGGAACCCGATCAGGAGCCGATCGGCGATCGGCCGCGCCGGGGTGTCGCTCGCAGGAGCGGGCGATGGCGCGTCGTCGGCGAACGGGGAGTCATCGGGCGACGGGCGCGGGCGTGCGGCCTTCTCCGCCGCGGCGATCGCAGCCTCCGGGTCGACGCCGCGGCGCTTGGCCTCGGCTGCTACGCGCTCGCGCTGGGCGGGGCTAAGCGGCATTGACCATCTCCTCGACCCACGACAGGTCGGGCGGGCTCGGCGGCGGTGAGGTAGGCGCGCTCTCGCCGGATGCGGCGTCGGGCATCTCCGCGCCGGTGGAGCCGGCGATCGCCTGCAACGGACGCATCAGCTCGTTGCGCATCGTCTCGATCGCAACGTCCTCGACCATCTCGGCCATCGCTTGCGCGTCGTCGATGTCCGGGTTCTCGGACATCTTGAAACGGATCGTGTTGGTGAGGCCGAGACGGCGCTCCTTCTCGAAGATGTCGAGACGGTCGCGCTTCGAAAGAAGGACCGCGGCCTCGCCGAAGTCGATCCGCCAGTCGACCGGATCGAACGCCATCGACGGGGCGTAGCGAGCGAGGACGCGCGACAGGACGACCGCCAAGCGGCGCTCGAAGCGGCGGAAGATCTTGATCTGCTTCCGGCGGCGCTCGCGGACCGGGGCCAGCATGATCTCGCGCGCCTCGGCAGACTGCACACCTTGATGGGTGAGCGCGCCCATGCTCAGGCCGTGGTTGTTGCCGGTGCGTTCGAGAGCGTGATTGCTCGTCGCGATGAACGGCGCCGGGTCGGTGCCCATGTCGACGGTGGTCACCGACACGCCCTCGGGGGCACTGATCGGAACCTCGGAGTCGGCGGCCTGGTTGCGGGCCATCGCCGACGTGTCGCCGGACACCACTGGGACCTTCTTGTTGCTCTTGGCTTCCTTGATCATCAGGACGTCGGTCAGCCACTCGGTCACCCGAGCCGCGACCAAATCGTCACCGTCGCGACCAGGCCAGAAGCCGGGGATGGCGATCGGGCTGTAGGTCAGCGGCACCCACGGCGTGGAGCCGATGCCGTGCACGACGTGCGTCCCGTCGATCGGGTTGAGCCGATCGTCGAGGTACATCTGCTCGTGGTCGCTCCACAGTTGCCAGGCCGGCGACCGCGTGAACGGGTTGCGGGCCATCGGCATGTCAACGCGCACGAGGATCGCGACGACCTGCGTGCGGTCGAGCGGATGACAGACGAGGCGCGCGGTCGCCGGCGTCGCGATGTCGAGGGCCAGCGACACCGCGCCCTCGGCGTCGACCTTGACGCGCGGAGCGACGAACAGCGCGCGGTGGAGGTTGAGGAGTTCGTTCACCGCGCCCATCTGCTCGTCGAGGTTCAACTCCTCGACGGCGGCGCTGTAGCGGGCTTGGTTCTCGTCGGTGCCTCCGACAGTGCGGCGCGCAGGCTCGGCGTAGACCGTCGACATCTCGACGACGATCCGCTTGAGGCAGTTCGAGAACTTCGCGTGCGGCACCACCGCGCGGCGCTTGCGCAAGACCTCGGGATCCTCGAAGACGTCGGGCAAGACGACGTCGGCCATGTACCGATCGCCGCCGTCGCGGAACATCTCGTCTCGCAGCGCGTGCCGCCCGTTGCGCTGCTTCTCGTCCTCGGAGAGAAGGCCAAGGCGGTCACGGAGGAACGCGCCGAGTTCGTCCATGCCGAGCGCGATCCCGCGCCCTCCGTCGGGAAGCATGGTCAGCGACTCGAGGATCGACACCGTCACGACTGCGCCTCCCGCGGCGCCGCGTTTTCGATCCGCGGGCGCTCCACCTGCCACACCGCGTAGCCGACCGCGGCGGGCCAGTGCGAGAGATCGCCCTTGCCCTTGCCGTCCGCCTCGCCTTCGCCGGCCTCGTTGCGCTCCAACGACTCGAAGGCCGAGACAAGGCGCGGGGCCGCGGGCGCGCCGCGGTCGTTGCACGCGACAAGTAGGCGCCGCTCGGCACCGCCGACGTCGTCGCAGAGGAGGACGTTCATCAGGTCGAAGCGCGACTCCTTCTTGATCGTCTGCGGCTTCGTCGTGCCGGGCTGGTACGCCGCGGCGAGAGCGATCAAGCCGAACTGCCTCCACACGGTGTACAGGTCACGGCCCGGGTGCTCCGTGCCGGTCTGCGTGTGCGGGTCGATGCGCACGAGCGCGACGGGCGACGACTCCGACGGGCGCCCCTTCCAGTCGGTGAGGTTGCACCCGTGGTGCTCTTGGAGGCGCTTGAGTACGTCGGCGACGTGGGCCCGCACCGTCGACTCCGGGCTGGTCACTTCGTCGACGACGAACCACCGATAGTGACGGTCGCGAGGCGTCAACTTGTACGCCTTCAAGAACATCGAGACGTGTTGCAGCGTGCCGGGGTCATGCCCGACAAGAACGCCGACACGGCGGCCGTAGGACGCGAGGACGTCGGAGGTCACGTCGACGGCGCCAATCGGGATCGGCATCAGGTTTGCCGGCGCGCCGTCGTCGTTGGTGCGGCGCCAGTTGTAATACAGTTGCTTCTCTGGCGGGACGTCTAGGGCGAGGACGCGACGGTCCCACTCGCGTTGCGTCATGCCACCGGCGCGCAGGCGGGCCCAGTGCTCGGGCGACACGAGCGGGTTTGCGGTGCCGAGCATCTTCGCGAAGCGCCACACGGGCGAGCCCTCGACGACGCGGCGGAAGTCGCGCCAGGCTGCCGAGTCCTTCGCCGTCGACGTGTTCAGGCGCTTGTACCGGCCATCGGGCGCGGACCGGCCGCGCATGACGATGTCGTCTTCCTTGTCGAAGTGGTCCTGCAACTCGTCGCCGCCGTGAGCCACCCAGTTGGCGCCCTGGATCGGCGAGCCTTCGTCGGAACGCGACGTGTGCGCCGAGACCAGTTGCACCGTCGGGCCCGCGCGGAACTGGTACTGGTGAAGCACCTCGCGCCACCGGTACCAGTGCGCGGGCCACGTCTTGCGGATCGCGTTCTGGACATGGCGCATGCGCTTGGTGACCGGCGCCGTGATCCCGATCTCGCGGTCGTGGCCGACGTGCTCAAGGACGCGCAGGCCGCACCACATGGCGAGCGCGTAGGTCTTGCCGCTGCCCTCGGAGCCCTGCACGAGCTGCCACAGCGGCGCGTCGTCGGCGTGGAGGATCATCGGCTCCTGGGCCTCGGAGCACAGCCACACGACGGGCGACGCACTCGGCCCGCACCATGAAGGGCGGCCGTCGGTGTGCTCGCCCCACAAGTCGACCATGCCGCCCAAGCGGTGCTCGCGGACCACGCGGACCGGAGGCACCCCGGCGACCAGCGGCTCGCCGTTGGTCTCGTCGCGGACGATCACGCGCAAGACCACGCCCATGTCGAGGTAGCGAGTCGTCTCGTCGAGGCTCTTCTCGACGTCGCGCAGGATCGCGCGCTCCTTCCACGCCTCGGTCTTCACAGCGACGCCAATCGTGGCGATGCCGACGAGGAACGACGCCAGGCAGAGCGCGGCGAGGGAGATGATCGCGACACGACCTCGCACCTCAATGATTCCTTTCGCGGGCCGACGCGTCGCCGATCCGCGTGTGCGGCTTCGACGGCGCCGTGATCGTCGCAGCGCGCGATCCGCTCTTGGCGCGGGCGCGCTCGATCTCGAGGGCCCACGCGCGGCGCTCGCGGTTGTCGGCCATCTTCGCGGCCTCGATCCGTGCCGACAGAGACACGCGCAGGTAGGCCGGGCCGGCCGATGCCTTCGGGTCCTCGCGCTGCGACGTCACGGCACAGCGACGAGCCTCGGTCGCCAGCTCGAGCATCCACCGCTCGTGATCGCGGAGCGTCGGCAGGCCCTCGGTCGTCGCCGACCGCACGTCATGGTCGCCGGCGTCGTCCTCGCGGAGCTCGGCCAGGGCCGGCGTGCACTCCGGGCAGCCGAAGGGCATCGCGAACTCGACGCCGTGCGCTCGGCACAACATGCGCGACGTTCCGGCGATCGGTGTCCACTCGGCCACGGTGCCAGTAGAATTTGCCGCTTCGGTTATCGCAACTCTGTTTCTTTTGGCAGTCTGCCGATCTGGTCAGTATCGGGACGCGGATGTCGACGCGGTACGCTGGCCGCATGTCGACGGTGGTCCTCAACGACTTCGGCGGTGCGCGCCTCGAGCAGCGGACGCGGCAGCGGCAGGCCGGCCCCGTCACGCACATGACGTTGTCGATCAAGAGCGAGCCGATCCTCCACGACTTCGACAACCTGAAGATCGGCAGGGCGGCGGCGGAGGCGATCGCGGCGCTCATCCGTCGACAGATCGAAGGCATCGGCGAAGCGGCAGGCGTCGCGACGCAGCTCAAGCGCAAGTACGCCGAAAGCGCGTTTGCCGCCGGGAAGCGGTGGGCGCTCGAACGCTACAGCGGCGGCAAGATCGGCGCGCGCAAGCCGGCGCAGACCGAGCGGCTGTTCAACGACTCAGGCCGACTCGCGGCCGGCATCGTCGCGACCGAGAACAAGACCGAAGGGGCGTGGACGATCAACGTCGCCGCGAACCGCTTGGACCCGCGCACGTTCGGCGGTGGCGAGGCCGGCATCTCGAGGATGGTGCAACGGCTGGTGTCGCTCGTGCCCGCGCTGCGCGGTGACGTGCTACGCGACGAGACGGTCAAGCGCGCGATCGACGAAGGGATCGCGGAAGCGATCTACGTGATGACCGCCGGAGCGAAGCAACGCAACGCCAAGGCGTGGCGCGATCTGGTCGGAAGCGTGGCCGGCGAGACGGCGCGGTTTGTGTTCGGGGCCTAGTTCAGCTCCGACGTCATCGACCAACACTCTTCGGCGCCGGTCGGTATCTCGTATGACCGACGCCACGTCGACGACAGTTCATCGAAGTACTCCAGCGTTGACAGATCGATCGACCCGTCGACGAACTTGCACCGCTTCATGCGCGTCCCGGCGCGCCACTGGATCGCAACGGTCATCGCCCGTGCTCCCATGTGAACTTGCCCAGCAAGAGCTGCATCAGCACGTAGTCGACATGGACCTCGGAACCATCGGCCGCGACAACCTTCGCGCCGGCCAGCTCCTTGATCTCGAAGTAGTAGACCGTCGTCCCGCGCGGGATGGCTGACCGCTGCGCCAACGACCGGGCCTCGCGCAACGGATCGATCCCGTCGCGCATCGGGCGCTCCATCTGGCGGACATCGTCGCCGTCGCCCGCTTGCTGCCAGCGGATCGCGACAACGCGAGGGTGGCGCTTCACGATGCACCCGCCGCGTACAAGGCGCCCTCGACGTACCCGAGCCAAGCCGCGCCGGAGCCTTGCGCTAGCACGGCCTCGAGGTCGCGCTTGGCGGACGCGATCGGGATCGGGCCCGGCGGGGGAAGCGCGGCGATCGTTCGCGCGTAGGACGCGAGCCGATCCCACGGAGGCGACGGGAGCGAGGCGAAGGCGAGGAGGGCGGCGGCATGCGGTTGCGGGATGGGTTCCGTCGCTGGCGAGACGTCGGGGCCGCCGTTGACAAGCTCGATCGGCATCCAGCCAGACGAAGTCAGCGCGCGCGCGTAGCTGCACCACCCATCGCATTGAGCAACCCCGGCAAAGTCCGGGAAGCCGTCGAAGCCTCGGCGAAGTTCGGCGGCAAGACGTCTGCTGCCCTCAGCGCCCTCGTACACCTCGACGACCGACGCCGATGCGGCTTCGTCGTCGTCCGGGATCCTGATCACGATCGTGTCACCATGGGATAAGACAAGCGGCATCGTCGCCATGATGGCCATGCGCTACTTGCGGCGCAAGACGAAAGGACCTAGGCCGTGACGGTCACGTCGTGACGGCGCCGGACCAAGCGCGCGAACCGGGGCTGCGCGCCGGACTCGTACCAGCCATCGTGCGCGACCTCGACGACCGCTCCCACCGGTGCGTCGCCGGCCATCGTCCACGCCAGGCCACGCGAAGCCACGCGGATCGCGCCGCCGCCGGACGCGACCACGACCGCGTCGATCGTGTCGGTCGCCTTGATCTTGCGCTTGCCGCCGCGGGCGCCAAGCGGTGCGTCGAGGCGGACCGCGACCAAGCCCTCGCCGCCGCCGCGGTCAACGTAGGTCGACCACAGCTCGCGGGCGGCGGAGGTGCCGCGGACCATCGTGACGATCGGAAGCCGGCGCAGGTCGCGCGGGATGGCGCGCTGGTATCGGCCGTCGGGCCCGTGAGCGTCGCCGCGGGCGTCGACAGTGAGTGACCTGTCGCGCGCCAGGCCCTCGGACTCCACCCAGGACGCCGCGCGATACAGACACCCGCGGCGCTCGTGGTACGGGAGGCCAGTGACCAGCCGGCCGTCGAGGCGGGCCACGTCGAACAGGTGGGCCAGGCGGTAGCCGCGCGCGGTGGCGGCCCGGACCCCTGCCTCGGTGTGGGCCTCTAGCTCGCCGACCAAGACGGACAACGGAGGCGCGGCGACGATCCCGTGGAGGTCGCGGCCCTCCGGCAGCTCGGCGCCCGTCCGCGAGACCACCGACCAGATCCGGCCGGCGGCGTCGGTCGAGATCTGGCAGTAGACGCCGTCCACCTTGGGCTGCCAGGCCCAGCGGCTCGCGTCGAGGGCGAGGCCGCGGGCAGGGTCAAGTCGGGCGCCGGCGCCGGCGTAGTCTGGGAGCTGCACAGGGGCAGAGTGATGCGCGGCTGGGTCGCGTGCAAGCGGCTGCGGTGTGACGGTGCGAGGCGAAAACGCCAATGTTTTGGCGAATTTAGAAGATATGTTAGCGCGGGGCCA
>JACCDT010638898.1_pt1 | contig 14331 bp, 13 predicted proteins | sample 7446291 | NCBI WGS metagenome assembly JACCDT01 (sample SAMN15323446, study PRJNA562643) | freshwater metagenome | isolation source: river surface water | place: USA:Blue River Watershed | collected 2017-08-17
ACTATCAGGAAACCAAGCTCCGGGAGCAGGAGGCGTTCTATCGCAAGCGGGGCCTGTCGCTGGCGGATCTCCGGCAGATAAGGTGCCTGTAGATGAGCGATGAACGACGCCTGGCGGACTGGCTCTCGTCGATCGTCAGCAACGGACGCTGGTACCTGCTCTCCAGCGTGACGACCAAGGCCCTGGCGCTGCTCACGCTGACGATACTGACGCACAATCTGCCGCCAGCCGAGTTCGGCGCCCTGAATGCCCTGGTGGCGCTGACGCAGGCGTTGCCCATCATCCTGTCGCTGTACCTGGATTCGGCGCTGGCGCGCCTGTATCACGAGTACCGGCACGATCGGCGGCAGCTGGCGGCGCTGTTCTCCACGGTCTTCTGGTTTGTGCTGGCCTGGGGGGGGGCGTCCCTCCTGGTCTTTTCGCTGTTGGCTAGCCGACTGGCGGTGGACATGGCGTCGGTGCCCCTGGCGTATCTCTGGATCGCCACGGCGCCCACCTTGCTGCTGCAGTTGGCCCAACTCGGCATGGTGTTTCTGAGACAGTCCTTCGAGTCCAGGACTGTCACGAAGATCGAGGTATGGGGTGCGCTGATTGGTGCAGCATCCACCTATCTTCTGGTAGCGATGTGGGGCGAAGGCGTGCTTGGACGTCTCTGGGCGATAGCGCTATCGTCGGCCTATGTCTTTGCCTATGTCATCTGGCACTTCGTCAGTGCGCGTTTGCTCGTTCTCCGGTTTGATCGTCGCAAGCTGAAGGAGTGCCTTGTGTACAGCCTCCCCTTGCTGCCTAATCTGGTGGCCGGCTGGATAGCCGGCACTTCGGACCGCCTGATCATCGCGAAATATGTCGACCTGGAGGCGGTTGGCGTGTATTCGCTGGCCGCCACCATTGCGTCGCTACTCTACGTTGTGCAGGACGCTGTGACCCAGGTGACGGGTGTCAAGACGCAGGTGGGAATGGCGACGGACCGCAAGCGGACGCTACACATGATCGGCGAACTGTCCATCGTGATGTGGGTGGTCATGCTGTTCGTGAATTACTGCGCGGTCGCCTATTCAGTGCAGGTGGTGCAGCTCTTTACCAGCAAAGGCTATCTGGGGGCAGCCGGCCTGATTGGCGCCTGCGGCTTCATCTACGTGTTGTCGCCGCAGAACAGACTGCTGCAGGATCTCATCGGGTTCAACAAGAAGACCTGGATCATCTCGAGCGGTGCCCTGATCATGGCCGTATGCAGTCTTGCCCTGAATTTCTATCTGGTCCCCCGGTTCGGTTACATTGCAGCGCCCTATGTCTTCATCGCGGCGACCATGGTGCAGACGGCCTGGCTGTATGGCTGGGTCTATCGGTTCGAGCGGCTGACCTTGCATTGGGGTAAGGCCGCAGGGGCCTTCACGGTGTTTCTCGGTTTCGTATTTGTCGACCAGATGACAGACGGCGGTGTGGCGGCCAAGGTCCTGGTGACCGCCATCTATGCCGTAGTGACCTACGGCATGTTGGCGCCCAACATGAAGAAGCTGAGGGGCGATGTGCTTCACCACTAGCGGTAATCGGCAGGGGAGCCCCCGCCGCGTGTATGGCCGTGCGGGTGCAGGCGCCGCGACCAGGGCAAGAGTGGTGCCATGCCCCATGAGCCCAATAAAATACGGCGGAAACCATGAAAGCTATCAGGACAATCTTTCGCAGGAGAGGCGGCGCAGCTCAATCGGAGATATGGGACGACCATATGAACCGGATCGAGTTGCCGGACGTGCTGGCGGCATTCCGGTCGCCGGCGCAATTCCAGCGCGAGCTGGCTGCGTTGATCGATTCGCGTGCAGCAGGCGGACGCCGCAGGATCGTCGAGGTGGGATGCGAAACGGCCGTGACGACGCTGCTGTTGGCAGACGCCAGTGAGAAGACAGCAATCGACATCAACCTGCGGGCCATCAGCCTTGTGAATGCCGCAGCAGCGCAACTGAATAAGAAGGTCAATACGCTGGTCTGCGACATGTTTTCCATGCCCTTCCGCGACGCGGAGTTCGACATCGTGTTCAACGCGGGGGTCATCGAGCACTTCTCCACGGAGGAGCGGGCCCGGGCCCTGTCCGAATATTCGAGGGTCATGAAGGACGACGGGCTCATGATCATCGCGTTCCCGAACCACTATTGCCCGCCGTATCGGTTCGCTTACCTGACGATGAGGCTCCTGGGGGTCTGGCGCTTCCCGTCGGAGTTCAAGATCTACGACCTGGGCGAGGAGGCGCGGCGCTGCGGGCTGCGTGTCAGCGAGCGCCTTACGCTGTCCAGGGGAACCATCTTCAACTGGCTGAATTTCCTGCCGCCGGCCAGGGCCCTGTTCCGCCTGCTGGACAGGTTCTTCCATTACGAGGGCTATCTGACAGTCGTCATTCTGTCAAAGTCCCACGCATGAAGATCTGGTACCTCAGCCGAACCTACCTGCCCGAAAAGACGGGTGGTGCGTTGATCCGGATCGCCCAGGTGGATTTCTTTCGCAGCATGGGAGCCGACGTCGTGGTGGTCGCTCCGGACTATTCAGGCCACGGCGGCGATGTTTCCGAATCCGCGATCCGGTTGCCCTACCGGAAATCCAGAATCAGGCTGGACCAGATTCTTGAGCGGCTCGGCCTTTATGAGGATTACCTCGACAGATGGGTGGACGATAACCTGGCGTCGTTGAAGGACCGGGTGTGCAAGGAGGACTATGTCTTTGCCACCAGCGGCGGCGAGCTGGGGTGCATCAAGTTGGGCAGCAAGCTGAAGGATATTGTCGGCTGCAGATTCGTCGTGAACCTGCATGATCCGGTTGACTACACCCGGGTGTCCGGCAGGAAGATCAACGGGATCCCGCACGCGAGCCGAGAGGGGCAGGAGCGCAGGTATCTGGCGAACGCCGACCTCGTGATCACGTCGTCGAGATCGAACCAGGCATCTCTGGCTGAAAAATATCCGAAAATGGCGGCCCGGATCCGGTGCTCGTACTTCGGGTTCATCACCAAGGCTGAGCTGCGCGAGAAAGCACAGTCGACGGGATTGACCATCGTATACGGCGGAACCTACGACAAGAACCAGTCGCCGGAACTGCTGGCGCAGGCGGTTCACGGGCTTGAAAACGTTGAGGCGCGCTTCGTCGGCAATCATGCCGCCTACAAGCCGCTGGATTTCGCGCGGACGAACCAGCATAACTGCAAGTTCATCAACCAGTTGAGCTACCCCGACTTTCTGCGCTATCTGACCGAGCATGCGGACATGGGCTTCGTATCGCTCGCCAGCCCTTATCTCGGCGCTTGCGTTCCTTCCAAGATGTTCGAGTACATCAACATCGGCCTGCCCATATTCGGCGCACTGCCGGCGGGGGACGCTGTGGAGATCATCAATCACAGCGGGTATGGCGTTGCCTGTGAATTCGACGACGTCCGTGCTCAGCGCGAGGCGATCCGGGCGATCGCCGCGGACAAACAGGTGCTGGAGACGTATCGGCAGCAGATACTGCGCGACCGGGACGGCTGGTTCATGCCTGGTAGGATGAGGGAGGTCTACGAATGGCTTCGGGACCTGTAGTCGAGAAATTTGTGCCTCCCGGGTTCTCCAGGGCCGAACTGGACCTGGGGGCGGTCGAACGCTTGTTCAACAAGCGTCTGCATTATGGGGCGAACGGACGATCGGCCCTGTATCGGATCATCGCGGCCAACAGGGGCTGGACCCGGATGCTACTGCCGACCTATCTCTGTTCGTCGGTCCTGATCCCGCTGCGCAAAGCCAAGATAGAGCCCATCTTTTACGACATCGACCCCGAGGACCTGAATGGCGATCTCGAGTCACTGGAGTATCTGGCCGACAAGCATTCGGTGCGGGCGGCCCTGTTGCCCAGCATGTACGGCAACCCGGCAGATCTGGATCGTGCCGAAGAACTCTGCAGGCGCAAGGGCATCTACCTGATCGACGATGCAGCGCAGAGCTTCGGCGCGAGCCTGGCCGACCGGCAAGTGGGCACATTTGGAGACGCCGGCTTTTTCTCGATCAGTCCCGGCAAGCCCCTTGCCGGGCACATGGGGGCGTTCTACTGGTCGGACAAGCCTGATGCGCTTGCACGCACGCGGCACGACCTGATCCACTACATCAAGTGGATGGATTTTCGTATCCGCAGGATGAACACCTATGCCAGCAGGAAAGTCCCCGGCCTGAACCCGTTGCTGGAGTATGGAACGCTGGTACTTACAAAATTGGCGGATCTCAGCTTGGATGAGATGGCGCCATTTGAGTCGCCCATTCTCGGTGGCTTGCTCAGGGATGCCCTGGCGGGGCATTTCGGATTCCGGCAGAAATATTTTGACGACTTTGATCGAAAGTTTTCTGGCAGTGCCTACTTTTCCGTCGTGCGCTCGATCCGGGGAACGCCGAGCAACCACAAGATCGTGCTGCGCTGCGTGAGCCGGGAGAATGCGCTGAATCTGAGGGCATTCCTGCGGCGCCGGAATGTCTATGCGAGCGGGGGCTATCCGCTCCTGTCCCAGGGCAACGCGCAGCTGAAGAATGCGGCACAGATCGATGGGCGCATCGTCGAGCTGCCGATCGAAAACAACGCGGAGAAAATGGCGTATCTGTTCAATGTCGTTCAGGAATTCAATGATGGTCGAAATACTGACGACAGATAAAGAGATGGCGGGTGCACTGCCCGTTGTCGCCGAGTCTGAGTATCTGAGGTGCAAGTCTTCGCGGTATGGGTGGTTCAGGAGTGGCGGCCTGGTATTGCCATTCGTCGTGGAACGGCGCGCGTTATTCAATCGGATGGTGTTCACGCATCAGACGATTTCTCTGCGCGGTGCGCACACGCAGGCGGAAGAGTACGAGTTCTTGAATCAGGTTGTCGCAGCCGCGAGAGGCATGGATGTTGATTTCATCTATCAGCCCCAAGCGACCGCCGTATTTTCCGTGGTTCCGAAGGGTGCGGTTGCCGCCCCTTTCGGCACATACATCGTCAATCTTGAGCAGCCTGTCGAGAAGCTGTGGGCCAATCTGCACGGCAAACATCGCAACATCATCAAGAAGGCCCAGGACGCGGGCGTGGAGATCTCGGAGGGGGCGCACAACCTCGACATATGCTATGAGCTGATCCACTCAACCATGAAGCGGAACCAGAAGCTGTCTGTTTCGCTGGGTGAGCTGGGGCGCTTCAGGGAAAACCTTGCCGGGAATGCCTCGTTCTACGTGGCGAAGAAGGACAACGTGGCCCAGGGAGCCGCCGTCATTGTCTGGAACGCGGGGCATACCGCGTACTATCTGCATGGGGGCACCAGCGATTCGCCGTTCGGAGGCGCCATGAATCTCCTGCACTGGAAGGCGATGACCGACATGAAGGCGCGCGGTGTGAAGCAATACGACTTCGTGGGTGCGCGGGTGAGCCCGCCGCCGGGCTCGAAACTGGAGACGATCCAGCGTTTCAAGGCCAGGTTTGGCGCAACGATGAAGCAGGGGTATCTTTGGAAATACCCCCTGAAACCCCTGCGCTATTCAGCGTATTGCCTGTTGGCAAGAGCGAATTCCCTGATGAACGGGGCCACCTACAAGGGCGACATCATTGACGAGGAGAGGGCGCTTGTCTGATCAGAAAATCGTCCTCACCTTCGACTACGAGCTGTTTCTCGGGCGAAACAGTGGTTCCGTCGAGAATTGCCTTATTGCACCTACCCGTGAAATCCTGAGCCTGATCAGGCAGCATTCGGCGACGGCGCTTTTCTTCGTCGATGCCACCTATCTCAGCAGGATAGAGGCAGACGACAAGCAGGCTTATGCGAAAGTTGCCGGTCAGATCGAGGAGATGGTCGGGGCTGGCTGCGAGGTCGGGTTCCACCTGCATCCCCACTGGCTGGATGCGGTGAAGGCGGGTATCGACTCATGGTCGCTTGAGAATATCAGTAAGTATCGACTCCACGCGCTCGATGCGGTTGAGCTGCGTCGGGTCTTCAGTGGCTCGTTCGCAAGTCTGGGCAGGGCGGTGAGTCGGGCGAACAGTTCATACAGAGTCAATACCTTCAGGGCCGGGGGATGGTGCCTGCAACCGTTTTCGAATCTCAGAAGTTCGTTCGAAGAGTTCGGGATCGAGTACGACTTCAGCGTCACCTCGGGCCTGTACAAGAACAGCCTGCCAGCGCATTTCTATGACTACCGGAGCGCTCCTAAGGACAAAGTTGCTTGGCGGTTTACCGACGAACCGTGTGTTCCCCAGGAGAGCGGGAGATTTGTTGAAGTTCCTGTCACCGCGTTCAAGGCCGGGTTGGTGAGCCTGGTGGCCAACAATCTGCGCATCAGGGGCCAGAAGATCTATGGTGATGGCCAGGGGGTCGGCGGGGGACGTATTCAGGAGCTTGCGCGCAGAGTGTTCGCTGCGGAAAGAATCAGGCAGCTGACACTGGATATGTGTTCCCGCGAACTGTTGGAAAAGTCGCTTGTCAGCACGACAGATCGCTCCGTCCGTGTCTTTGCATCGCACCCCAAGATATTCAGTTCGATCTCGCTGGGAAATCTGGATTTCCTGCTTCGGCAATATAAGACGCTACGATCCGACGAAATCTTGCGACATGCCTGAGCAGGTTAGGCGGCGTATCGCGGAGTGGAAGCTGTTCTGCAGGCCTGTGGACGTTGAATGGATTGGGTAGGAATTTGAAGAATATATTGTTCTTTCTGTCGCATCAGCCGAACCCGCGCTTCATCAAGCAGATCAACTACCTGGCGGAATCGAACCAGGTCAGCGTGATCTATTTCAACCGATCGACCCTACCAAATCTGAATTCGAACATCGCAGGCAGCGTGAGCTGCCTTCCGGTGGGACAGATCGAATCGAGTGGAAGATATCTCTCACGGCTGATGTCCTACGCGAAGGCCATGGGCGCGCTGTGGCGATGCAGAAGGCAAGTTGAAGCCGATGTTGTCGTCGTCAACAACATCGATGTTTTATTGCTGGAGATCCTGCTGCGTGTGCTGACGCTACGCTCCGCCAAGCTCGTGCTGGAGGTGTCGGATCTGCTCCAGTACGTATTTTCCCGCGGAGTGGTAGCAAAGGTGTTCAGGGCGATAGACCGCACTGTTGTGCGTCTGTTTGTTGATCGCCTTGTTGTGACGTCGGGGAAATACTACGACGTCTACTATTCGAGATTCTTTCGCGGCCCGCATCTGGTGCTGGAAAACAAGCCGCTCAGAACGAACGTCCCTGAGCGAATCGAAAGAGGTGCCAGAAGTGGCCGGATCGTCATCGGAGTCGTTGGCCTGATCTACCAGGCGGCGCCCATCCAGGCGCTCTTCGATGCGGTGAAGGACAATGATAGCGTCGAGGTCCAGATTTATGGACGCCTGTACGACGCCCAGAACAGCAAGTCCCTGATCGAAAGTTATTGCGCCCGGCAGAGCAACATCGTCTACAAGGGCTCGTATGACTTCTTTAAGGACGCCGCGCGCATTTACGGTGGCCTGGACCTGCTCTACGTGTCCTATGACACGGCAGAATCCATGTTGAACAATCGGGTGGCGCTACCCAACAAGTTGTACGAAGCGATGTATTTTAGAGTCCCCATCATCGCGAGCAGGGGAACGTACCTTGCCGAACGGGTATTAGCGACACGCGTGGGCTACGAAATCGATTGTGGCAGCGTTGAACAGATCCAGACGATACTCGGTTCATACCGGGAACGTGCGCAGGCTTTCGATGAGGTCTTTAATTCGCTGCCAGAGGATGCCTATTTGGCCGACAAGGACTACGAGACCTTTGCCAGATTTGTCCAGGACTGACTCCGGCCGCACCGGCTTTCGCCTAGCGGCATATATCTGGAAACGAGATTTGGAATTTCATGAATAAGCGTGTTTCATTGAACTGGCAACAGATACTTCTGGCGGCAGGGCTCATCCTTGCCTTTGCCCTGCTGTTCTGGAATCCGCATTCGCAGTCGTCATCCTGGATCTTTCCGTATTTCTCGGGCGCGGCAAACCTGGGCCCCGATCTTGCTTGGCGGGTTGACGTGAACGGCTACGCGCACTTTGCGACCCTGCCCTATAGCGAGCAGATGAACTTCCGTTTCGGACGCGTGGATGTGCCCGATCTGGCCGCTTATTCGGTGCTCGACAAGGGTTATGTCTATGTCATCTGGCTGGCACAGACGGTCATGTTCTGGCTGCCGCAGATCAAAGCGGTCATCTGGCTTCAGATCGTTTTTCATGTGCTGAGCTCGCTGTGGCTGATGAGTCGCCTGTCCAGCCGACGCCAGCAGGTCATTTTCTTTCTGGCGTACGCGGCCAATCCGATCGTGCTGCATTTCGTGACCTTCGCCTACCACTACTACTGGCAGGTCATTCCCTCGCTGGCGTGGTTCTGGTACGAAAACCGCGAAGGGGCCTCGTCCGGTCGGCGGATCGGTCTGCTGGCGTTTGTGCTGGCCGCGGCGTTCCTGATCCGGCAGTCTACGGTTATCGTGTCGCTGCTGATCCTCGTGTACGCTGCATGGCGGAACAGAACAGTCATCGGCTGGGCCGCGGTCGTCTGCTTTCTGGCTTTTGTGACGATTGCCAAGAACCCCTCCCAACCTTGGCATACCGCCTACGTAGGCATCGGGGCCTATCCCAATGCAGCGGGGATCGCACTAGACGACGAGTCTGGCTACAAGCTGTTCAAGGAAAGCACCGGTATCCGGATCAACACAGCGCCTCCTGATGGCAATTATTATGATGAGCAGGTGCGTGGCCGGTACTACGGTGTGCTGAAAGAGCGGATTGTCGAGTACGCCGCCGAACACCCGGTGCAACTGGCGAGAAACGCGGCACTGAATATGTTACAAGGCTACTCGGTTGGCTATCCGGTCGGTCATCTTCTGCTGGCCTACGTCAGCGCTTTCATCGGGCTGGTCTTTTTGCTGACTCTGCTCCTGCATCGGATGTATCTGATCAGCGCACTGATTCTTGCAGGTGTGGCGGGTTTCGTCGCTTATTACCCACCCATCCCTGCCTATATGTTCGGCAACTATCTTCTGCTGTCCCTGGGTCTGGTCGGCATCGTTGACCAGATATGTCAACCCGGTGGACGCTTTGCCGCACTGGGGCGCTCTCTGAAGGAAAGGCTGTTCCGTCTGCCATGAAGCTACAACATATTTCGGTCGTGATTCCTGTGTACCAGGGCGAGAGGTCCATCAAGGCACTGGTGGAAGAGATCTCGGCCTCCTTCCGGCCTTCGAAAACCGAGGCTGGCCACGAGATGGTGGTGTCCGAAGTCCTGCTGGTGCATGACTGCGGGCCCGACCGGTCCGATCTGGAGATCGTCCAGCTCGCGCAGTCCCATGCCCAGGTCAAGCCGGTCTGGCTGACCCGCAACTTCGGACAGCACGCGGCCACGCTCGCCGGCATGAGCTCGGCCACGGGCGACTGGATCATCACCATGGATGAGGACGGCCAACACAATCCCCAGGACGTCGGCCGTCTGCTGGACCGGGCGCTGCAGGAAGACCTGCAGGTCGTCTATGCACAGCCGGCGAACAAGCCGCCGCATGGTTTCATGCGCAATTTCACGAGCCGTCTGTCCAAGCGCATCGGGCGCCTGCTGATGGGGCACAAGGCGGTCGAATATTTTCACAGCTACCGGCTGGTACGCGGCGAGATCGCGCGCAGTCTGGCGGCGTATTGCGGGCACGGTGTGTTTCTCGACGTCGGCCTGTTGTGGGTCGCGGGACGCGTCGGCACTTGTTCGGTGGTGGTACGTGAGGAAGATGGCCGCCCGTCGGGTTATACCTACAGTCGGCTGCTGGCGCACTTCTGGAACATGCTGCTTACCGCGGGAACGCGGCCCTTACGACTCATCACGCTGCTGGGCGTTTTTTCGGTCGCGGTGGCACTGTGTATAGGCGGTTATGCCCTGTACGAGAAGATCATGGGCAGCGTTCAGGTGCAGGGGTGGGCGTCGCTGGTGATCGTGGTCTCCTTTTTCTCGGGCTGCATCCTGGTGTCGCTCGGTATGATCGCGGAATATCTGGCGGTGTCCATGGGTATCGCAATGGGCAAGCCCCTGTACGTGATCGGAACCCGCAGCAGCAGGTTGCGTTGAATGGTGCGGGCCTGGGTTTTGGGATCGGGAGGCATGCTGGGAACGGCCGTCACCAGGGAATTGGGTCGTCAAGGCGTCGATGTCTATCGGTACTCCGAGTCGTTCGACTGGAAAAATGCCGACCGGATACGGGCGCAGTTCCGTCTGGCGGTGTCGGAGTTCATGGGCCGGCTGTCGACTGGTGAGCACTGGGAGATCTATTGGGCCGCGGGCGTGGGCGCTATGGGAAGCAACAAGGCAGACCTCGACGGCGAAACGGCCGCATTGGAGGCGCTGCTGGCGCTGCTGCGCGAGCAGTTGCCGGCCGGTCAGGTGTCAGGTCTCATTGGCTTTGCCAGTTCGGCGGGCGCGCTCTACTCGGCATGCCCGGACTTCGAAATCACGGAGTCTTCGGCCGCGACGGCGCTGACCGACTACGCGAAAGCCAAGCTGGCCCAGGAGCGGCTGTTGCAGGACTTCGTGTCGACGGTCGCTGGTGTCAGCTTGCTGGTTGCGCGGTTTTCTACCCTGTATGGCCCCGGGCAATCGTTTGGCAAGCAACAGGGGCTTCTGTCCCACATTGCCAGATGTGCGCTCAGGCACCAGCCCGTGGAGATCTTCGTTCCGCTGGATACGTCGAGAGATTACCTGTTTACCGACGATGCTGCCTGCGACTTCATCGGGTCCCTACGGGCCTTGGGCAACCAAGGTGGCGAGTCGCGGGTCAAGATCATCGCGGCCGAGCGAAGTGTGACGATCTCCGAGGTCGTCTCGATTTTCAATCGACTGATCAAGAAACGTGTTCGTGTCATCTGTAATCGCAATAGCATATCGAATCTGTATGCGCCCAGGGTCTCCTATCGGTCAATTTACCCTCTCAACGCCGACAGCGGATGCTGGCGCCACACGTTGCTTGAAGGAACCACGATCCTGCTGAGCGCCGAGCGCGCAGCCTACACGGCGGACTCGCACAGGAGATAGACGATGACGCAGCAAGAATTCGACGCGCACGCGAAGACCTACAACGAGGTCCTGGATGAGAGCATCGGTTTCTCCGGGGAAGACTCGGCCCATTTTGCCGAGTACAAGATCAGAGACCTGCATCGGGAGCTGGCCGCGCAGGGTATAGATACCACGGCCACTGTGCGGCTCCTGGATTTCGGATGCGGCGTGGGAGCATCGATCCCCTATCTTCGGCAGTACTTCACACAAGCGCAGCTGTTGGGGGTGGATGTCTCGGAGGAAAGCCTGGATCTGGCCCGTTCACGCCATGGGAAAATTGCAAGCTTTCTGAAGATGTCAGGGGGCGAGCTGCCGGCCGAGGCCGAGGCGCTGGACGCGGCCTATGCCATGTGCGTGTTTCATCACATCGACGAATGCCAGCACGTCGAGTTGCTATCGCAGATACGTAGCAGGCTTAAGCCGGGCGGCCTGATGATGGTGTACGAACACAATCCATTGAATCCTCTTACCGTGCGGGTCGTGAACAACTGCCCCTTTGATGTCAATGCGAAGCTGATCGGGGCATCACTGATGGCGCAGCGTTGCCGGCGGGCAGGGTTCAGGGATGTTAGCGTGAAATACCGGGTCTTCTTTCCGAGCTTCTTGCGGATGTTCCGCTTTGCCGAGAGGCTGTTAACGTGGCTGCCGCTCGGGGGGCAATATTATGTTCGCTGTCTGGCGTAAGGCCGCCCCGGTCGAGCTGGCAAAGTTCGCCAGCGTGGGGGTGCTGAACACCGTTGTCGGTCTGGGCATCATTTACTCGCTGAAGTGGTACCTGCACTGGGGGGATGTCGCTGCGAATCTGGTAGGTTACTTGGTCTGCATCGTGCTGGGGTTCGTGCTGAATGGGCGCTGGACGTTCGAAAGGTCAGCATTGAATGCAGGGCATCTCGTGGGGTACTTTCTGGTGGCCGGCGTTTCCTATCTGATGAATCTGATGGTTGTTTTGGTGTCGATGCGGACACTTAACCTGCCAGGCGATCTGGCGCAGCTAGTGGGTGTCCCGGTGTTCACGCTGACGTCCTATTTTTTGAACAAATTCTTCGTGTTCTCAAGCAAACATTGAGACTCATTATTCTCGAGGAAGTATGAACATAAAGTCGACCATGAACGGATCTGTGCTGTTGATCACCGGAGGTACGGGATCTTTCGGCGGCGCTGTTCTCAGAAGATTTCTTGACTCCGGTCTATCTGAGATCCGCATCTTTAGCCGCGATGAAAAGAAACAGGATGACATGCGCAAACGGTACGCGCATCCTAAACTCAAGTTCTACATTGGCGACGTGCGTGATAACCGGAGCGTGAGTGCGGCCATGCGAGGCGTGGACTACGTCTTTCACGCCGCCGCGCTGAAGCAGGTGCCATCTTGCGAGTTTCATCCCATGGAGGCCGTGCGGACCAATGTCCTGGGAACCGAGAACGTCTTGGATGCGGCAATTGCCGCCGGCGTCAGGCGGGTGGTCTGCCTGAGCACGGACAAGGCGGTCTATCCCATAAATGCGATGGGCATCAGTAAGGCCATGATGGAGAAGGTCATGGTGGCCACCAGCCGCAACCTAGAGGGGACGAACACCGTCATTTGCGGCACGCGCTATGGCAACGTGATGGCTTCGCGCGGCTCGGTCATCCCTCTGTTCGTGGAGCAAGTTCGGTCAGGGAAGGCCATGACTATCACCGATCCGAGTATGACGCGTTTCATGATGACGCTGGATGACGCGGTGGATCTGGTGCTCTACGCCTTTGAACACGGCAACAACGGCGATATCTTCGTACAGAAGGCACCTGCCGCTACGGTACAGGTTCTGGCGCAGGCCATCCTTGAAATGATGGGCAGGCCGGATCACCCCCTGAACGAGATTGGCACGCGCCACGGCGAGAAGTTGTACGAGGCCTTGCTGGGCCGCGAGGAGATGGCCTGTGCCGAGGACCTGGGCACCTACTATCGCGTACCGCCGGACGCTCGCGACTTGAACTATGCCAAGTTCGTGGAAGAAGGCGAGCGACGCATCACCCAGAGCACACACGGGGAAGACTACAACTCACACAACACGACACGCCTGGATGTGGCGGGCATGAAGGCCTTGCTGCTCAAGCTGGATTTTATGCAGCGCATCGTGCGGGGCGAACCCGCCGTCGCGGAGGACTGAGCACCATGAGGGTGCTGATCACCGGCGCAAACGGCTTTGTTGGCCGGAACCTGCAGCTGCGCTTGCGGGAGCGCCGTGATGTGCAGGTGGTCTGCTACACCCGCGACCAACAGGCCGGACAACTTCCCGGGCTGCTGGAGGGGGTGGATTTTGTCTTTCACCTGGCGGGTGTCAACCGGCCGCAGGACCCGAAAGAGTTCACGACCGGCAATACTGATCTCACGCGCGATCTGTGTCAGGCCGTGGCCGCTGCCGCGCGCTCTAAGGGCAAGGCGATTCCGATCCTGTATACGTCTTCGACGCAGGCCGCACAGGACAATGTGTACGGGCGAAGCAAACGCGAGGCCGAGGAGGCGCTGCTGGCGGCGGGGCAGGACCCCCTGGTGCCGGTGCATGTGTTCCGCCTGACTAATGTGTTCGGCAAATGGTGCCGGCCCAACTACAACTCGGTGGTGGCGACCTTCTGTCACAACGTTGCACGCGATTTGCCGATCCAGGTCAATGATCCGCAGGCCCCCTTGACTCTGGTTTATATCGACGATGTGATCGACCGTTTTATCCAGATCATGGACGGCGTGGTGCCCATGCCCAGTGCTGACGGTTTTGCGACAGTGCAGACCCAGTACGCTACGACGGTGGGCGAGCTGGCTCGGCTGATCCGCGCCTTTCGCGATAGCCGGGGCTCGCTGGTGACGGAGCGTGTCGGTACCGGCCTTGTGCGGGCACTCTATGCAACCTATGTCAGCTATCTACCGGTGGAGGCGTTTGCCTACGATGTGCCGCAGCACGTTGACCGGCGCGGGGTTTTTGTGGAAATGCTGAAGACGCCTGATTGTGGACAGTTTTCATTCTTCACCGCACATTCAGGCGTGACACGTGGCGGCCACTACCACCACAGCAAGACCGAGAAATTCCTGGTCATCAGGGGCCAGGCGCTGTTCCGTTTCCGTCACATGCAGACGGGGCAGACACACGAGTTGCAGACTTGCGGCGACAGGCCGCAGGTCGTCGAGACGGTGCCCGGCTGGACGCATGACATCACCAATACTGGGCCGGAGGATATGGTGGTCATGCTGTGGGCCAACGAGATCTTCGACCAGACCCGTCCGGATACCTACAACTGCCCGC
>JACCDT010072158.1_pt1 | contig 14327 bp, 18 predicted proteins | sample 7446291 | NCBI WGS metagenome assembly JACCDT01 (sample SAMN15323446, study PRJNA562643) | freshwater metagenome | isolation source: river surface water | place: USA:Blue River Watershed | collected 2017-08-17
CAGGATACCAAGCGTGGGTTGGGACAAGCCCCAACCATCGCCGAGTACCTGCCGCCCATCAAGCCCAAGGCCACTACCAAGCCGCCCAGAAGGGCACCCACCAAGTAGCCCCCAGCCCCCAGCTGGGGGCTTTTTTATTGTCTACAATTCCCACACTCACCCATCATGGAGCACCTGTACGGCAGCCATTTCTGCTACTGGAGGAACATAAAATCCTGCCAAAAATCGGGTAAGTAGGTAAGTAGGTAAGTAGGTCCCTAAAATTAGTTTAGATTTCAGTGGACCATGATCCGCTACGATATTCCTTTATTCACTACTTACTACTACTTACCTACTTACTCATAAAGCTCTAACTCTGGCGGCGCCAGAACCTCGCACGTAAGTAGGCATGTTCTCCCCTATACTTACCTGCCCGCTTACTTTCACCGTTTCTGACCCAATAATCCTGTAATTCCCACGTACTCTTGAGCCATCCCCAAGGCCGACGCCTTCACCTGTTCGCTGCTCATGGTTGTGTAATGACCCCCTCCTGACCTCTCACAACCAACGTACTTCCCCCATAAGTCGTACACAATGTACTCCCGAACCTTTCCATCTTCCTTGATGCTTTTCCGCAAACATCTTCCCCCATGTGAGCGAACTAGCATTGTAACCTCTCCCCACACTTTGGTATTCTGCTTACGAAGGTCAGGGTGAGTTGCTCCGCACCCTTCTGCCGAGACCATAAACTCGTACATATGCTCCGCTATGATCTGTGAGTCGGTCTTGCTCGCCTCAGCTGCGTCCAGAGCCGCCTGAGTAATCGGGACGGGTGCGCAGGAGTCCCACCCCTGTCCCTCTCTGGCCCATAAGTCGTCAAACCACCACCGTACTGAAGCAAGTCGCCCAACACTACGACGTATCAGCTTCACTGAGCTTCTCACCCAGTCTCCCCATTCACCCCGAGTATCCGCCACCACTCTGGGAGGGTTGATCACTAATACCCGTCTCTGACCTGCGCTCAGACGGCAGGGAGCCGATGCGTTTGCTGTAAAAAACCACCTACGAAGGTTGGGAAGTGAGATCACATCCTTGCCCTTCTGTTCAATAGACACTGTTTCGGACGACAAAAGGTCGTTCAGCTGACCCTCCTTGGCGTTGAACTTGACGTCCAGCTCATTCACGACCACGAAAGTCTTGCCCTCTTCCAGTGAGTTGAACTGAGAAAACATGCGAGAGCTGGTACTTTCCAGTCCGTGCGGGCCGCAAAGGTCGCGAACAATGTCCCCAAACAGGGACTTTCCTATGCCCTGGACTGAGGTAACCAACATAACGGCCTGATTACACCGCTCCTGAGGTCGGTTAAGTAGGTGCCCCACCCATAGACCGACCCATTTCCAATGCTCCCCGAACAGGCCTTCCATGAACTTTTGCCACATCCTCAACACCTCTACATCCGCCCCACCCTCGAATGTTGGGTATCCCTTCCAAAGATTGACCCAACCGTCAGAGAATCCGTGAGGCCTCAGAGGGTCCAGACAATACCCCACCGCGGTGAGGCGGTCAGGACTTCTGACCCACTGGTGACTAACCTGCTCGTACACCACCTTTCCCTTGTCGTCCACCCCGAGCTTACGCAGGCTGATGTGGGCGTCGTGGAAATCCTTGGGCGACTTGCGACTACCGTTGTCCAGGTTGTAGATATGCGTCTGGTTTGTACCCACTACGTACACGCACGTTTCCAACAGACCGGCAAGCATAGAGCACCAAGCCTGGGGAGCGCTGGCGGTAGCCAACAGCTCTGGCCATGTACCCCCAGCGCGCAGGTAGTCGTCCAGGCCCCACTTCAGCTTCTGATCCTTGACCACGTCGCTCAGGTAGAGCACCTTGACCTTCGCCCCGCACGAGATCAAGCGGCTGCTCAGCTTACCTAGGGCGTGAGCCACTCCGGGCTTGAACTCCCTGCTCCCCAATCCGTCATGGTCGAAGCAGAGGTATACGTCACGCTTTGACCACTCTATGCGGCCGTCAAACAGCGTCGCCTGCATACCAACGCCGCCGATGCCGATAGTGGGAATGCCGGTCTTACAGCCCCAGTATGACTTGATCTCTCCCTCGGTGATGACCAGAGGCTTTGATACATCCACCCGAAGGTCGTTCCAATCAAACAAGGCAGGTAGGTATGGGGGACTCCCACCACTACCTTTGGGGCTGAGGTACTTTGCTTGCCCGCTACGTACCGTAGTCATGGGTCTTGCCCTGACGAAGGATTCGCCAGGGTAGGGGATGATACAAACGTCGAACGATGGGAAGAAGCCAAGGAAGGCTGAGGCGTCGGTAGCAGAGACCAACTTGAGCCTCATCAGAGCTACATCTTCAGCGGTCAGGCCTTGTGAGGCTGTCCAAGTCTGGAAGAAGTTGATCGGAGTGGGAATTTGCGATACTGTAGACATAACACCTCCTGACTAAAGGAAAGTACAACAGAATCAGGGGCTTAGGGGCTGAGAACCTTCTATTCTACGCTCGAAAGATATGTACAAGTAGGGATTTTTATGCGTAAAAAAGCCCCACCCGGAGGTGAGGCTTAAACTTTCCCCTGCTCAGGAGAAACCAGGGGCAGTTTAGAGGATCAGGTGGCGGCCTCGTCCGCCGCCTGATCCTCGACCGCCTCAGCGGCGGCGGCGGCCTCGTCCTCGACCTTCTCAACCTTCTCGACCTTCTCCACCTTGACCTTCTTGGGAGCAACCTTGGACGTCCAAGGAGCGGTGGAGTACTCTGCCCCCTCTACCGCCGCGCCGGTGAAGGACAGGTCAACGCCGTCGATGTTCAGGTAGGTGTACTTGCTCGCCCGGTCCACGATTGCGACCGTGTCCACGTCGTTCACCTTGACATTCACCTCGGTGCCGTTTTTGATGCGCTTGTACTCGCTCAGGATGCGTTCCTTTTCCAACCCACCGCCGAAAATGACGGTCCTGCCTGCGTAACTTTTCAAGATAACCTCCAAGTAGTTGATGAGAACGAACGACTATCATACTGTGGGCGAATCAAAAGGTCAAGAGGTTTAGTGTGTATAACCTGCTCGCGCGCGTCCATATACTATAGCCAAAAACTCTCCCCGCTACACCATTACCCACTAGCGGTCTTTCAAAAACCGGAGTAGACTAGAGACTCGAAGTACAAAACCCCTTAACTCAGGAGATCAAGATGAACAAGAACGAACTCGTTGCTGCCCTGCGTCAATCCCCGATTTGGAAGGAAGACAGTCACGGTCACTTCCAGAAGACTTTCAAGGGCAACAAGTATCGGCTGAAGATCCACCCCCTGGGGGTGAGATTCGAAAAGAAGGTCGACACGGAGTGGTGGTGCAAGACCAGCGACTACTACAAGAACGTGGAGATCAAGGAAGGCAAGTTGTCCATGCATGGCCTTTTCATCACACTAAACTTTATGCCCGAGTAGGGACCGATCACTACCTGTTCCCAAGAGCAGGTAGTTAAGGCAACCCTGCCTACACTGAACCCCTTAGCTCAGGAGAGAACCATGGAAACCCCTCAAGAGATTGTAACCAACGGACAAGCAACATACGCCAAGGTTGAAGTGTGTATAACCTGCTCGCGCGCGTCCGTATACTATAGCCAAAAACTCTCCCCGCTACACCATTACCCACTAGCGGTCTTTCAAAAACCGGAGTAGACTAGAAGCTCGAAGTACAAAACCCCTCAACTCAGGAGATCAAGATGACCAAGACCGAACTCGTTGCTGCTCTGCGTCAATCCCCAATCTGGAAGGAAGATCGCTATGGTCACTTCCAGCTGACCTTCAAGGGTACCCATTACCGGCTGAAAATTCAACCATTGTCGGTGCGGTATGAGAAGAAGGTCGGCGCTGAGTGGTGGTCCAAAGCCAGCGACTACTACAAGAACGTGGAGATCAAAGACGGCAAGTTGAATATCCTCGGCTACAGGATTCCGGTGGAAGTCCGGCCCCAGTAGGGACCGATCACTACTTGTTCCCAAGAGCAGGTAGTTAAGGCAATCCTGCCTGTACCCAACCCCTAATCTCAGGAGAGAAACATGACCCAGACCGTAATTATCACCGCTGAAAACATCCTCGACGTATATCTGGAGTTCGGCATGCCCGAGGAACTCTACAACCTTCTGGTGGAGAAGTGCACGCCGGAGGCCAAGAAGATCATTCACAACCTTACCGGGGAGGGACTGAAGCACCTCCAGGATAAGCACTTGCCCATTGAGCAAGCTCTCCAGGTCGTCTTCGCCGCGATCGTCGACAAGATCATGAAACCGTAGGGACCGATCACTACCTGTTCCCAAGAGCAGGTAGTTAAGGCAACCCTGCCTACACTGAACCTCTTAACTCAGGAGATCAAGATGGAAACCCCTCAAGAAATCGTATCCAACGGACAATACAGGTATGCCAAGGTAGAGGTGACGAGAACCGGACCCTATGCCCACATAGAGGTGTCGGCGACTACGCCCCTGACCTTCTCGTGGGGCAACGCGGTAGTGGCGTTGCGGGCCCAGATCGGCACCGAGGAACGCCACAGCGAGAGCGAGGATGCCCCGTTCATGACCCCCTATGCGATCAGAGCCACCATCAAGTCGTATGACGGCGTCGAACTTCCGGCGGCTGAGGAGGGCGTCAAGCAGTTGAGAACGTTCAAACGTTTCATGGACAAGTACGTGTCGATCGCATATCAGCGCGCCCCGTTCTCCATACAAGCTAAGATGCTGATGCAGGCGTGCAAGTGCAATAAGCTGCTCTACAGGTCCGACTACGGCTGGACTACGTCATACGACGCGCTGGCTGAGCTGTCCGCTGCGAACAGCGGAACCCATATCAAGAGGGTTCTCGACGATATGGTGGAGAAGATCGCCCAGCACGCCAAAACCAGGAGATAGCAATGAACTACGACCTTCCAAAGCTCTACGCGGACAGAGCCATGAAAGAAGCAGACGAACAGCTTAGAGCCCAACACAAGGCCGGGCTGTTCTGCGACGGAGATCCAAACCATCCTACGTATAACGACAACTACAACTATGCCACCGGCAAGTACCAACTGTTCGGTATGGACCAAGACGAGCTGATGAATAAGCAGTATCGCAAGTAGCATCTTATGACGTCTTGACCCCAGGACGTCATAGGCTGTACCTCGCAACCCATACGAAAGGAAGCTCATATGAATCTGAAAGAACAGGCCGCTATCCTCGCGGCAGCGATCGAGGGTAAGACTCTGAAGGTTCGCAGGAAAGGCGACGACAAAACCTGGACGTTGTTCACTCCCAAGCACGATTCTTGGTTTGACTTTTTCAGGTTTGAATACGCCATCGCGGAGCCGAAGCCTAGCGTAATGCACCAGTACATCCTTAAGGATTCAGACGGCAGGTTCTGCTTGACCTACTACTTCTACAGTATATCGGAAGAAGCCGTGTTTGCTTGTCTGAATGTTGAGGTCTTAGGTCCAGCCCTCTGGACCCGCATAGAGGTGCCGGAGTGAAGCTGATCCAAGAGGCTCAAAGCATTGCGGAGTCGGCGGGCACCGCCACTCCGCACCAGTTGGGAAGGATAGCCGCCAACCTTCTCATAGTCAAGAATGGCTTTCAGGGCACGGACGAGCAGTGGGAGGACTTCCTCAACCACGTCAAGTACCCTGACGACTACCCAGACTTGCGGGAGCACTTCACCGTACCGATTGCTCACAAGGCAGGATATGCCGAGCTTATGGCCGCGGTGGAGGAAGTGTACCAGCAATCCTGAAGTAGCAGCAGACTCTGCTACGCACTAACTGAGGAACTTAGCATGGAAACTAGCATCGAAACTCCTGTGGACTACGTCAAACTGATGGCGGAAGCCGCCGCCAAGGCCGTGAAAGACGAGCGGGCACCGTCGTCGTTTATCAGCTTCAAGAGCGGCATTCTCACGATCGACGATCAACCCATCCCCGGCAACAAGATCAAGTGCGTTGTCCTCGCCAGCCTGTATGAGAACGACTACTTCCCCAGGAAGTTTGACCCCACCACTCTGGTGTCGCCCGATTGCTGGGCTTTGGGCCACAACGAGGATGACATGAAGCCCACCGACGAGGTGACGAGCAAGCAGAACTTCGAGTGCGTCAGCTGCCCCCACAACAAGTGGCCCGAAGCCAAGGGACAGCCCAAGGCGTGCAAGAACATTCGCCGCATTGCCCTTGTCGACGCCAAAATCCTCACGTCGGAAGACACGCTGTCCCACAAGGTGTGGTACGCTCGCCTGCCGGTGACGTCGGTCAAGAACTGGAGCCAGTACGTGGTCCAGATCGGCAACGTGGTGAATCGCCCGTCTTGGGGCGTCATCACTGAGCTCAGCGTAGTTCCTGACCTCAAGAGCCAGTTCAAGGTGAACTTCCTGTTCCAAGGGCTGGTGTCGGACAACCGTCTGGAGGTGCTCAGCAAGATGGCGGAAGCCGAGGCCAATACTGGCTTGTGGTTTCCCTACCCCAAGAACGACTTGGAGAAGGCAGCTGAGCCAGCTCCCGCCAAGACCGGCAAGAAGTTTTAACCAACCAGGGACAGGTGGTTAACCCATAACGGTCTGGGGGCGCTTTGCCAATGACCTCATTTACTAGGAAAGGAACCGAGGCTGCGTGCAGGAAAGCTACAGCCAATCACCTGTCCCACCTCTCAGGAGAACGTCGTGTACGTAATTGACTTTGAAGCCAAGGCAATAGAGCCATACCCCAACTACCCTCCAGAGCCTGTGGGAGTGTCGATCAAGTATGCTGATTTGCCATCGTTGTACTTTGCTTGGGGACACCCGTCGGAAAATAACTGCTCCAAGGAAGATGTTCAGCTCATTCTCGCCGAGATTTGGAGCACTAGCGAGCAGCTGCTGTTTCAGAACGCCAAGTTTGATCTGGAAGTAGTAAGGAAGTGGTTTGGACTCCCCATCCCTTGCTCGGCCAGGATTGAGGACACCATGTTCTTGATCTTCCTGTACGACCCTCTGGCCCCCACGTTCTCGTTGAAGCCATCGGCTGAGCGCATCCTGGGACTTCCTCCATCAGAGCAGGAGGCTGTACGAGACTGGCTTGTTGCCCACGGCAAAGTACCGTCCAACTCCAAGTCGTGGGGGGCGCACATATCTGAGGCGCCAGGCAAGCTGGTAGGCAACTATGCCGCCGGCGACACAGACCGAACCCTGGCGCTATATCGCCACATTCATCCCAAGATCGTAGAGCTGGGTATGGAAGAGGCGTACCTCAGAGAAGTTCAGCTGATGCAGCCGCTAATGACCAACGAGAGGGTCGGCATACGGTGTGACGTTCAACAGCTCAGAGCAGACATAGCCAAGTACCAAGCCGAGTTTGACCGGGCCACCCTCGAAGCGAAGATCATCCTGCACCAGAACAACGATGAGTTCAACATTGACTCTGGCGTACAGCTCGCTACCGCCATCCAGTATGGCGGGTTTTGCGTGCCGCTGGACGAGTGGCCGCTGACCCCCACTAAGAAGTACAGCACCAGCAAGGAAACGCTCAAGCAGGTAATACGCCACGACCGACTACAGGAGCTGCTTCACTACCGGGCCACGTTGAAAACCTGCCTCGGCACGTTCATGATCCCGTGGTTGGAAAAGGCGGACAAGGCCGGAGGAATGCTTCACCCGTCTTGGAACCAGGTGAAGGGGGAGAAGTATGGGGCAAAGACAGGCCGGCTGAGCAGTTCTGACCCCAACTTCCAGAACATACCCACCGAGTTTGAGATGGAACCCCCAAGCGGGTACCTGCCCTATCCTCGCATTCGCCGGTATGTGCTCCCAGACGAGGGGGAGGTGTTCGTCAGCGCCGACTTCCACTCTCAAGAGATCAGAATGCTGGGTCACTTCGCAGAGGGGGCCATAAAGGAAATTTATGACTCAGACCCGGCAGCCGATGTACACGCCGTAGCGGCGAGCATCATATCTGACCAAACTGGTATGAACATAACGCGCAAGCATACCAAGGTCACTGCCTTCTCCATCCTGTACGGGGCCGGAGCCGCCACCATGGCTCAACGACTTGCTTGCCCCACTCACGAGGCTGTAGCTATCAAGAGAGCCTATCTGAGTACCCTTACAGGGGTCAAGGACTTCATGTACAGCGTTGAGGATAGGGCAAGAAGCAAGCAACCGGTCAGAACCTGGGGAGGAAGACTGATCCACGCCCCTGAATCGGTAGTCCAGATCGACGGCAGAGTGTGGAACAAGGACTATGTACTCATCAACTATCTGATCCAGGGCAGCTCTGCCGACCAGACGAAGCAATCCATCATCAACTACGATAGGACCAGAAAGCACGGTAGGTTGCTTGCCACCGTACACGATGAAATCTGTATCAGCGTTGCCCCCCAGCACTTGGAGTCCGAAGTGGCCATCCTCAAAGCCGCTATGGAAGCTGGGGAGTTTGACATACCTATGAGGGCCACCATCAAGATAGGTCCGAACTGGGCCGACATGAAAGACTACAAATGAAGCCTACAAGAACTAGCTACAGCGCTTTGACCACGTTCGAGAACTGCCCGGCAGAGTATGCCTTCAGCTACTTGTCCGGGGAGCGCATAGACAACTCCAGCCCGGCGTCGCGTCGAGGTACCCGACTCCACTTGGCCTGCGAAGACTTCCTCAATGGGAAGCTGCCGTTCGCCCAGCTTCCGGTAGAGCTGTACCCCATCAGAGACTTCCTCAGCATCTACAAGCAGTTGGAGGCAAAGGCTGAGGAAGTGTGGCTGGTCGATCGCGACTGGAACATGCAGTATCCGCACGAGGAAGACGAGAACACGCTCATCAAGGCGGTGGTAGACATCCACTACGTTCTTGACAAGTCGCTGTACGTGATTGACCTGAAGTCGGGCAAGGAATATCCGGAACACAAGGATCAGCTCCAGCTCTACGCCGTGATGGGGCTGCTCAGGTACCCCGACGTATCCCAAGTGGTAACCTCGGCCCTGTACTTGTGCGGAGTGGGAGAGGTAACCACCTACACGAGAGACCAACTGGAGGGGCTGAAGATGTTCTGGAACGCTCGGGCGCTGCTCCAGATCAACGCCAAATCCTACCCCGCCACTCCATCGGCGTCGGCGTGTAGGTGGTGCGCATACGCCAAGTCCAAGTCGGGACCGTGCGAACATGGCTAATCCTCTGGAGAGGATGGTAGAGGCTCAGGTGTGCGACTACGCAGAGAGCAAGAACTGCGAAGTCTTGAAGATGAACCTCAAAGGCAGAAGAGGCTGGCCTGATCGCCTCTTCATCTTTCACGGGAAAGTATTGTTCATTGAGTTCAAGAGGCTCGGAGAGCAACCCACTCCCCTTCAGAAGTTTGTACACGGCGTCCTGCGAGGTCACGGTATGCGGGTTGAGGTCGTGGACGATCACTACAAGGGAAGGAGGCTCATAGATGAACTCACCAATGGAGGTTAGCACTTGGCAAGTATTGGCCCGGGAGCTGATCCGCATCAACGACCTTGACCCAACCTACACCATGATTCATAAAGGGAGGATGTTGTGGGGGGACGGTTGGGCGAACCAGTTCTGTCTTCACATGCTGATGTTCTACGACGTGGGGGAGGCCGCCAAGGCTGCGGCGGTGGAGTCCAACCAGTTCTGGGACTACGTGATCGACAACTTCTCAGTGTGTAAGCGAGGGGTGGAGCGTCGGCACTTCAAGGCCGCCAACGGTCTCAACTCCATATCTGACCTGTCGCGGGAAATCCCTGACCCCAGGTTTGCGTTCAAACGATTCCAAGGTCGGACGCTGGCGGAGGTGACTCAGCGATTCTCGGACATAAGAGGGTTTGGACCCTACTTCATTTGGAAGGCCTGCGACTACCTTGACCGTTGTATGGGTCTTCCTGTGGACTACTCCGGGGCGGACAAGTTTCTGCCCAGCGAGCCGGCCAAGGCCGCCAAAGCCTTCTGGCCGGACAAGTCATTGGCCGAGGCGCTACAGATAGTGGTGGACGAGATCAAGCAGTATCTTGCCCCTCCCACCTACGACCGGCCCTGCGGACCCTCGGAGGCAGAGACCGTGCTGTGCTTGATGAAGGGGTACTTCATAACAAAGGTACACGTGATCGGCGACGGCATACTTCACAACCACCTATCTCTGGGGGATGACCCGTACAACCTGCGGCCGCTTTTGCCCCCAGAGGTGGACCTGTACGATTGGGTACGAGCATGAACCTGAACCTCAAACCTTACCAAGACGAGGGGGTGAAGTTTCTCCTCAGCCGGCAATGGGCAGGGCTGTTCCTCGATATGGGGCTGGGGAAGACCGTCATATCGCTGACGGCCATATCTGCCCTGATGGCGGAGGGTCACGTCAAGAAAGCGTTGATAGTGGCCCCAATCCGGGTTCTGGAAAACGTGTGGCCGTCAGAGATAGCCAAGTGGGATACTACTCGACACTTGCGGTTTATCAACCTCAACGGAGTAAATGTGACCCCCACAAACCCTCTACCGGAGGCAGACATATACGGCATCAACCCTGAAAGTCTGAAGGCGCTGATTCGCAACCCATCGTTTGTCAAGGTGCCGATGCAGCTGCTGGTGATTGACGAGTCCAGCATGTTCAAGAACGCCAGATCACTGCGGTTCCGAGACTTGTCCAACGTGTTGTATCGGTACAAGTACCGGTGGATTCTTACCGGCACCCCGGCCCCCAACGGTCTGCTGGACGTGTGGTCGCAGATATATCTGCTGGATAGGGGAGCGGCCCTTGGCCCCAACCCCTCTCACTTCCACAAGGCGTTTTGCGTGAAGAGCTTCGACGGCTACGGGTGGGAGGTTCATGAGAGCAACAAAGCGGGCATATACAAGGCCATAGCGCCGCTCATTCTGAGGATGTCCAAGGATGACTGTCTGGTAATGCCCGAGCTGATCAAGAATCCCATAGAGGTGACTTTGTCCAAGGACGACTACGCCCTGTACAAGACCATGGAACGAAAGTTTCTGGTCATGCTACAGAGCGGCGAGCAGGTTATGTCTCCCAACGCCGCGGTGGCCGGTATGCGGTGCCGCCAGATAGCCAATGGAGGGTTGTACCTGCCCGACGGACGCCCGGAGCATATTCACAACGCCAAGGTGAATGCTCTGAAAGAGATTGTGGAAGAGCTTCAGGGGGAGCCGTTGCTAGTATTCTATGAGTTTGTCCACGATCTGGAGCGCATTCGCAAGGCGTTGGGTCCGGTTCCCAGTCTCAGCGACGGCGGTAGCGTGAAGGACATAGTGGATAGGTTCAACGCTGGGAAGATTCCAGTACTGGTCGCGCACGGAGCGTCGGCTGGGTACGGTCTCAACCTACAGGGGGCCTGCAGCACTGTATGCTGGATGGGGGTTCCTTGGGACCTTGGGATGCATGACCAGGCCAACGCTCGCGTGTGGAGACAAGGTCAGGAGGCCAAGACCGTTACGATCCACTACCTCATGGCCAAGAACACTCTGGATTATCACGTGTTCAAGGTTCTGGCTCGGAAGAACAAAGACCAGCAAGACCTTCTATGTGCTCTACAAAGGATAGCTAGTCCTGATGTAGAATCTCGTAGTATACTATAGTCTCGATCAACAACGGGAGCGAATGATGATTGTCAAGCTACACGGAACTAGCGGCAGCGGTAAGACCACAGCGGTGAGGGAGTTCATGGACCTGGCCGAGGGCGTCGTACCCATTCATGTGGAGCCGTACAAGAAGCCCGAAGCGTACAAGATCAGCGTAGGACTCAACTACCTACCCACCTACGTCCTGGGCAGCTACGGCAACAAGTGCGGAGGGGTGGACACTATCGCCTCCACCGACGAGCTGATCAGGCTGATCGGAGAGTACCACAAGCAGGGACACCTCCTGTTCGAGGGGCTACTCATCTCCACTTACCACGGAGCGGTGGGCAAGTTTTTGGACTCCCTTCCTCAGGACAAGGTCTGGGCGTTCATGGATACCCCCATCGATGAGTGTGTGGCCCGGGTCAGACAGCGCCGGTTGGATGCCGGCAACACCAGACCTTTCGATGAGGCCAACACACGCAATCGCGTCAAGCCTATCCAGGCCCTGAAGGACAAGCTCACCGCAAGGGGCGAGACCGTCGTGGACATTGACGGGGGGCAAGACCTTATGAATATCCTATATCCAGGAGTAGCCGTATGAATCAAGACATGTTGGGTAAGTTTCTGTGGTTCGTCAATGAGCGAGAGTTGGTCAGGCTCAAGAAGGAAAGCGGGCAGCCCAAGCCCTGGACGGACGACAAGGTGCTGCAGACCTACAGATTCTGCAACATCAACCGCAACGACGACACCGTCAGCCTGTGGATCTATGAGCGCTGGATTCGGCCTCACGAACGCCATCCAAATCTGCCCCGGGCCATATTGCTGTCCCGCATGATCAACTGGCCCGCTACCTTGGCTGAGATCGGGTTCCCCATGGAGTGGGACCAGGAGAAGTACGCCAAGGCCATCGGCGAGCGCATCAAGCGTGGGGACAAGACTTGGACCGGAGCATACATGATCACCGCTGAGATGGACGGCTCCCCCAAGCACGAGTCCGTATGTCGCACAGTAGATGCTCTGGACTTCCCCCTGGAGAAGACCTGCTTGGGCGTTTGGAAGCAACTCCAGACTCTCCCCCGCATCGGCACGTTCATGGCCGCACAAGTAGTGGCGGACTTGAAGCGTACCAAGTATCTGGGCCCCAGCATTGACTACTGGTACTTTTGCGCCCCAGGTCCGGGGTCGATGGAAGGGTTGAACAAACTGCTGGGTAAGTGCGCCGGCACGTATTGGAACCAGCAAGACTTCCAACGGGAGGTGAACCGGCTTCAGGACGAGCTGCTGGCCAGTCTGGGCCTTGACGCTCAGAACGTTCAGAACTGCCTTTGCGAGTTTCACAAGTGGACTCGGGGGCACTCCAGAACCAAGTACAACGGAGGGGCGTAGTATGTATACAATTCTAGCCAAGAACGTGAACGACGCCTTCTACCAGGGCATGCGTCTGCTTCAAAAGGCGGGGGTGAATGGCGACTCCAGAAACGGCCCAGTCATCCAGGTTCCTACCCCGGTGGTCACTACCTACATGCGTCCCAAGGAGCGCGTGCTGTTCTGTCCTGAGCGAGACGCCAACCCGTTCTTCCACTTCATGGAGGGGTTGTGGATGCTTGGCGGACGCCGGGACAGCACATTCGTGGCTCAGTTCAACGGTCGCATGAATGAGTATGCGAACGCTGAGGGGGACTTCGACGGAGCATACGGCTACCGGTGGAGAACTCACTTCGGCTATGACCAGCTTCAGACGCTAATCTCCATGCTGAAGAATGACCCCAACACCCGTAGAGCGGTCTTGGCCATGTGGGATGGGGACGTTGACTTGGGCAGAGACAGTCTGGACATTCCGTGCAACACCCACGCCTACTTCCGCAGGGACCGCTACAGCCTTCACATGACTGTTTGCTGCCGGTCCAACGATGCTGTGTGGGGAGCATACGGGGCCAACGCCGTCCACATGTCTATGCTACAGGAGGTTCTGGCAGCCATGATTGGCTGCGACGTGGGGGAGTACAACCAGTTCAGCAACAATATGCACCTGTATCCGGAGGTCAAGAATCACCGCGAGCTGCTCACTCTGACCAACCCCGGCAACCCATACCCTGGGCTGATTACCCACGTCCTGGTCAACCACCCCGATACGTGGTTTTCCGAGTTGGACACGTTTCTGAGGGCCCCAGAAGTCCCGTTCCAGTGCAAGAACGGCCTGTTTTACTATGTAGCGTTCCCCATGTATCGGGTTTGGCAATGCTACAAGAAGGGTATGGGGCGAGAGGCGCTTCTCTGGGTTGACGCAATAGAAGACGAGGCCTGGAAGTTGGCCTGTACTCAGTGGATACAACGGAGGTTGAAATGACAACGTTTGAAAAGGTTCAGCAGATGCGGTCTGGAGCCAAGGTCAAGCGATTCCACACCTTGGACTTGATCGTTCCCGAGACGGTGGGCCACCACTCCTGCAACGTGGCTCTGTTGCTCACGGTACTCACCGACGCGTTGTCGGGAGAGCTGTTGAGGGCGGCGTTGTACCACGACCTGGCGGAGCAGTACACCGGAGACGTTCCGGCCACGGCCAAGTGGCAAAGCCCGCGTCTGGCCAAGGCGTTGAAGCGTCTGGAGCAGTTTCACTTCCCATACGAAGCCAGCCTCACCCCCTGCGAGACCAAGCTGCTGAAGCAGGCGGACATGCTGGACCTCTGCTTCAAGTCGTTGGAAGAGGTTCATATGGGAAACTTTCCCATGGAGGCGGTGCTGGAGCGCGGACTCACTTGGTTGCGGGAGAACGAGCCCAC
>JACCDT011341781.1_pt1 | contig 14322 bp, 16 predicted proteins | sample 7446291 | NCBI WGS metagenome assembly JACCDT01 (sample SAMN15323446, study PRJNA562643) | freshwater metagenome | isolation source: river surface water | place: USA:Blue River Watershed | collected 2017-08-17
TCTACCGGCGCAGCTCCTGTTGCGGCGACTATTGCAGCGGTCAACAACTTGACTGTTACATCAGGCGCAGGGTCGCTGACGATTACTGCGTCGCTTACACCGACTTTGACGTCGCTGAACCTGACTGGGCTCACCGCGAGTTTGCCGGTGCAGACTGACGCGAGCAAGAACCTGATTTCCGCCGCGATTACACTAAGTGGATCGCAGGTCACTGGAACTCTCGGCGTAGCCAACGGTGGCACGGGTGTTACAACTCTGACGTCTGGCAACTTCCTGATTGGCGCTGGAGCAGGCGCTGTGACGACTCTGAAAGTGGCGCCGTCCGGAGTGGTACTGGGTGACACTGACTCGCAGACTTTGACTAACAAGACCATGACTGCGACGACGAACAATGTTACGGCTAAGGGTCTGTTCTCAGCGACGACGACAGTGGATGTGTCGGCCGCGACTGCACCGACTGCGGGGCAAGCGCTTGTGGCGACGAGTTCGACCGCCGCGACGTGGCAGACGGTTCTGACCGCGAATACGGCTACTACTTCTACTTCCAACAACACGCCGACGACGCTGGACACACTCTCACCGGCAACGCCGACCTCATCCGGCGTCGCGCAGTGGTTCGTGTGTGGTCGCAATGCCACGACCGGAAATACGTATTCTGCGCGCATCGCATGCGGATTCAAGGTCGCGGCGAGTGTGGCGTCGATTGCCGGGCGTATTACTAAGACAGTCCTCTCGGCTGATGATGTCGGTGTCACGGCGACAGTTGTGGCCTCGGGCGCCACACTGATCTTGCAGATTACCGGCCACGCAACTCAGACTATTTCGTGGAAGTCAACTCGAGCCTCATTTGACGTGTAATTGTGACAAAAAATTAAAGATACGCACTGTTACTGACAATATTCTTTTTTGCATCTTCTAAGTAACCTCGATCTTGCCGCATCGGACAGCCTGCCAGTTTATAGTCGTCGCGAGCTTACCTGTTATCTGCAGTGCGATTGTACCACCTGACACAATCGCAAGTGCGTCAGTTGGCGCACCGTCCTCGCGCGCATTACGTGTTTCAGACTGCCCGACAACAGTCGGCACGCCGGCAATACACTTATAGCCGCATGTAAGGCGTGATGAATATGCAGAACCGGTCGCGGTGTTGCGACCTACGACCAACCACTCTACATTTCCGACACAATTTGCAGCAGGCGTAAACGAGTCAATGTTCGCCGGAGTTGCATTTGTGGTCGTGAGTGTAGTAGCGCTTGCAGCGAAAATATCATTAAAAGCAGCAGTGGCGGCGCCTGTCTTGTACAAGACTTGGCCTGTTGTACCAGCGTTTGTCACTGCTACCGCTGTCCCGCCACATGATACTTCACTCGCACCTGTTAATCCGTCAGTGTAAGACATAGGGTATATATTGATGCATCTAATAAATTTGCAGCATAGGTATATTGAGCGGGATAATGTCGAAATTCACTGATGGTCCAGCTGGCGCATCGGCTATTAACTTTTCAGGGACAACTTTTACTTTCGGAACCGGACCGGCTGCCTCACAGCCACTAATCGCCACAGGTAGCACGATTTCAGGCGGTTTAATCGGCACAGCGTTTATCAGTGGTACTTTTCCGGTTTCCGCCGGTGGTACTGGCTTGACTACCGTTGCCGCGGGGACCATTATCTATGCGTCGGCGACCAATACGCTGGCTGGACTAGCCGCAGCGGCCTCAGGCAACGTGCTGCTTGGTGGCGCGACACCGACGTGGGGTAAAATTGGCCTCAGTACGCACGTAACGGGTATTCTGCCGATTGCGAATGGTGGCACAAACTCAGGCGCGCTGTTGACAAACAATGCAGTTATGGTCTCAAATGGTACAGCTATAGTCTCAGGTACAACCATGACTGATGGCCAACTCTTGATTGGGCGCACGGGTACTACACCTCTCGCGGCTACTTTAACCGGCGGTCCGGGCGTAAATATCGCGCAAGGCGTTGGCACTATTACGATCGGTGTAAGCCCGGTCCCTGGCTACGTGCGAGTCGTACAAAGATATCCATCGAGCGGAACTCTGTCGATCACGACTGCGAACGGCCGCGTGATGCCTATGCCGCATACTATCCCAGCAGGAACATTTATCGCAGTTGGGTCCACGGTTGTACTGTACTATATGTTTAATGTTTTAGGAACTGTAAACGTTCGATATAGTTTCGGACCAGCCAGTGGCACTATACCCTGGACAGACCAAGTGATCACGACATCAACCGCGGCGGGAACAGGTTGGTTACGCGCTACAATTGCGCGATCAAGTGCATCTGCGGTTGCTATCGTTTTTGAAGGCGTCAGGTCAACCACGACTGGATTTACTGTACTTTCTAGTCAATCGCTGGCATATTCGGGTGGTTTTGCATCAGCAGCGACAATCGGGTTAGGCTTCACATGCCTGACAGCCGGTACTACAACTTTGAGTATGTCATCTGGATACGCGATGTATTATTTGTAAGTTGTTGTTATATATAGACGACGCATTCTAATGTCGAAGTTCACAACAAGTGCCGCGGGTGTGAGTGGTATTGCATTCTCGACTGGATTTGTATCAGCTGCAACGGCGCCAACTAGCGGGCAGCCAGTTCTTGGTGATATAACAGGTCTAGTTGGAGGTATAACACCGCGTACAAACTTAACCGGCGCATTACAGCCGCAAAATGGCGGCATGGGTTTGACGACATACACCGTCGGTGATATCCCATATGCAAGTGCATTGAACACGATGACACAACTACCGATCTCAGCTGGCAATGTATGTTTGTTGAGCGGCACGACGCCGTCATGGGGTCAACCAAGCCTCGCTACAACCATATCAGGTGCTCTACCCGTCACGTCCGGCGGGACAGGATTCACTGCGCCCTTAGTAGGCGGTTGTGTAATTGCGTCATCTAATAACACAATCTCGGAAGTACCACTATCAGATGGTCAAGTGATGATCGGGCTCACCGGTGGGTTGCCATTTGCGGGTACATTTGAAGCCAGTACAAATGTAACAGTAACCTCATCATCAGGCGCAATATCAGTCGATACTAATATAGGGGCGAGTGATAAAATACCGGCATCATTTGATGGCGGTGATACCTCCACGGGTCTTGTAGGAGGTTCAATTTGGTACCCTCTGCAACACATTATATTAGCAAATGCATTGACAGTCGATGGATCTATGATTGAGTTTTTCTACACTTTTAACTATACCGCGACTTCAAGCGCCACACGACCAACTTACTATTTTGGAGGTGTGGCCGGTCCAATTGCGAACATAACAGTAGGCGTATCGGCGGCGACCGCATCTTCCGGGCGTGGTTATCTAAGAGTTATGTTAGCACGAACTGGCGCCGAAACAGCCTCATTGCGATTCGAATTAGTGTATAATAACACTGTCCGGTTGAATCGAACATCGGACGAAAATGTCGGATATAATGCCGGCACTGGCGGTTGGACCGCTGATGGTAATTCAGTTGGAATTGGCTTTTCGGTTCCGGGTGGATTACCGGCTACATTCACTCTGGCTAGTAGACGGATTACATATTATGTATAAAAAATAAACTACGTGAACATGCGGCCCTATCACGGTATGTCAGAAATCAAGTATACTCCATAATATTGTGTGAATGGGACGTATCGAACATGATGTGGTCTGTCAACATACAACTCGAGCGCTTTGCCGGTCTGCTCGATTCGCGTGTTGAACTCGAGTTCTGATTCAACAACTCGGCAGATAAACCAACATGCGCGACCTCGCTGACGATGAGAGAGTGACTCGGGATTTTGATACAACTCATGTTCGCGAAAGTGATCAAACACAAGTGTAAAGGTTTCGCCTGTCGGGTGAGGTTTAATACCGATCGCAACTACTAATGGACCAATCGACATTTCATCGATACACATTTGTGTGTAATCGACTGGCCGCATTTCTTCTAGTTCGCGGTATGGTGGGCATGGTCGCGGACGGGGTTTAGGCGGCATTTCAGCCTCCATGAGTCGACGCATAATTGTCATAGGTTTAGGGTCTGGTCGCACGGTCTCGGTGCTGTATTCGACCTTGGACACGCCGCGGCGCGCGGTTGGGAACTGACCAGGTCGGTACCGCGACATTGTAGACTCTTATCGCGCAATATTTCATATTTTTTAGGTCTCCGTCAAAAAATCAACTATGTTTCAGAAGCACATCTAAACAGTCATCGCATCGAGAGCCAGCGATGAATCCCAGTTAAGCTCATCATCTGAATATGCTAAGCCTTGTGAAAATGTCAGGGTAAACTCTATCTCGCGACCATGTGTGTAGGACACATTAACTTTTCGTCCGCGCAATATTCTACGGATGCATAATGTGATGCATACTACTTCCGGCAGTTTGAGGTGATGTTGAACCACAACTCGATTTTCCCATGTTCCGAATGTTGCGCCGGCATTAATTGCGGCGTCTATTACTCGTCTGGCATACTCATACGCACCTGATACGGTCATACGCGTGCGATCAGCGGCACTATCGACTAACTTAGTAAGCTGGTCGAATTTTGACTCAGCCGACTCTGACGGGCCTACAGCGATAAATGCAAGACCGCCGACACATCGCCTGCACACCAGGCGGAGTGATCGCCGATGTAGAGCATCCGCAGTTAAGTCTGCAATATAGTTAATATCACCGTTTGACATTTCGAATGTTATGATAGGGCCAGAACATGCAAGTATGCAGTGCGCAACATTGTCGATGTATGTAGTGGGCAACTTTATATCGACTGAGTTATTGGCGATACTGGCCTCGAGAGCATCAAACTCTTGCCGAACAGTCCCTAGTTTTGCATGAAATCTAATCTCGGATATGCTAAACTTATGAATAGGAACGCCGACTAACCCGCGATCTGTGTGATACAGTCGTGCACTATCTTCGGCGATCAGCTGCGGTGTACCAAGTGTGAATAGCTCGCGCATGTGGGCGCGCCATAGTTCGGCCGAGTATCGAGGGTTGATCGGGATACACTCGAATGGTCGTTGTGGGACCCATTCATGCATGAATGGTGATTCTTCCACATCGCGCTCGCGTTTTATGACTTTATTGCCAGTCATTTGAGTAGTCGATGGAATTGGGAATCATTTTTTTAGCTATTATGGCGTGTATGACAATTAGCGTTAAAAAGTGAATTGTTCGATAACAGCCGTGAGTATGGATCCATATATGCGCGTTATTCTGCCGGCATATGATTGCGTCTGGATGATCATCACGTCGATCATCTTCGCTATGATATTACGCATTAATTACGCCCGTGCAATGGCTGATACTCTACATATGTTAGCGTTCGCGATCTCGCTCACTATACTACTTGAGCTTATTGAGCGGTGAAAAAAAATAAGATTCGCGCTGTTAGCCGATATCGTGCCACAGGGCGAGTTTTGTCGCCCTGATACCTTGTGATATGGTGGTTTGTCGCGACGTGCAACAATCACATCCGTTTGGTGTTCGATTGTTGCACGTCGCGACACCTGCGCGCAACGTACAGCAATCGCATCCTACAGGGAAAGAGTAAGCGTTATGCGTGTCGTCGGAATATGCGGCATAAAGTGTGCCTAGACCGCCGCCCGCAATCATGGCGATAAAGGCGCCGGCGAATGCACCCACAATTGCTGCGCAAAACACGATCGCGGCGTCTTCGAGCTGCATCCTTGGCGAATAATCGTGAAATATTCAGTTTTTTATGTGGCGCCGATGATTTTTGTGAATCGTAAAAATTGAATAACTTGGCACTAGATGTTGAGCAATGGAGGTCGAGTCTATCAGGGCGCGATGTGTTAGACTGACAGTCATGTCATTTATGGTCGCCATGACCATAGTTACTGGTGTTGCACTATGTCTGATCGTGCCAGCTTGGAAAAGCACCGGTGCAGAACTTACTATTATCAGCCTTGGCATATTGTTTGTAGTGCTAGCCACCGCAAGTGGCATATTGTGCTGGATTGAGTGTAAAAAACATGAGTCAATCCAAGTTAGAGTTTAATCAAATGGCCTAAATTTGGCAGTCACATGCAGCATTGGCATCAATGGCGACGCGTCTCTGTGTCCGCGATCGAATTGGTAGGTCGAGATAAAGTTGAGTGGATCAAATGCATTTGGTAAGCCATACGTGAATATGATAATGATCAAATAACCATCACATACGCGCTGGCAAAACACATTCGCAGGATGGTATCGCAATTTTTTCCGCAAGACAGTCATTAAGTATTTCACATCAATTGGCTCAAATGTGCTATCTAACATAACTCTGTTATCGCGTGTGCCAAATCTGATACCTGCGCTGCATACATGATGTAGTACTTGTCGCGCAATAGCATACATGTCAGACAGAGTATACGTTGCATTACTGCGTCTGAATAGCGCAATATCTTCATAAAGTTTGACCGCATCCATCGATGTGTACCGCAGCCGTGTAGTACCAGTTATGATGAATGCAACCCCCAGCGGCATATATCGGCAAATAACATGCGTCGAGGTGGCAGTGCACGTCGGTGTAATGGATGTGACAATATCCTGAATCATGTCGGCGGTCAGCTCCATAAATATGACATGTCTGTACGGTGGTCCAAAGGCAATAGTTGTCAAGATGGAATTTACAATAATAGTCTTGTAATCCGAAATCCATGTTGCATTTTGTGTGGATTCTACATCTTCAGGGTCCGTCCGCGCATCCATGATACGACTCCGCATTGTATCCCAATCAGGCTTAGAGTGAAATGTTAGGTCTACGGCGAGATCGAACTTACTAAATCGATATGTCTGGATGGTTTTTAGCGGCCTGTGGACGTGATTGAGAGTGTAACCTTGCCAATTGTCAACCTGCACATAGTTAATGCTTGACAATTTCGACTTGTGTAACGCATACGAACACCATTTTTTGAGTTCCGCGACATGTGCCGGATCCAGCGGATTAAAGTCGGCAGTGCTGATGAGCGGCCCTTTAGTGTCACTAGGATCAGCTTTTGTCGCGCATTGTGTGGCTTTTATCGTCACCGGGCGATCGCGATGGATCGGCAGTTTAGCCAGTTGTCGCCAGCTCATTGGGCGTCTGAATGGTATGTGACTATTCAATTTTGACTAATAAAAAATTGAATTAGGGGCACTAATTGTACACTGGCTACCCCTCACTCGATGAATTTCAGTATCGTCGGCGGTAGTGTCTTCACCCTGACTCTTGTCATGGCCGGACTCTGGTGGCTTAGCAAGAACTCGCCGCGCAAACGTGTTATCGACCGCGTTGTTGAAGTTAGTGAGGGTGATGAGCCCAATAAGGCAGAGACTGAAACTGCAAGTGCAGAGTCTGATGAAGAGTCTGGTTACACGCCGCCTGCTGAATACGATAGCATCGTTGATGAGTTATGGAAAAACAGACCTTTGCTGTTCGGCGATACACCGAACGTGTCTGAACATCAACAAGGTCAGATCATAACATTCATAGCAAATTTGTTGAATCCATACAAACACATCATGCCTGACATGTTGGTTGAATTGTATCAGGTCCAGGTTACGAAAGTCAAACCTGAATATTTTAGAAACCTGAAGAAGTTCGATGAGAATTCCGACATGAGCGGATGCACTGAAATCGGATACAGCATTCACAGTGATAATTATATCATTACAGGTGATATCGTTGGTCAAATTCCGCGAGCTGTGGTCTGCCTGATCAACGCCAGAGACCGCATCGGTTACGTCGGCGATCTATTCTATGCATAGATCGGTCTGCGGGCTCTCATTTTTTGCATTAACCTACCGTGTATGGGATGATCCACTCGGTCGCGGACATAGATATAAAGTTAGCAGACGCACTGGCCGGAAGCGTAAAAGGAACATTTGCGCCTGCACCATTGATCTGTTTGCCAACCGATGGATACACGCGCATATCGTTAGCACCATTGTTCCGGATAGCAATCATCAGCCCAACATTGTCCGCATAAATCTCAGGAAGCATGCACGAGTCATTTGCAGACGCGACGACTGAGAAAATGTTGATGTAGGCAGTAACTTGCAGGGCGCCTACTTGGGCACCGCCTGGGGTTGCCGTCAGGGCGACCGACACTGATACGCACGATGGCTTGGTTATGATGGTCGTACCCTGGACAACCTGCTTGCTGGAAGCAGTATTAAGGCTAGGAGCCGCGGAACCGAGACCACCGTCGGCGATAATGTCAGTGTAAGTAGTAGCGGCGCCACTGGGCGATTGAGGAAGTGCGACAAGGAACAAGTAGGTCGAACCGCCGCCGACGACGCGATAAATATTTCTTGCAGTAACATTGGAGTTAGGGGCGACGGGAATGCCAGTAAGATTGATGCTCCCGGTCGTAGTTTGGACAACATTGGAAGCGGCAGACGGCGCGGACTCGCCAAATGCAGTGACATAGGTCACCTTATAGCTATAATTCGCAGCCAAGTCGAGAAGACCGACAGCTGTTCCAGCTGCAATTGTGGGCGCAGATGTTGGATTGGCGATGTCGTAACCTGCGGAGAGAACAGGAGCGGCCATGACACGATATATAAAATACACTTAAAAAAAACAGGTGTGTAATTAACTCTTATATGATTCACATATCGGCTGGGATTCACGTGAGCTCTAACTACACTTTCTTACCATAATTCTGATAGGGCCAATGACAACGCTAACACTTTATAGTACATAGTATCATTATTTGGGTCATCAAGAACATCGTATAGCTTTTCAGCCGTGGCGGCTTGAACTTCGATCTCAACACCATCGTAAAATAATTGTGTCGGGCTCGCGGACCACTTGTCAAGTGTGTATATTTCATCGATGGTGTCCGTCCACTCTCCAGAACCAGCCAGCTGACTATAATGTTCATAATATACCTGAGCCTGTTCAAGTGTCAGCATTATGATAGTCGCAGACCACTTAAAATAAAACCGACCACTGCTGCAATAAAGACTACAGTGTGACATCTGGCTAAATGAATGCGGTCCCCTCCACGTATACGGGACTGTTGGCCAATACGCAGCCTCGGCGCCCGGTAATCTACTAATATGCTGAATATATTCAGCCGGCGCTCGCACTGGTGGGATATGTTGGTGAATAACACTACCCCCTCTGTTCCAAAGTTGTGCCATTTGACAAAAAACACTGTAATATTCACTTTTTTAGTGAGCAATAGATGTCTTAGTGAACAGTCACCATAATTCTGACATCGCCAATGATGTTGATAGAACCATAAATACAATGTAGTCATGGTGCGGGTCTACCATAATATTATAAAGATATCGCGTATCGCGCATTAGTGCTTTGATTATTTTACCATCATAGCGCAACTGCGTAGGCGTTATAGTCCATTTGTCGAAACTACGCCACTTATTATCTTTAAGTGGAGCCCAATTTCCGATGCGGGCTAGATGACTATAATGTTCATAGTATATTTGAGCCTGTTCTATTGTCATTTCTAATGCGGGCATTTTCAAATTATTATAAAAATCACCATTAGAGCAATAAAGACCGCATGAAGTCCAGTGTTCACATCGATCGGGGCCTTTCCACTGTGCCCATGCTACAGCTCGGTATATATAGGGCCATCCACCCAAACTAAGTTGTCGTATAAGAACAGCCGGCGCGCGGAAAATAGGTGACACACTTCGACTATATCTGGTTAAAACCCAGTACTGTGCCATTTGCGCGGCAGACACCACTAATGACAGTTTTTATTCATTTTTTAACGATCAAATAATCGGCACTCAATCGCGAATGTGCTGATATTATGCAGTAGTCGGCCATGGCGCAACAGTTTATCCATGCCGCCAAGTGGTATGGATCTGTTATCAGCCCATTTGGGTGCACTAACGTGCGCATCAGTTGAATCAACTATTCGCCAGAGTTGAAATGGGAATTCGCGCATGAGCACGGTGAATATGGGTATCCGTTCAAGGACTAGCCATGATACCAGAGGTAAAGACGCGTAGTATAGTATCACAGCCTCAAGGTCGCGTCTTGTCGCGACTGGCGGATTACGGCCGCGGGGTCTCCACTGTTCTGGCACACCAGCTTCATGTACGTCGGCGATTATAGCATTAGCGTGACAGCCTAGAATGTCGCGAACCATGTCTTCGGCTATTGGGCATCGATCTGAGCCGACTGCATGTATGCAATATAGCGCGGCTGTGAGTGGATCTGGTAGTTCACTGATAAAGTTGATAAACCTTTGGTCAGCGCCTGACATTTGTCTTATTGTATCAATAAAACTTTTTCGGGCGGGCTTTATATATGTCATTATGCTATTCAGATGTTTATCATGCGCAACTGTTGAAACTGTCGATTTGATGACAATGGCATGTCGGTGTTCGCCCCCGGTTACATCTTGGGGGCAATGGGAGATCTGCGATGAGCCGTGGTCGGCCGAAGATGAAGATGATATGCGCAGTCTACACCCGGCATATCACGCTGAAATGGCGCGAGCGGTCGAGTTGAGTCATCAAAGCCCTAGCCGCGCGAAATCCAGATCTATTATGATACCCACTGGTCGCCGCGGATCATTAGCTCATGACTCGGAGTGTGATATTAGGTCATTTGATCAAAGTTATAGCGGACAATGCCAAAGTGGGCAAGGTCAAAGTCAGGATACACAAACAGGATCATCGAGTCTTACAAATCTTAGTTCATCTATCGGATCATTCGGCAAATGGATGCGCAACCTGCTGCCTAACATACTTGACATCGCAGGCACGCCTCCTAGTGGGCTCTCGAGTGGGCTCTCAAGTAGTCTCTCGAGTAGCATTTCAGGTATGCTAACCCAACCGCAACCTGCCCGCATCACACCGTTACTCGAAGTAATAGACGATATGTGGATCAAAAATAAACAAACAGGAGTGGTACAATATGTAAAACCTAACCATGTCGGCGAATATGCAGGGCTATGTAACAAGTGTACTTATGTAGACCGCACATTATGGGCTATACCGCACATGTGTGGCGAAAGATTTCAGCGAGTCCATCATTACACACAAGCGTATGAAAGGTGGATGGCGAATCGTGATTCTATAATTGGCACGGGGTCGCCGCATAAGTATCAAGTTGGCAGCCGTGAGACAACTTACTGGTTCCATGTGGGCCCTGCGGGCCAGCGCGGCACTGAGTTTGACGCGTTTTTAGCCAGGAGTCCAGATGCAAACAAGGATCAGTGGCTTTGTCGCGCCGTCATTGCTAACTTTAGCGGCGTAAAATGTCACTGTTGTTGATGCGCGCAAAAAATTAGGGTTAGGGCTGATTGGGCAGGTTAAACCTTCATCGAAGAACCATTTTGTCGCAGCAGAAGTTCGTATTCGGCCTCTGTACGCGGCTGGACAAAGTTTCCATGACCGTTATGGCGCAGGTCGCGGCCTGTAATCGCGCATAGCCCCACAATATGGCCGATAATTTCATCATAAGTCACGCCACTGATGTTACGGTAGTCATCCCAGATTGACGCTTCAAGCGCGCAGTCGTTGCAGAAATCAAAGCCAATCGCGCGTGTACGAGGCTCGACATAAGGATTTTCGCGCAGTGTGGCCCATCGCTCAACGCGATTATAGCGGTAGAATCTGTCTTCATACTCGGCGACGTCATAGTCCTGAAGCGGCATGTCTGGCGTGCCGCAAAGACGCGACTCACTCGACGCGATTCCCGGCCACGGTTGAAGATGTATCTCGCCGCCGAGGTACCTAAACTTACGCTGCGGGTATAGCTCGCGAATGTTAAGGTCAGCCGCCGCATCGATGTCAGCCGCGTATGGTGCACTCTTCCACGCCTCCATTGACGCATCAATATCGTTGAAGAATGGGGTTCTAAATTTTAGCATGTATGTTTCAGGATTCATAGCGGTGATCCAATTATACTGCTGCGCCATATTCCATACAGCATCGGTGTCGCCTGGTTGTTGCTTGGACCCGTCGGCGTTCACGGCGCCTTCTGATGAATTAGTGCGGATATCACACCAAAAGTGTGGTGACAATCGCTTAAACTGTTCCGCGAGTTCGATAGTCATATATTGCTCGAAAATGAAGATACGCGCATCAGAATCACGGATAAAATCCACGGCGCGGTCTACTGGCGTCCACTTGGCGGCACCATACTCATTGCGCGCGATACGTGTGGGACCATCCGGGCTAAGGTATGTAATCATCTTAGGCCCGGACGAGCTATAACGGTCGTCGCCAATCGACGACATGTATACAATGTCGCCTGTGTCCACTGTGTAATGGTCTCGACGCTGTTGGCGGCCGCTCTTAAAGTCACTGTCATCCCACTGTACATAAATCTGTGTTTCATTAGGGTCGACCAGTACAAATTTAATCGTCGGGAACATTTTGGCGAGCATGTAGAGTTTGTTACAAGGGCTCGAGCCCGCATACACTACAATATTTGACTTTAGCGTTGACGCAGCAATCTTGTTAAGCGCGGCGATTTCAGTCAGAAGTAGTTTGCGCTGTCCATTGTGTAGTGTCGGCCGATAATGATGCTTGCCAGACGTGTATCGTTCTCGCGCGGTAGGGAGAATCACATCTGGCGGAGTCGGCTCAGGCGGGTCATCAAACAACTGTCGCAAAATATCGCCTAATATTTCATCATCTAGCATGCTGCCGAAATCAACTTGATATCGGTTTGCAGGGCGCTTGCCACCTGGTTTTAACCAACTTTTAAACTGATTTTTTGAGAATCCCTTACCCGTATTTTGGCCAAATCGTTGACCTCGGCCGCCAGTTCGCGCGCTGGATCCGCTGGCGGTTCGCGCGCTGGAAGCAGTACGCTCGGCCATAAAGATGACGAAAAGTGCTATTGCAACTATGCAAACTGTCAGGAACAATACGATACACTCGAGAGTATCCATTATACTATTACAGTATCATTTTTTATGCAAATTGCTAATAACACAATATAAAAAGTGAATTATATGAGCCTAAGTGTGATGGACGAGCAGTGTGCATACATGAATCGATTTCAGAAATGGATAGGCTCGCGAGGTGGTGTTGTGCGACAGGCTCTAGAAGATGACATTCAATGGCTTGGACGACCTAAACTTGTGGAGCTATGGACGTGGTGTGGCAAAGTTGAGTTGCCGTGTGACTGGGGTGAAGAGAGTATTATTCTCATTGATGGTGCACGGATGTTAGTGCCATCTAGATGCTTATTTGTCTGTCGGCGCGACGATGAATCTGCCGAAGCCTACTCTCGGCGATGCCAAGCCACTGCAAAAAATGTTGAGACCCGATTTAACAACCGCGTCCGATGCGAATATGCACCGAAGACTATGTATTATGGGTCGATTATCGCTTTCGCTAACTAGTCCGGCCGTCCGTCCGTCCTTTTTTTATTTAGACTGACGAAGTGGAATTTACATACTAATCTTTAAGAATGCTGTCGGCTATTTTTGGATGGTCGACCGTAGACACGACGGTTGCTGAACCGGCCACTGTCGAACCGGCCACTGTCGAACCTGTCGTTACGGAACCTGTCGTTACGGAACCTGTCGCCGCGGTAGACACTACCGCGGCCGTAGATAATACTACCACTGTAACACCTAAGCCCCAGTCGATCTCAGTTGACCCGGCCGTACTGGAGACACTAATGGCTAAGGTTGCGGCATGCGAGGCCAAAAATGCTGAAATTGAGGCAAAGAACAATACACTCGCTGCAAAGTTGGCTATTCTTGCACCCGAGCATGTGGACGAAGAGCCACCCGAATCCGTGACTAACCATCCACTATGGTTGACAATTACAGCGGCTGAAAATCGCCGTAAGTTGCAGCAGTTTATGACGGAGAGACTTGGCGATCGCGTGGTTATGCATTTTGCGGTGATTGATATGATCAAACGTCTGATTCCGACAAAGTTTTACCATTTCGTCGATGGGGTGGACGTTAAAACGATGACTATCGACTATGCCGGATTTCAGAATCCGACTGGCACGCGCCAGGAGCTCCTGGCGCAGATTGACACTTTGTGGATTACGAACCCGCGAAAGGCAATTTACATCGCATGTGACCTTATTTCTGGTCACGCAACTGATTATGCCACCAATTTTAACAGTGGTTTGTTTACTGAATTCCATCCGCAGCCTGCCGCGGTAAAGCGCTTCAGCGATGCGATGGAGTTCTCATGTGGCGTGCCGTTACGCGCATATAAGTGGATTTGGTCTCCGAATGTAGTTCAACACATGGAGGCGCACAACGCCGCGAACCAAAAATCGCAATCTATGCTGCATAAGAAAGCCTATGGTGTAAAGCGTGCTGATAACAAGGTTGATAACAGTGCAACGGACAACAATAATGCA
>JACCDT010630815.1_pt1 | contig 14320 bp, 14 predicted proteins | sample 7446291 | NCBI WGS metagenome assembly JACCDT01 (sample SAMN15323446, study PRJNA562643) | freshwater metagenome | isolation source: river surface water | place: USA:Blue River Watershed | collected 2017-08-17
ATCACTGTATCTGCACAGTATCCAGAACAAGGGGCTACTATTTCAGTTACACGCTAATGCCGTATGTTCAGCTGGTTCAGGCATGTTCTCTACTCTTCATCTAGGTCTAGTCAAAGTGACTTTGCGTCCATTACCTCTCACGAGCTAAGGACGCCACTTTCTATCGTTAAATGGTATACAGAGATTCTTCTTGATGAAGATATGGGGCCACTTAATGAAGACCAGAAAAAGTATCTACGTGTTATTGAATCCAGTAATGAACGGGCAATTGCGCTTGTAACAGCTTTACTAAACGTGTCTCGCCTTGAGCTGGGCACGTTTAGTGTTTCTCCGGAACCTCTTCTGTTCACTAATGTGTTAGAAGAGGTTCTCAAGAAGCAAGAACCAAAAATTTCTAAAAAGAAAGTAACTCTCACTAAAGAGGTGTTTGGTGATTCTTATACGATTCCTTTAGATAAAGGAATCGTAACGCTTATCATACGAAGTATTTTGGAGAACGCGATTTCGTTTTCAAAAGAAGGAGGTAGGGTGGAGGTGGCAGTTTCCTACAGTCCATCGTTACTTACCTATACTGTTAAAGATACAGGCGTTGGTATTAAGTCAAACGAACAAGAAAAACTATTCACAAAAATGTTTAGAGGAAGCAACGTACAAGATGACGTAAAGGGTTCGGGGCTCAGTCTCTATATTGCTAAGACTCTTTTATCTAAGGTGGGAGGGACTCTGTTCTTTAGTTCAAAAGAGAATGAAGGATCAACATTCACTGTTAACTTGCCTGCAACTGGTATGAGAAAAAGAAGTGGCTCGACCAAATTAGAAGCTGGCCTCTCGTAATACTAAACCCCTTTTATCACTTGGATATCAGCGCCGATACTGTTAAGTCGCTCTGCTATATCAGCATAGCCTCTTTTAATTGAATACACATTACGTAACAGGGACTCTCCTTCGGCTGCAAGCATGGCAATGAGAATGATCGCAGTTGGACGTAGTGCAGGAGGAGAAACTATCTGAGCGCCTCGAAGCTTTTTAACACCAGTTACTAATGCTCTGTGGGGGTCAAGGAGTTTAATATCGGCTCCGAGCCTATTAAGTTCTGTGAAGTATATGGCACGGTTTTCCCAGGTCCAGTCATGGATGAGGGTCTGTCCTTCTGCAAAGCAGGAGATCGGGACAAAGAAGGGGAGGTTGTCGTTATTGATGCCTGGGAAAGGCTGAGTATGAATCTTATCATGTGGAGCAGTTAGCTTTGACGGTGAGATTACGATATCGACAAGTCTGGTTCTTCCATTTTTAGCAAAGTACTCTTTGGTTTTTTTATAACGTAATCCCATACGCTTCAGCTTTTCAAGCTCAAGTGTTAAGAACTCAATCGGGCAACGCTTAATCGACAGAGTAGATTTGGTGACAATCCCAGCTGAGATAAAGAACATACTTTCAATTGGATCCTCAGAATTAAAATGTTCAATGTTAGTATTGATATCAGCTACCCCGTGTACTGTGAGAGTGGTGGTGCCAATGCCCTCTATTTTCACCCCCATTTTTTCAAGAAGGAAGCAGACATCCTGGACCTGATAATTAGGCGGAGCAAACTGAATTATTGTCTTGCCTGGAATCTTGGCAGCAGCTATGATTGCAGTAATCGCGCCAGTATCAGAAGACTCGTAGAGCGGAATAGTGCCTGTGTGTAACTTTTTGTGGGAGATAACGTAATGGTCACTTTTTGTTTCTACGGCGACACCTAGGTATTCAAGAGCGTACTTGTGAGAGGCTACTGTCCTTTCGCCCATTTTACAGCCACCTGAGTGGGGGAGGTGAAATGTTTTTGCGTGGTGAATAAAAGCTCCAGCAAATGTAAAAGATCTTATTCTTTCAGCGACATTTTTATTTATCTTAGAGAACAAAAACTTCTTAGGAGTGGTAATCTCAAGGGCAGTGTCGCCATGAGTCCATCGTATAGTAACGCCAACGCTTTCCAGCAGCTCTTTATACCTGTGAACCTCCTCAATATGAGGTATATCTCTTAAGGTGGTGGTTCCACGGTTAATAAGCGCTGCGACCATCATGTTAATTGCGCCATTCTTAGAGGTGTTGGTGACAATCTCCCCGTGTAGTTTTTTGCCACCTTTTACTTTAAAGTCTATCGTATCTTGAATCGATACAATATTATGATTAAGCACCTCACTCATCTTCATGAGCTGGTCGATTGTTACATTCTGATTGCCTGATTCAATGCGAGCAACAGCTGATTGTGATGTCTTAAGACGCTTAGCAAAGTCATCTTGGGTTATCCCTTTTTCTTCTCGCAGCTTCTTAATAAAGAGACCTATTTTCTCTTGCTCAGATGGTGGCATATAAGCCACAGTATATCATATATGATATACCGCCTGGCAAGCAATGATATTAGTGGACCATCCTACCGGAGTAAGCTTTCAATAACAAACAGTGAGATGACTGCCATTATAAAAGTTGCCGTTCCAACTAATATATTACTGAGTCTTCCGTTTACTTTATCCCCCATAACTCTCTTGTTGTTTGCAATAAAAAGAATAATAAAGAGAATAGGCGCAGCAAGAAGTCCGTTAGCTGCTGCAGAATAGTAGAGCATGTGTACCGGATCAATGTCCACGAAATTAAGGATGACTCCGACAAGCATAGAGATAATGAGAACTGCATAGAACCCAGTCGCTTGCATAAATGTTTTACCTAAGCCAATTTTCATATCAAACGTCTCTCCGATTGCGTACGCGAAAGATCCTGCGAGTATTGGAACTGCCAAGAGTCCTGTCCCAATAATTCCGTATGCAAATAGGTAGACTGCAAAGTCCCCAGCAAAAGGGCGAAGTGCCTCTGCAAGCTGTGCTGCTGTTGCTATTTCACCTGTGTTAGTGGTATGCAGGGTGCCTGCCGCAGTTATCATGATAAAGAAAGCAACAAGGTTAGAAAGTGTCATGCCAATTACTGTATCGATTTTCATCTGTTCAATATCTTGTTTTGTAACTTTTGGTCTTCCTTTACCGAAGGCTAGTATCTTACCTTTTTCTATTTCTTCCTCGACCTCCTCATCTGCTTGCCAGAAGAAAAGGTAAGGTGAGATAGTTGTTCCCAAGAAGGCCATCATGTTAAAAAGAAATTGTTCGTTCCAGATGATCTGCGGCACAAGAAGTGATTTAAAAATGAGTAACCAGTCGTAATGAATGAAGAATGCTGTTATTACGTAGGCAAAGACTGTCAGAGCAAGATACTTTAAGATGCGAGCATAGATAGGATAGGGGATAAGGATTGCAGTGACAAGACTAAATGCCGTGATGCAGATAAGGGCGACCCCGAAGGAAACAGGTAGTATCATGTGTGCCGCTTGACCCATTGCGCCTAAGTCTGCTCCGATGTTAATGATATTCGCAACTCCAAGTAGGAATACTGCAATGAAGAGTACTGTTTTAGAATAATGAGACTTGATTATGCCAGCTAACCCTTTTCCAGTAGTCATTCCAATACGTGCACACATTTCCTGTACGGCAATCATGAATGGAAGGGTATACAATGCGAGCCACAGCTGTGTGAGGCCAAATATGGCACCAGTTTGACCGTATGTTGCAATACCAGAAGGATCATCATCGGCTACTCCTGTGATAACGCCAGGCCCGATGGACTTTTTTAGACGTGTCCAGGTGAATTTCATGACATCAGTATAATACAGCCAGTAGCCAGTAGCCAGTAGCCAGTAGCCAGTAGCCAGTAGCCAGTAGTAGTGCGTAGGGTAACCCTATGTTCTATACTCTGCTCATGAAGACGACTCCATTCCTTGAATACGTATTGTATGACCTTTTTGGTGAGAGTGAGCCTGTTACTTGGCGCCCCATGATGGGCGCTCATATGCTTTATTACGAGGGGAGGCCTTTTGCAATAGTTGAAAACGACGAGCTCTATTTTAAGGGGTCAAAGGAAACTAAGGATTGGTATCTGGAAAGAGGGGGCAAACAGTTCACTTACAAGAAGAAGGGCGAAGACGCAAGTCTTTACTACTTTTTCGTCCCTGAAGAAGTTTGTGAGGACAGGGAAGTGTTTAAGGAGTGGATGGAGGTAGCTTGTAGCCTTTAGTAGGTAGATAGTAGCAAGACAAAGCGAAGCCGAAGGCTTCGCTTTGTCTTTTGGCAACTAAAACTACTGGCTAAACTTTGAGTTACTACACTTGGTGAGCCACTAGATTTTTATAGACGGCATTATTTTCTAATAGCTCGCTATGCGTTCCTTCCCCCACAATCTTGCCTTTGTCCATGACAATGATTTTATCTGCGTCACGCACAGTTGAGAGGCGATGAGCGATGATGATGGTCGTCTTACCTTTTGACACATCGTTGATTGCTTCCATCACCTTGGACTCATTCTCAGTATCTAGGGATGATGTAGCTTCGTCGAAAATGAGGATCTCCGGGTCTTTGATAATCGCCCTTGCTATACCAACACGCTGACGTTCTCCTCCTGAAAGTTTGATGCCGCGTTCCCCGATAACTGTATTGAATCTATCTTCGCCAAGACGGTGATAGAATTCTGTGATACGTGCATGTATCGCCACTTCTTCTAATCTATTTTCTGCAGCCTTTCTATTATATTCAGGAACACTCAGTAAGATATTTTCTTTTATTGTGTCGTCGAGCAAGTCAACATGTTGCTCAACATAACCAATACTTTCTCTCAGATGTCTGGCGTCTAATTCTTTTATATCAACACCTCCTATTTTTATTACCCCACTTTCGTAGTCATAAGCGCGCATCAGAAGTTTTATTATGGTTGACTTACCTGACCCAGAAGAGCCAACAAAAGCAGTTGTCTTACCACTTGGAATAGTAAATGAAAGAGAATCAAAGACACGTGATGGACTTTTCTTGTATGAAAATGAAAGATTCTCTACAACAATATCACCACCAATTACTTTAGTCCTATCGCCAGTTTCCTTAAATGACGCTGTCTTTTCTATTGCTTCAAAATATTGTTCCACCTCTGTGTAGCGAAGTGGCATATCTCGCAAGGCGTTAGAGAGACTAGATACTGACCAGAATGCACGACCAACAATCATCCAAACCACGTAGATTGTCGCTAGATTAAGGTCGCCAAAGAAAGCAAGAAGTCCGACAACCAAAAGAATTGTATTTTGGCTTGTGTCGGAGTAGAGCGCCTTCTTTGCTCTGTGTTCGACAGCTACCAGGTCAACGTGCTTTCCAAAATCCGCGAACTTTTGCCTCTTCTCAAGATATTTTTTTATAAAGTAGGATTCTCTTCCTAGAAGCTTTATGAGTTGTAGGTGAGTAAATGCCTCAGTTCTTGTTTTGCCTTGCTCGGTCCAGTTATCTCTATTTTGTTTGATAAGAGGTTTGTAAAATTTGAGAAAGTGGTGCATCCAGGCTGCGAGGATGATAGAAAAGGTAAGTGACAGTAAGCCAATTGTTACATTGTAGAAAAATAGGGCCCCAGTTGCTACGACCAGGTAACTGATATTTGGAAGAAAGTCACTCAGGTAAGTTCTTATTATCATCTCCACTGCGTTTTCTCCCCTAACAATAATTTGATGTTTTATGGCGGAGTGGTCTTCTATGTGTTGCTCTGGAGTAAGGTCCAGAATCCTCGTGAGTGAGACGTGCTGAAGGTGTTGCGCTATATCTGCGTCTAAGTGTTTTGTTTCGTTATAGTTTTTGAAAAAGTTAAGAGCAGAGTCGAATAGCCCAAGAACAAAAACTAATGCGACCACCATAAGAAACCCATGAAGATCCTTTTCTGCGATAGTGGTAAATACTTTTCCCTCCACTGTGGTAATGTACACAGCTAAAAGCGAAAGCCCTACAACAAGAAAAGTATGTAGGTAGAATCTTTTATGAAAAGGTTTTAAAAGTCGCCATGCCTTTTTTGTTAATTCAGAATATTTTTGCATTAATGTAGCATAACAGACCTTTACAAATTTTGTAAGTCTTGTTTTATGATAATTGGCTGTGATATACTGTATGACAAGAAGAGGGAACTTAAAAAAGAAAAGCGCCGAATGGCGCTTTTCTTTTTTAACCAATTACGAATAACTAATTACCAATTACTATTTTCCTATGCATGCAAATGAAGATAAATATCTTCGAGTGCTCGCACAGCATCTCCGGCAGCAATATTGTTCTGGTGGTAGAGAACATCCGTACAGTCTCCGGCGGACCATATACCTTTTTTAGATGTCTCTTGAGTTCGGGGATTAATAACGATATTCCCAGTTTCATTAAGTTCTACAAAACCTTTGACAAAAGAAGTGGCTGGAATCTGTCCAATCTCTACGAATACCCCAGCTACTTGCGCCTTCACTTCCTGGCCGTTGTGAGAATATGTAATTGATTCTACGAACACCCCTCCTTCTATTTTGGTTGGCACTGCGTTTTCTATGAGAGTAAACTTTGGGTTACGCTTTAACTTCTCTACAGTGATTTCATCAGCTCTTGGAACGCTTCTTGAAAGAAGAGTAACGCTCTTACAGTAGGCAAGCAGCTGAGCAGCTGATTCAAACCCGGCGTTCCCGCCGCCAACCACTACCACATCTTGGTCGCTAAAAAGTGGTCCATCACATGACGCGCAATAGGTGAGCCCTTTGTGCTCGAGGGAGTCTGCGCCAGGTACTTCAAGGCGTCTACGAGACGAGCCTGTTGCAACGAGAATAGTTTTTGAGTAATGAAACTCTTTTTTACCTCCAATAATAAAACCACCTTCCTCTCCAGATATCTGACCTACCTCATCTTCCTTAATCGTGAGGAATGTTCCTTTGTACTCTTCAACATGTCTACGGAGTGAGTTGCCGAGTTCTTGTCCTGAGATATGTGGTGTACCTATCCAGTTTTGAATATCCTCAGATACTACTGATTGACCTCCCCACTCTTTTACAATGAGTAGAGTTTTTAGTTGCTTGCGCGCAGCATACACTGCAGCAGCAGAGCCTGCAGGCCCACCACCGATAATAGTAAGATCGTACACTGTATGGTTTTCTGTTGTCATAGTAGTAGTGTTTTAGTAAATATGCTAAGCAGTGTATCGTATTTCTTCTGAAAACTAAAAACTGAGAACTTAAAACTCTCCGAAGGAAAAAGTAATTAAAAAGCTCCATCTAAAGATGGAGCTTTTTAATTACTTTTTCCTTCGGAGGAACGGTGGGAGTGCTTCCCAGTCATCGTCATCTTCTTCCTCATCAAACTTAAAAGAAGGTTTCTTAGTAGGTGTGGCAGTGCTAATAGGTGTTGTCTTTTTGTCTTCCACAAGCTTAGTCTCACCTTCATTCATCTCTAAATCAATACGCTTGTCGTCAGACTTTTCCTCCATGATTTCTTTAACAGTTTCAGTCCTCTCTAAACGAGGTTCCGGGCGTGCTGCTTCAACTCTTACTGGAGCAGGCTCAGACGAAATGTCTCTTCCTCTATTAGAAAAGCCGCTAGGGAAGCCTGTGGCGATAACAGTGACTTTTATCTCATCTTTCTTAAGTGTAGGGTCGGTTGCAATACCAAAGATAACCTTAGCATCTTTATCAACTGATTCTGTAATAATCTTCGCAGCTTCTTGCACTTCGAGCATTCCAAGGTCGTCTGCGCCGTAAATAGCAAAGAGAACACCTTTGGCTCCATGGATAGAGACGTCAAGGAGAGGGGAGTTAACTGCAGCGGTTGCAGCTTCCTTGGCACGGTTTTCTCCTGTTCCGCGCCCTACACCCATGAGCGCAGTCCCTGAGTCCTTGAGAATTCTCTTGATGTCGGCGAAGTCGAGGTTAATGGTCCCTGCTGTTCTTATGATATCTGAAATGCCCTCAACTGCCTGGCGGAGCACCTCGTCACACATCTCAAATGCCTGCTTAACGGAAGTATTCTTGTCGATAATGGAGAGAAGTCTGTCGTTAGGAATAACGATAAGTGCGTCCACTTCTTTCTCTAGTTCCTCTAGTCCACGCTCTGCTAGCTTCATGCGAGACGCTCCCTCAAAAAAGAATGGCTTAGTAACAACACCGATAGTAAGGATGCCTTCGTTCTTCGCAACGGATGCAACAACAGGGGCTGCCCCAGTACCTGTTCCACCTCCCATTCCTCCGGCGATGAAGACCATGTCTGTTCCTTTCATGATGTCTTGGATTTCTTCGCGAGTTTCTTCAGCTGAACGCTTCCCAATCTCAGGGTCCATTCCGGCGCCTAGACCCTTAGTGAGATTCTTCCCAATATGAATTTTTTTCTCTGCGAGTGAGTGGTGAAGATCTTGAGTGTCTGTGTTCATTGCAACGAACTCAACCCCTTGTAGTTTGGAGTTGATCATGTGATTCAGTGCTCCTTTGCCTGAGCCTCCGATACCGATAACTTTAATGCGAGCGAAGCTTTCAATCTCTGGGTTTACTTTTGCCATGAAGGATTTTTGGGGACGTTACTTGATAGTCCTCTAACTATACCAACTTGGAAGTATTTTTGCAAAGACCGTTTTTGAAGGTAAAAATCCTTAAAAGTCTTATTTTTTAAGGTAAAAATTTAGAAATGAATTTCTTGACACGAGTAAAAACTGATGTTATCAACTCCTTCAGTACGTCTTTTTCAGTGTCATTCGGCGCAAGGAAAGTAAGTCCGTAAGCGCGTGCCCATGAGCCATCTCGCACTGTGTCACCGGTCAACTTCACTAGCTCGTTAGTAATAACTTTTATTGGAAGCTTCAGCTCACTCCTGAATACATATTCAAGTCTAGGTACATGTACTGCTGAACCAGTGATGATTACTCCGGCAGGCAAGAGTTCGGATCGCATAATACGAGAAAGTTCTCTGTTAATTTTTGCACATAAGTCTTCTAGGCGAGCTTCTATGATTTCCTCTACTTTTCTTTTTGAGTATGCGTATGTTGCTCTGCCATTTTTTATATCGTCTGCTTCTTCTAGTGTGACTTTCATGCCAAGGGCGATATCCCTGGTAATGTCATCACCACCTATTGGAATGGTTGAAATAAGTAAAGGAATATTTTTCTCATACACCAAAAGTGATGTAACAGATTGTCCGATGTTAACGAGGGCAACGCCCGCAACCTTCTGTTTCTTAGTGAGAAGGGGAATGCTCTCGGCAATTGGTCCAGCTACGATGTCAGTTACGCGCACGTTTGCATTGTCTAGTGTTTTCTTAAGAACATTCATGCACTGAAGAGGGTACGTGACATACAGTGTCTTGGTCTCAAGTTTATTACCACGGACACCGATAATGTCTCCCTGGATTTTGTTACCGTCTACTTTGTAGTCCATTGGTATAGCGTGAATGACTGACTTGTTACGGATATCTGCTATTGCGCGATGCCCATCTTTTATAGCGTTATCAATATCTAAGTCAGTAACAGAAGCATCACCACGAGAAACCTGAGCATATCCGCTTGCGTGATACGATGAGAGGCCGTGTGCGCCAATTGAGATGAGTGTGTGTATGGCTGTAGTGCCTGACTGTTCCTCTAGTTCGGCGATTGTCTCTTCTATTGCCCTAGTTACTTCTTCAATGTCAATAATATTTCCTTTATCGACACCTTCGAGTGGTCTTTTGTGAGTGGCTATGATAGTTGGATACCTAGATTCAGCGCTTCTAGTCGCACCAATAGCGCGGATATTACCGCTTCCTAAGTCGATTCCGATTATCATTGTTTCTCTAGTTGCTGCCACGGAAAAATTGTTTTAAATACTTATATTCTAGCTCCTCCATTGTACTACCATGGTCGTGTCCTTTCAAATGAAGGCATCCATGGATAAAAAGTAAGTGAAGAAACTCTTCATATGTCATTTCGAACTTCCCTGCGTCACGTCGTGCGATAGAAAGGCAGATATATATCTCACCTTCATTCTTTTCAAGAGGGAAAGAAAGAATATTGGTCGGGTAGTCTTTCTGGCGGTATGTCTGGTTACGTTCTTTTGACTCTTTTGGAGAACAGAATATAACAGTCAGGTCGTAACCTTTGCCGAGAATTTTTTCCTTTATTAATAAGAAAGGGAGGCTTGGTATAGGAGATCCTTTTCGCAGTACTGTTAGGTTCTTTTCTTCAATGATAGACATATGTACAGTATAGCAAAAGAGGCGCCATATGCGCCTCTTTCGTTAGTATTATCTTCGCTTCTTCTTTTCTACAAGCTTGCCCATTTTCTTCGCTTCTTCGTACTTAGCGAGGCCAGCTAATTTTTTCATCTTAGCCTTCTTTACCTTAAGAGGAGAGAGAGCTCTTTCGCTGTAACGGATACTGCGGACGCGAGGTAGTACCCCTGATTCTTGAACTCGCTTCTGGAAGCGGCGTACTAAAGAGAGGACATTTTCGGTCCCGTTCTTTTTTACTTCGACGTTTATCTTTGACATAGTGGTTGCAATTATAGCACAGCAATTAGCAATTAGCAATTAGCTTTTAGCGAAAATATAGCTTACTACTTAATATGTTTTATGTAGTCAGAAAGTGCGTCTATCTTAACGGTATCTTGAGATCTCGTCTTCATGTCTCTAACAATCACCGTGTTATCCATCGCTTCCTTTTGACCAAAGATGATTACGTGAGGCACTTCCATTTTCTCCGCCATGGCAAGCTGTGTACCGAGTGAGTCCTTTGATATTGATTGGTAGACAGGAACACGAGCTTTACGCAGGGTCTCTACTATACATAGACTCTTTAGCTTTGCTTCAAATCCAAGCTGAATAAAGTAAACCTTAGGGGTCTTCATAATTCTTGGAGATGGAGCCTTACATTCAGGGAACATCATGATACGTTCCATTCCAAGACCTGTTCCAACTGCAGGAACCTCCTTCTTAGCGCCCATCATCTTCGCAAGGCCGTTGTAACGACCTCCTCCTGTTATTGTTATTTCTTTCTCCTTTCCATTCTCATCAACGTCAAGCTTAATGATTTCAAAAACTGTACGTGAATAGTAGTCCAAGCCTCGCACGAGAGAATTATTAATCCTGTATGTAATGCCCATTTCCTCGAGGTACTGAAGGACCTCCTTGAAGTGGCTCCGAGCATCGTTAGAAAGATACGAGAGTGAAGAAGGTGCGTTATCTTTTAACGGTTGACATTGCGCCTGCTTACAATCAAGGAGACGAAGAGGGTTGGTCTTAATACGTTCATGACAGTCCTTACAGAGGGTATCCAAATGTTTCTTATAGTAGGTAACGAGGTCCTTTAGGAAAGGTGCGCGATTTTCTTTGTCGCCCATTGAATTGATGTCGACAATGAGGTCTTTGAAACCAAATTCTTCAAGAATAGTAGTAAGAGTCCTTATGATGAGGGCGTCTGCAATAGACTTCTCTGTTCCAAGTATCTCTAGATTGAACTGCCTGAACTGCCTTAGTCTTCCGCGCTGTGGATTCTCGTGACGGTACACTGGGCCGTATGAGTAGAGCATTACTGGCTGAGGGAGTGTCTGCATACCGTGTTCAAGATATGAACGCATGACAGACGCCGTGTACTCTGGACGAACTGCTATTCGGTCGCCACCTTTACCTCTAAAGGTGTACATTTCTTTATCAATAACGTCCGTTCCTTCTCCGAGAGCTGAAGTGAACACCTCTTCCTTTTCTAGTACAGGTGTTTCTATTGGCTTGAAGCCATAGTAGACAGCAACCTCTTGAGCTTTTTCAAAGAGTCCCTGATAAGCGTAGTAGCTATCCTCCATGAGGTCGTGCATACCCTTAAGAGAGATAGGGGCTTCTTTTTTATTTTTGTCGTTATCATTCATATGCTTAATTGGTTACTACTATTTACTAAAACTATACTGCCCGGGCTCGTACGCAGCAGAGCCAAATGGGTAGACACGGAAGAGAACTTGGCCTTTTATCTGTGAAGCATCGAGCGGTCCCCAGTCACGGCTGTCATAACTCTGTGATCTGTTATCACCCATTACAAAGTAATGATCTTTGTCCAGCAGGATGTCTACGTCTTTACTAGTCTCTTTATAGCTGACGAACGGTTCCTCAATAATGAACCCCTGAGGATTCTCTTCGTTGTAGATTGTTGTCACTCCGTTTAGTATCGAAACTCTTTCTCCGGGTTTACCAATGACTCGCTTGATTAAATACTTGCCCTGGTAAGGATTCTTTTGGTTTTCATAGAGTCTAAAGATGATGACATCTCCACGTTTTGGTTCACCTAGTCTGTAAGATAGCTTGTCGACGAGAAGGAATTCTTGATTATGATATGTTGGAAGCATCGACCCACCGTCTACTATAAATGGCTGGATAAGAAAAGCTTGTATTAATTTAACAACAATAATAATTCCAATAATCCAAATGAGAAGTGACGCAGGAGCCTCATCTTCTTCGAGGAGTTTCATCTTAACGAGCGCATACCTCCAAGAGGGATACACGATTGCAAAGAGAAGAGCAACGATGAGTAAGAACAGAAGTCCAAAGATGGTCATCGAGACTGGGTTTTGGAGCATGTCGGAAAGTGAGCTGAAGATTGCGGTTGCTACCTGTGAAAACATTATGAGCTTCAGTATATAGATATGGGTTGCTCTGTGCAAGCAGAGAACAGTTTTAAGTTTTCAGTTCTTAGTTTTAAGTTGGAATGCATCCTGGCTACAAAGTTTTCTTAGAACTTAAAACTGAAAACTTAGAACTTTTGCTAGTGATATACTATGTATCATGAAAATGTTTACACTCGTGCCGCTCGGTAATCCAGGGGACAAGTATGCTCGCACACGTCATAACATCGCACGGCTACTTCTTTCGATGATCAAGGATGAAGTGATGAAGATAGACAACTGTGAGATTATGGTTCCTCAGACATTTATGAATGAAAGTGGAAAAGCTGTTGCAGAATACCTGCGCTATCACGAAGGAAGAGACGTAGTTGTTATATATGATGATAAAGACTTAGCATTCGGCACTTTTCGTATCTCACACGATAGAGGTGACGGAGGGCATAATGGACTAAAAAGTATTATTGAATATCTAGGAAAGAGAGACTTCGTCCGTATTCGTGTCGGCATAGCACCCAAGGAAACTGATGGGGAACAGGTGAAGCCACCACACGGTGAGAAAGTGCAGGGGTACGTGATGGGGTTGGTACAAGAAGAAGAAGAGGAGCTTTTGCGTAGTATTGCAGCGAAAGTGCTCGGGGCTATTCAGACCATAGTAAATGAAGGGCACACTAAGGCGATGGAGAGGTATAATTAGTAGAGAGTAGGTTGTAGAAGTTGTTAAAAATAAAGATTAGGTGGAGACAAATAAAAATTAAAAGGTATACTTTCATGATGCAGTTTCAGCAACAACCAAAACAAGCAACGCTTGAAGGAATGCATTTAACCCCGGAAGTAGTTCGTCGTCGATTTGACGAAAGTCGCATACCTCTAGATGGCTCATTTTCTGCTCTCTATTCTAATTTTCAAGACGACATTGCAAGGACAGATAATATGAAAAAGGTTTTTGAGCAAGAACTAGTTAAAGAAAGATCTGGATCGGTTGCTGAAGCCTTAGTCTTCTCTTGTATTAAAGATGGAGCGCTTGGATCTAAGATTACAGCAAGAGGGTCCTCTCTTTATGACGATCTTTTTAAAGGAGCAGACATTATTATTGAAAGTGGTGTGAGACAGATGAGAGACCCTATTATTTCCTCCATTGACGTAACCACCCATCAGCAAAATATAGCTGACCCAGGATATTCTGCTTTCGAGAAAGGAGGAGTTATTGAAGAAGTTGGTTTAGATAAAAAGTTAAGGAGAGTGAAGCGACACCTTCACTCTATAGCAGATATTTCCTCTGAGGAGGCGATTGGGCTTAATGCTTGGATTCAGAGTGGGGGACTTTCTCAAAAGCGAGGGTCTAATAATGAGAAATTTTTTAGAAAAGCTGAAGAGGTTATGCTTCTTAAGTATTATAAAAATCCAACGAGTTCAGATGAGCCCGATAAACCGCACGCAGTTTTGGCTGGCCCTCAGATAGTCGTAAGCCTTGATTCAATTTTTGTTAATAAGGTGTTTCAGGGGTCAAGTCAAGAAAAAGCTTTAAAAGATGTTTCTATGTTACTACAGGCTGAGGTTCCTTTTGCTGTTGCTGTTATGTCTCAATATTTAGAAAAAAAAGCTGTAGAGATGCGAAGGAAAGGTAAGAACTCTAATATTTTCTTTGATATGACAAGATCTGCAACTAAGGCTTGGGAGCTGTCTTTCGATGACTCTATCTATCAGCACAGGGTTCAAGAAGCCCTCCAGTACTGTCTTAAAGATCGTCAGCTCAGTCAGCAGCTAGGGGTTTATAGAAATAGTATGATGGAGGAATTTGGTTCATAGTTTTCTTATGTGTTTCTAAAATGAAATATAAAGAGCGGCGCC
>JACCDT010243023.1_pt1 | contig 14319 bp, 12 predicted proteins | sample 7446291 | NCBI WGS metagenome assembly JACCDT01 (sample SAMN15323446, study PRJNA562643) | freshwater metagenome | isolation source: river surface water | place: USA:Blue River Watershed | collected 2017-08-17
CCCGGCTCGGTATTTTTGCCTTTGCTACGCAAAACAAAAATATACCTGCGCCCGACAAAGACAATCATCGCATTCAAAGAAATTTGAATGCTTTACTAAATTATTTTTGTAATTTATGAGGGTTGTGCATTGCACATTTTTTGTCACTACAGCGTTCTGGAATTGTCTTTGTCCCTTGCATCATAAGCTTTCCGCACATTGGGCACATGTTACCAGTTGGTTTTGTTTTGATTGCGTGTTTACAGTCAGGATAGTTGGAACAAGAATAGAATAAACCAAATCGTCCTTTTCGTTCTACCATTTCTCCATCTTTACATTCTGTACACTTCACACCTGTTTTTCTTTTGGCTACTTCGGCTTCATCTTCTTTTATAAATTTACATTTTGGATATCGTGAGCAAGAGATAAACATACCAAATCTTCCTTCGCGAAGTACGAGTTTGCCTTGGTGTTTTTCTCCACACGTCGGACACATTTCACCGATTTCTTTTGGTGGTTCGAGTTCTTTTCCGTCTTCCATTCGGGCGCCGACGCAGTTAGGGAAGTCAGAACAACTCATAAACTTTCCATTTTTTGAAAGTTTATAAACCATTCGCTTACCACAAACAGGACAAGGAAATTCCGCTGGTGCATCACCGATGTTTGTTATTTTTTCTATACTGTCTTTTTCTTTAAGAGCCTTTGTAAATGGGCCATAGAAATCAGAAAGAGTTTTTACGTATGTTCTTTTACCTATAGCTATTTCATCGAGCTCACTTTCCATTTCCGCTGTAAAAGAGTCTGAGATATAGTTTCCGAAATTGTTTTCGATAAAGGTTGAAACGACATCACCCGTATCAGTCGGTATTAGAGTTCTCGCTTCTTTTGTAACGTAACCTCGATCAACAATAGTCTTTATAATAGACGCATATGTCGATGGGCGACCGATATCTCTTTTTTCAAGTTCTTTAATAAGTCCAGCTTCTGTGTAGCGTCCTGGTGGGGCAGTTTCTTTTTCTTCCATATCTGCTTTAACCAAAGCCAGAGGATCTTTAACAGAAAGTTTTGGAACTTCGACGTCCTCTCCACGAGAACGTGTATCGACAGCAAGCCAACCTGGAAAAAGAATCCGAGATCCATTTATAGAAAAGTTTGGGATTGCTTGCCCATCAATATTTGCAGATATTTTTGTTCGTAAAATCTTCGCTGGTGTCATCTGTGAAGCGATCGCTCGCTCCCATATTAGTGTGTATATTTTCTTTTCATCTTCTGTTGTGCCGAGACTAGCGCGAAGCGGGTTTGTTGGACGGATCGCTTCGTGAGCTTCTTGAGCGTTTTTGGATTTTTTAGAATAAATATTTGCTCTGGCGTATTCTTTACCAAAGTTTTTTTCTACATATTCTAACATTTGAGATTGTGCAGTTTTAGAAAGGTTGGTGCTGTCTGTTCTCATGTAGGTGATCAAACCTTTCTCATATAATTTTTGAGCGACGCCCATCGTTCTAGATGGAGCAAAACCAAGTCGTGTCGAAGCTGCTTGTTGCATGGTTGAAGTTGTAAACGGTGGTCGTGGTGCTCGAGCTGCTTCTGTTTCTTTAACAGCGATAACAGACCAATCTCCCTTTTTAGCATTTTCAAAAATACCTTCTGCTTCTTTTTTGTCCCAAATCTCTTTGTCACAAGTAAAAAGCATCTCGTCTTTTCCTTTTTTCAAAAGGGCAGAAAGGATGTAATATTTTTGGGGAATAAACGCTCTGATTTCTCGCTCACGTTCCATGATGATCCGAAGAGCGGGGGACTGAACTCGTCCAGCTGAAAGTCCATAACGAACTTTTTTCCAAATAAGTCCAGATAAATCGTAACCAAAAAGTCTATCAAGAACTCGGCGAGCTTCTTGAGCATTTTTTAAATTCATGTCAACTTCTCGCGGATGAAGAAGCGCTTCTTTAATCGCTGTTTCAGTTATTTCGTTAAAGACGATTCGCTTTGGGTTCTTAAGATCCAAAGCCTCGGACAAGTGCCAAGCGATAGCCTCACCTTCACGGTCGAGGTCGGTTGCCAGAACTACTTCGTCAGCTTTTTTTGCTATCGTTCGAAGTTCATCGACAACCTTCTTTTTTAAAGGAGAGATTTCATAAGTTGGGGTAAAACCATTCTTTATATCAACAGCCTTTTTGTTTGATTTAGGTAAATCTCGAATATGTCCAACAGAAGCACGAACGGTATATTTACCGTCCAGGTATTTTTCGATTGTTTTCGCTTTTGAAGGCGACTCTACTATAAGTAATTTCATCCCAATAGAAGTTTAAGTATTTAGTAATTATCTTTTTTCGACCCAATTAAATTATGTTTATATTCCACTGAAGTCCTAATAAACTTCTAACGGAGCACGTAACCTTCATAAGTAATACTATGAATTTTTGATTTATGCAAATTCGGGAAAGAAAAAGCGCAGGGAATTCCTGCGCTAAGTTTCGTAAAGATCGTGTATGGTTGTTACATTCGTAAAGACTGGATGGGGTGGTAACGACTCTTTAAGAGTAATCCACTCCTTTACAATTTTATGAAGGTAGACCACAACAGTGACATTACCCTTATCGATATGTTTCTGGATTATTTTTAGAGCAATAGACCCAGAAGGATAATCCACAGCAGTTACCGTACTGTCTCCATCTGATGATCTGATGTTGATCAAAGGAAAACTGTGTGTGTCAATGACGACAAGTTGGTGTTCATCGTTTCCTACCATAGATTTTTCCACTATGCGTTGGATTTGATCGTCTTTTTCTTTTGTTCGCCGAGCGTTATCACCCAGCAAAATCAAGGTGCTTGTCTCGTTTCTCATGAGCTTTGTTGTTTGTGAGATTTTGCCTGATTTATCTTTGTAAGTCAAGTCCCTAGATTCTATGAACTTTTCCATCAATTTCTTTTATAAGCCCGCGAAGTTCTAGCATTGAAATAGTTATATTTATTTCTGAAATAGGTTTTTGGATTAAAATAGAAATTTCTTCTTTTGACTTCGGTTCTTTTAAGAGTTTGAAAAGGGAAGCCTCTTCTTCGGGTAGATCAATTTTAATTTCACTTGATTCTTTTGGCACGAGTCCGAGCTCTTCTAATATATCCGCGCTTTTTAAAACTGGAGTAGCTCCAAGACGAAGTAATTCATTCGTACCTTTTGATGTTGGTGAACTTATATTCCCCGGTATCACCAAAACTTCTCTATTATAGTCTGTAGCCATCCGTGCTGTTGTCAGCGTTCCTGACTTTTCCTCGGCTTCTATTAATAGAACAGCGTCAGAGAGTCCTGCGCCAATTCTGTTTCTTTGGACGAAGCTCCAGTTTGTCGCCTTAAACTCAGGTTCGAACTCTGAAAGAAGACATCCACCGGACTCTAAAATTTTTCTTGAAAGTTTGAAATTACTTTTCGGGTACAAAACACTTGGTGAAAGTCCTGAGCCGGGAACTGCGACCGTCTTAAGTCCTGCACGGATGGCGCTTTCATGAGCAATCGCATCTATACCGAGCGCCATCCCGGAAACTATCACGATAGGGTAGCCAGATAACTTTTCTATCAATTTTTCACAAACCATTTTCCCGTATGCGCTATGTCGACGTGACCCAACGACAGTCAAAAACTTCATTTCCTCGTCTGGGAAATTTCCTTGAATGTAAAGTTTTTTGGGCGGCTCGGGTATTTCTCTTAGGCGATATGGAATATTTGTTAATTCTTCTATCGGGGGCATGCTTTCTAAATTGTATCATTTTTTGTATAATACAAAACATGTTAGATATAAAATTTATTCGCGAAAACAAAGATATTGTAGAAATCGCGATCACTAAAAAGAAGATAAAGCTTGATTTAAACGAGCTTATTAAAGCCGACGACGAACGTTTGGTTGTTTTATCAGAAGTGGAGCGTCTTCGGGCGAAGCAAAATTTAGTAAGTGAAAGGATGCCACAACTAAAGAGTGATTCAGAAAAAGCAGAGCTGATAAAGTCGATGCAATTTCTCAAAGAAGATTTAAAAAAAGAAGAAGATAAGCTAAAAGATGTCATGGAAGTCTGGCGTGCACTGATGCTCCGAGTTCCAAACGTGCCCGACGTGTCTGTTCCAGATGGAGATACAGATGCAGACAACAAAGAAGTAAAAGTCTGGGGAGAAAAAACTGTTTTTGATTTCAAACCGAAAGATCATGTCGAGATCATGACGAAACTTGATATGGTGGATTTTGAACGTGGAACAAAAGTTCACGGATTCCGAGGATACTTTTTGAAAAATGATGGCGCGATACTTTCGATGGCTATTTGGAGATATGCGATGGATTTCTTCGGTAAGCGCGGATTTACTCCGATGATCGCTCCTGCTATCGCCCGAAAAGAACATTTTTTTGGAACAGGACATTTGCCGGGGGACGCCGAAGATTTATTTGAAACACAAGATGACGATTATCTTTCGGGAACAGCCGAAGTCCCGGTTATGGGATACTATTCAAATGAAGTTTTAACAAAAGCAGATTTGCCGAAAAAGTTTTTGGCTTTTTCTCCGTGCTACAGACGAGAAGCGGGAAGTCACGGAAAAGATACGAAAGGTTTAATCCGTGTTCATGAATTTTACAAAGTTGAACAAGTGATCCTTTGCGAGGCGAGTCACGAAGAATCGGTAAAACTCCACGAATGGCTTAACAGAAACACAGAAGAGTTTATCGAATCTCTTAATATTCCATATCATACGGTGATGAACTGTGGCGGAGACCTGGGTCTTGGTCAAGTGAAGAAGTACGATATTGAACTTTGGGTACCAGGAGAAAGTAAATACCGAGAGATTTCTTCTGCATCATATTTTCATGATTTTCAAACAAGAAGATTTAATATTCGGTATAAAGACGAAGAAGGAAAAATCAGATTTGCCCACTCGCTAAACTGTACAGCGATACCCACACCTAGAATATTGGTTTCTCTTGTAGAAAATTTCCAGCAAGCAGATGGTTCAATAAAAGTCCCTAGCGTTTTGGTTCCTTATTTAGGAAAAGATAAAATCTCTTAGTTTTATGATGCGAGACCGTATAACAAGTACATCGAACGTTACGAAAGAGCGTAATAGAAAGTTTTTTGTAAAAATGCTCTGGATACTATTGTCTGTAGTTGTATTTGTAATCGGTCTGGCTTTTCTATCTCATTTAGATAAGATGCTCATAAAAGATGTTTCTGTAACAGGGAATGAAATTCTAAAAGAAGAAGAGATAAAAGAGGAAACTTTCAAAATACTATCAAAGAAAAGATTCTTTGTTTTTGCTGGAGAAAATAAAATAATATATTCTAAAAAAGATTTAGAAGAAGGTTTAAAAAAAACTTTCCCGAGAATTTTAAGTATCGAAATAAATATTGAAAGTAAGAAATTACTTTTTACAATCGTTGAAAGAGAGCGGGCTCATCTTTGGTGTGGAGAAGAACCTCCTGCGTATGATGACCGGTCTAACGATCAAGATTGTTACTTCCTCGATAATAGTGGTTTTATTTTTGATACATCTCCCAAATTTTCTTCAGGGGTTTACTTTACTTTCTATTCAAAAATAGAAGATGTAAATCCTATAGGTCAATATATTTTAGATTTTGATTTTTTGAAAGACATAGAATCTCTGATTGAAGGAGTGAAGGGGGAGGGATTCCCTGTACATTCTTTGGTAGAGCAGGGAGATGGGCAATATGAAATTTTATTTAATATGTCGACTCTTTCTGGTGACTACCCAAAACTTTTGTTTACTTCTGATCAAAGTATCGGCGAGGTTTACAATAAATTTATATCAATAGTGCAGGAAGATCCATTCAAAACTGATTTTATTGAAAAACCAAATAGATTAGAGTATATTGATGCTCGATTTAAAAATCGCATCTTCTATAGGTTTACTGAGTAATATGTTTTTTAATTTATTTAAGAAAAAGAAAATAGTCTACGATAAAAACCTAAATGAGACAATTCACCTCGGTTTTTGGGAGGATTTGGCTAAAAACAAAAAGCCCTTTTTCGTTTTGGCTCCTATGGCTGATGTGACGGACGTGGCCTTTCGAAAAGTTATCGCTAAGTATTCTCGTCACGGGGAAGTTTCTGGAGGGCCTGACGTGTTTTGGACGGAGTTTGTTTCAGCTGATGGATTAAACTCTCCGGGTCGCGACAAACTGATGATTGATTTAGCTTTTGAGCCAAACCAACATCCGATCGTTGCTCAGATTTTCGGAAGTCATGAGGGAAATATGGAAGCGACAGCGAAGCTTTGTCGTGAACTTGGTTTTGATGGGATCGATATAAATATGGGTTGTCCGGATAAGACAATAATGAAACAAGGTTGTGGTGCTGGAGCTATTCAAAACCCTGACCATGCTGTAAAAATCATTCAAGCGGTAAAGCGTGGCGCTGGAGATTTGCCGGTCTCAGTAAAAACTCGTTTAGGTTTTAATAAAAATGAAATAGATACATGGATTTCAAAAGTTTTATCTGCGGGTATCGCCGTTCTTACTATTCACGGGCGAACAAAAAAAGATATGTCGAAAGTTCCGGCTCGCTGGGATGATATTAAAAAAGTTGTTGATATTGTAAAAGAGTCTGGACTTAAAACACTTGTGATAGGGAACGGAGATGTTTTGTCAGTGGAAGATGGTAAAGAAAAGGCCAGGGTGTCGGGCGTAGACGGGCTTATGCTTGGTCGTGCGATTTTCGGAAATCCTTGGCTTTTCGATGAAAACAAAAAAGAAGTTTCTATAAAAGAAAAATTAGAAGTTATGCTAGAACACACAAAAACTTTTGTGGAATATCTTGGTCAGCATAAAAACTTTAATATTATGAAAAAGCACTATAAAGCCTATGTAAATAATTTTCCAGGTGCTAAAGAGCTTCGAATAAAACTTATGGAATCAGAAAACTATAAAGAGATCGAAAAACACACAAAAGAATTTATAGTTGATCTAGGGTAGAACACCCGATTCCTTTTGTTGACTTTTAGAGTTTAAATCTGTAGATTTCTGGGGTACAATTTATATATGAAAGAGTTAGAAAAAAAAATCATCGGTCGTTTAGAGTATGTTGATCTGCCAGAATTTGGTCTTAAAGGCATAATCGGCAAGATTGATACGGGTGCTTATAACGGAGCGATACATACAACTCATATTATCGAGAAAGAGATTGAGAGGAAACCCGTGATTGAGTTCAGTCTTCTTGACCCTGATCATCCGGAATTTAAAGAAGATATTTATCAAGTAGATATTTTTGAAAAACGACTCGTTAAAAACTCAAATGGAGATTCAGAGCTTCGATATGTTATTCCGACAAAAATTATTTTGCAGGGGATAGAAATAAAAGTGAAGCTAAGTTTAAGTAATAGAAAAAATTTAAGGTACCCGATACTTATTGGAAGAAAGATTATAAAAAAATATTTTATTGTAGACGTAAATAAAAAACTAAGTAGTTAATATGAAAATCATAATTCTTTCTAGAAAACCAGAACTGTACTCAACAAAAAGACTTTTGGAGGCGGGTCAAAAATTAGGACACGATGTGTCTATTATCGACCATACGAAATGTAACCTGATCATGGAAAAAGCAAAACCAGCTATTCGTGTTGGTTCTGAATATATAAAAGATGTAGATATTATTATCCCAAGAATCGGTGCGTCGGTGACGGTCTATGGAGCAGCTGTTATTAGACAATTTGATTTGATGGGCGTGCCGTCAACTCTAACTTCAACAGCGTTGATTCGTTCTCGTGATAAACTCAGAAGTCTCCAGATACTTTCAAAGTCAGGTGTCGGTATACCAAAATCTGTTTTTGCGCGTCATCCAAAAGCCGATGATGTTAAAGTTATGATTCAAGAAGCTGGCGGAACTCCAGTCATCTTAAAACTTTTAGAGGGAACACATGGAACAGGTGTGATTAAAGTCGATTCAATATCTTCTGCCAAGTCCGCGGTTGAAGCATTTTCAGGGATTAAAAAAGATATCATTGTTCAAGAATTTATTGAAGAAGCAAAAGGAAAAGATATCCGAGCATTTGTTGTTGATGGAGAGGTTGTGGGAGCGATGGAGCGAAGTGGTCAGGGTGACGAATTTAGATCAAATCTTCACAAAGGAGGAATCGCACGTCCAATCGAGTTAACGGTAAAAGAAAAACTCGTGGCTATAGAGGCTGCGAATCTTCACGGCCTCACTGTTGCTGGAGTAGACATGCTTATATCAGCACGCGGACCTCTTATTATCGAAGTGAACTCATCTCCCGGTCTTCAAGGAATAGAACGAGCTACAGGGGTTGATATTGCTGGGAAAATTATCGAAGCTGCAGAGAAAAAAATAAATAAAAAAATCAAAGATAAGGAAAGATCAAAAGCAAAAAAGAAGAAAAAGAAAAAAATTGATAATAATGAATAAAAGAAAGCCCTAATTTCGGGGCTTTTTTTATTCTGCTATAATATCCTCATGTCAGAATTAGCATTATATAGAAAGTATCGTCCATCGGCTTTTGATGAAGTCTTAGGACAAGATCATATTGTTAAAGTTTTAAAAGGAGCACTAAAGCTTGGAAATATTTCTCACGCATATCTTTTTTATGGTCCACGTGGAACAGGGAAAACTTCTATTGCGCGGATTGTCGCAAGCGAGCTTAAAACAAAAGATCATGATATTTATGAAATCGATGCTGCTTCGAATCGAAAGATAGAAGATATTCGAGAAGTTCGGGATTCAATTCGAACGATGCCTTTCGATTCAAAGTATAAAGTTTATATTATCGATGAGGTCCATATGCTCACGAAAGAAGCGTTTAATGCACTTTTAAAAACCTTAGAGGAACCTCCAGCTCACGTTATTTTTATATTAGCGACAACAGAGCTTGAAAAAGTTCCCGATACGATAATTTCTCGGTGCCAAGTATTTACATTTCACAAACCAACGATTTCTATATTGAAAGATTTAGTTATTTCTATTGCGAAAAAAGAGGGAACAAAGATCGATAACGCTGGGGCAGAACTCATTGCACTTTTAGGTGACGGATCTTTTCGCGATACGCAAAGTACGCTTCAAAAAGTAATGTCGTATTCAAAAGATAAAACACTCAGTATAAAAGAAATAGAAGAAGTAACAGGTGCGCCGAGCACAAGCTTGGTAAATGATTTTATCCTATCTCTTGTAGAAGGTGATATGCAAAAAGGTTTTGAGGCTATAAAAAATGCCGAGGAGAAAAACATTGATGTAAGTTTGTATCTTAAACTTATTTTGATTAAACTTCGCCTCGCTCTTTTGATGCGTTATGCACCAGAGATGAAAAAAACTCTCGAAGAAGAGATTGTAGATTCTGACAAAGAATTTTTCAAAGAAATTCTAAAAGATAAAAAGGGAATTATCACTTCAAAAACTCTCGAAGCTCTTCTTGAAGCCGAAAGACAAATAAAACACGCTTTTGTAAAAAGTCTCCCCCTTGAAATCGCCATAACAAAGGTTATTTCTTAGTTTTCCACAAAAATACCAGCCCATTTTGTAAATCTGATAGAATTAAAATATTATCCGTTTTTCTTATATCTATATTATGAAAAATTTTATTATAACCATATTTGTTTTAACTTCCGTAGTTTTACAAACTAGTTTTGTATATGCAGGGGTTGAAGATATTAGATTAGTTAGCAAGAGTAATGCAGATGTCCTAGGTGATGATGCCTCAGCAGACGGCATACTAGCCACTGATGGCGATTTTATAGTTTTTTATTCAGATGCTACAAATATTGTTAGCGATGACACCAACGTCGTAGGGGATATTTTTGTTTACGATATTCAAGGAGATAGCGTTGAAAGAGTGAGTGTGGATGATTCTGGAAATGAAGGCGACGATGCCTCTTTTGATGCTGATATATCAGCTGACGGTAGATACATTGTTTTTACGTCGAGCGCTACAAACTTAGTGGCGGGCGATACAAACGGTTTTGATGACATCTTCTTATTTGACAGAAATACGGACACAATAGAATTAATCAGTCTTGATGCAAGTGATGGTCTTGCAAATAATGCCTCAGAATATCCTTCTATTTCTTCAAATGGTCGCTATGTTGTTTTTGCCTCATCGGCCACCGATCTAGTAGCTGGTGACAGTAATGTTAAAAAAGATATTTTTATGAGAGATACTCTTTTAGATACCACAGAAAGAGTTAGTTTGACTGATCTTGAAGCACAGGGGAATAATGATTCAGATAGTTCGGCAATATCTTTGGACGGTAGGTATGTAGTTTTTATGTCTCAATCCACAAATTTAGTGACAGGTGATACAAATGCCATAGGTGACCTATTTATAAGAGATACTGTATTAGATACAACCGAAAGATTAAATGTTAGCTCAAGTGAGCAAGAGGCGAACGATGATATTGGTAATCTTACAAAGCGGTCTGTATCCAGTGATGGTCGGTATATTACCTTCGGTTCTTTGGCTACAAACCTTGTAACAGGAGATACAAACGGAACAGAAGATATATTCGTACGAGATAGAACCCTAGGAACAACCGAGAGAATAACTCTAGACCCTAGTGGCGATGAAATAGCGGGACTGTCTACTATTATTGTCACGGGCATTTCTCCAGGTGGAAGATATGTCTCTTTTTATTCAGACTCCGATCAGTTCGTTACGGGAGACACAAATGCAGTAGATGATGTTTTTGTGAGAGATACGACACTAGATACAACACGACGTGTGAGTATGTCAGTTTCAGGAGACGAAGGTGATGGACAATCAGAGGGCTCAGTTGTTTCTTTTGCCGAAGGTGGCAGGTATATTGTTTTTGCATCTGAAGCAACTAATTTTGTTGACGACGATACCAACGGTATAGGTGATATTTTTTATGCAGAGATAAAAGATGATGACGGAGTTGTTTCTTCTGTTGAAGATGCATCTCCAAATGACGGTGATATTGATGAAGATGGGTATGATGACGCTATTGAAGAACATATTACATCTTTCGTGAACTCTGTCTCAGGAAATTATTCAACCGTAGAAACAACTGGTGATTGTGTATCAAACTCAAATCCTACTGCTGTAGCTGAAGCATCTCTAGCCTCTCAAGATTCAAGCTATGATTATCCTCTAGGTATTATTTCATTTGAAGTTGGATGTAAAAATGCAGGAGAAACCGCGACAGTATCTGTGTACTGTTTCTGCGAGGTTACTCCTGTGGATGGAACTATAGCTAGAAAATATGATGAAGATACAGGTGAATATACAACAATAGATAGTGCTGTTATCGAAGAAGTTACTATCGACGGACAAAGAGCTCTCAAAATGACATACGATGTTGTTGATGGAGGAGCACTTGACGAAGACGGACTTTCAAACGGAACTATTATTGACCCAGTTGGTTTTGCTAGAGTTGCGGTTGCTTCGGGGGGAAGTTCTTCTGGTTCACGTCCACGTGCAAAAGTTACTTACGTAGATAACAGCTTATCAGATCAAAATGATAATCAAAAAGTTTGTACAATTTTTGCAACGCCAATGAAAAAAGGATCAAAGTATGGCGAGGTTTCTAAACTTCAAACTTTACTAAATAGTTTAGGCTTTGACACGGGTTCAGCAGACGGTTTATTTGGACCACTTACAGAAACCGCAGTAAAAGCATTCCAAAAATCTAAAAACTTAAGTGCCGATGGTGTCGTTGGACCGATAACAAGGTCTGCTTTAAACGATTGTAAATAATAAATTTGTAAAAAGTATAACATTGACTAAACAGGAAAATTAAGTATAATTTCTTTCTAAGAATCGTTCATTTCACTAATAAAAAAACAAACGATGAAAAGTGTAATCTTTTCTATACTCGTACTTTTTGGTGGTTGTGTTTTCGCGCAACCAGGATTTAAACTCTTTTCCTCCAGCATAAACTTAAGTGTGCCCAAAGGAAAAGGTGGTTATATTGATCAAGATGGGAATAAACTAATTCTTGTTTGTGATCGTTCACCAGCGAGCGAAACCCAAGCCGACATTTGTTTGATCAAGTTGGGTTTGTCAGATGAGGTGCTATGGTCAAAGAAATACCATATTTCTAGCACTGACGAAGAGGCTTTTCCTTCTATTGTTGAGAATGGTGACTTCTACTTTATTGTCGGAAACACGGGTTACTGGTCAAGTCAAATTGACGGACTAATTCTTAAGGTGAGGAAATCCGACGGGGTCTGTGTTCTGGCAAAAAAGTTTGGAGGCACTCTTCGCGATATGTTTAACTCAGGGATAAAAACAAGCCCCAATAGTTTTACAGTTTGCGGATGGTCACTGAACGACAGCTTTGTCGCATCTTCCGGTTTTCTGTACGGGGGCGATGGAATCATGGTTGAGCTTTCATGGAATCTCGATACACTCAGAACACTTCGTCTGGGCGCTAACAACAGGTTCGACAGGTTCGATTTCATGAAGAAGTCTTCGAACGGAGATTTACTACTTGTCGGCGTGAAATCGCCTCCTACTGGAAGTACAAACATAGACAATGACGATCTGACTCTTGTCAGACTTTCATCTTCTTTGACGCCAATCTTTGCTCGTACCTATAACCACTCATCTCTTTCTAGTTCTGGTTCGGGGTATGAACAACCGATGGCCTTTTTTGAAGGGTCAGGTGGACGGATCTATATTGTGAACAAATTGATGGTTGTTGACAAGACACAAGTCTTGAAGCTTGATCGCTTTGGCTCGGTTATTTCTTCTCGGGCTTTCAACGACGTGCAGTTTATGGGCGGATCGCTTATTCATGACAAACTCATGGTTTACGGTCAAAAGGATGTTAAGGGTGTTGTATCGATGATTGACACAAGCTCACTTAACTCTTTATGGGCAAGAGTCTATGATTTTGGATCCACTTCCTATTCTCTTGTCTGGTCGCTTTACCCAACCCTCACTGGTTTTAGTGGTTTTGGTTTCTCTCATGGAGCAAGCAAAGTAGCTTACTTTACCAGTGATAACAATGGCTCAATAGGATGGTGTGGAGGAGACATAGATGCGACAACTAGTACGCCACTTCTTGTTGATGTTAGTAGAGCCTTTCCTTATCAAACCGAAAGGTTCCGATATTCTGGAGTAGATGTCTCAGTGGCAACCCAGGATATCTCAGTAAGTCTATCAGTCTGTGAGAATGTGGCGTTGCCAGTTGAGCTTGTATCTTTTCGTGGGGAAGTAGAAGCTCGCGGAATAAATCTTTCGTGGTCTACAGCTTCCGAGAGAAATGTGAGCCACTTCGTGATTGAGAAATCAGAAGATGCCTTACGTTTTGATTCGATTGGGTTTGTGGAAGCGGTAGGTAACTCTGTTACTTTACAAGATTACGGTTGGCTCGACGAAGATGCGAAACAAGGTATTCGGTACTACAGACTTCGGTCTGTGGACGAAGATGGTACGGAAGAAACATCTTCCGTTGTCTTTGTTTCGTTTGATCTTACGGTCAATAAGTTTTTAGTTTTTCCAAACCCAGCGTCGAGAAAGGTGACCATTCGTGGTGCGACCGGAGAAGTGTTGATACTCAATACTTTTGGTCAGATTGTCGAAAGACAATTTGCTCCAGATATTGATGTTGGCGCGTTGCCAACAGGTGTCTACACTCTGTGGTTAATACAAACGAACGATCAAGTTCGATTAGTTGTTGAATAATATGAGCCAGGCGCGCAAGCGCGCCTGGCTCTTTTTCTTTTCATTAAATAATGTTATAACGAACAAAACTATGCACATGCCAAACAAAGAAGATTTCTATAATCTTTCTAGAGAATATGGAAGATATGGTGACCATAGTCCACTAAAAGTAGTTATCAAAGGTGGTGATCGTAAGGATCTCTACTTGGGTAAGGGAAACTGGATTACCGACATATTGTATCCAAATGGGAATATTACTCAAAACGTACCCCTAGAAATCAAAAGAGATGAAATAGGTAATGAGATTGTTATTCTCGGTAAAGAAATCGGTGGTTTCTTGGAGACTTTGGACGATGACAAACTTTCTGAGCTCCGCTTCTACATTTACTTTTCAAACTGATTGAGAATGCTTTCGCGCATCCTCTTTTTTCTTGATTTTTTGGGAGTTTTAGGGCACAATATTATTCGTTATTATTTAAATAACTAATTGGGGAATCATTTGCTTATGCAGGGTTTCTTAATTAAAAAACATTGGGGAATCGTCTAATGGCCCGCCTCGCGTCGACAAGCTTGCGAGTCGAGGGCGGGTAGGACATAAAAACAAAACGTATAGAAAAATAGAAGGCAGAAAATTTTATAACATTGGGGAATCGTCTAATGGTAGGACAACGGATTTTGGTTCCGTTTATCTAGGTTCGAGTCCTAGTTCCCCAGC
>JACCDT011130961.1_pt1 | contig 14317 bp, 12 predicted proteins | sample 7446291 | NCBI WGS metagenome assembly JACCDT01 (sample SAMN15323446, study PRJNA562643) | freshwater metagenome | isolation source: river surface water | place: USA:Blue River Watershed | collected 2017-08-17
TACAGAGGGTTGCGAAGAAGTTGGGGTGCTTGAAGGGCGTTCATTCGAGGGCGTTCTGGAGGGCGATACAGAGGGTTGCGAAGAAGTTGGAGTGCTTGAAGGGCGTTCATTCGAGGGCGTTCTGGAGGGCGATACAGAGGGTTGCGAGGAAGTGGGAGAGCTTGAAGGGCGTTCATTCGAGGGCGTTCTGGAGGGCGATACAGAGGGTGGAGTGTGTAAGCGCGGTTTGCCATACAAAGCTCGAGTATGTTGTCTGCAGCAGACATGAGGCGATCTGGACATGCGTCTCTTCTACGAGGACCGAGATCCTCAACCCCTCGATCCGGTGCGAACTATGCGCCTTGGCCAATATCTGTTCTGTCCATGACCAGTGTTATTTGACCTATGAAGAGCCCCGTTCTTGGAACCCGCCGATTTCACACCTGATTGTCCTCATATTGCTGGCCACGATTTTTGCATGCATGCCCGCCCGCGGAGAAGATCCGGAGAAGGCGGATCCCGTGTACGACCCCTTGTTGTAACTCACAAATAAATGCTTCTTCTCACCATCCTTTCCTTTGCGACACTCCTGGCCGCATCGCGCCGCCTTGCGTATTTTGAGAAGGGGGAGTTTCAGTGCATGGGGTACTGGTGCTGGTTTACGCCCCACTCGGATTTTATCATGTGCAGGTATGATGGTCAACAATGGCAATGTATCGCCTCCGACAGCAACGCATTCTCGAGTATAGTAAACGCCAAGGTGAGCTGTTCATTTGACGAAAATGACTGTGAGGTCCAGAGCCACTGCAGCCTTACCTACGAAGAGCGTCCCGTCCGGGTTTCCCAAGTGTACTTTGCACTGATGCTCGCCTTCAATATCATCATGTTTGGGAGCATCGCCGGGCTCGCCGCGCTTATCGTGAGAGACAAGTGGGAGAAGACTGTTTCTTAACTAGTAATAATCACAAAAAATGGAAATTGTTGTTTGTTATACGTTGGGTGAGCGAGCGATGGGGAAAGGAGGAGCGCTCCCGTGGGGTAAAAAATTCGCATTCGACCGCCATCGATTCGCTGCCATCACCACAGGACATATTGTTATTATGGGCCGCAAGACGTGGGATTCTCTCCCCACCAAACCGCTAGAGGGTCGGATGAATGTGGTCGTCTCCCGCGCAGAAGGCGGGTTCGATGCGACGGGTTGCTTTGTCAGCTCCAGCCTGGAATCTGCATTCGCCAGATTCCGAAACGAGGGGCGGCGGTTGTTTCTGATTGGAGGCGCAGAGCTGTACAGCCAGGCCTTTGAGTTGGGGCTGGTCAAAAAGGTGTACCGCACGGTTATCCATGACAGCTACCCGGATTGCGACGCCTTCTTCCCGAAGGTAGAGTATCAGACCTCCAGCGTCGTCAAATTTGACCTCACGCTAGACGACAACACAAGAGTTTCCTTTTTCGAGGAGGAGATTGCCCCCCATCCAGAGAGGGAGTATTTAAATCTAGTGTCGGAAATCATCCAGCGCGGCATCCCTTGTCCGGATAGAACGGGAACAGGGACGTTCCGTGTGTTTGGCAGAACCATGCGCTTTTCGCTGGAGAACGACACCTTGCCTCTGCTCACGTCCAAATACGTGGCTTGGAACTCTGTGGCGCACGAGCTGTTATGGTTTATCAGCGGCTCCACGGACAACAAAAAGCTCACCGACAAATGCGTGACGATATGGAGCCAGAACGCGCGAGACCACAAGGCCAAGAACCTGGACATCAAGGAGGGGGATTTGGGTCCTATTTACGGGTTCCAGTGGCGCCATTTCGGGGCCGAGTACAAGGGATGTGAAACGGAACACGGAGGTATAGACCAGATTTCCGCTCTGGTTCAGCGGATCAAGAGGGACCCGTTTTCGAGGCGCCACGTCCTGTCCGCGTGGAACCCGTCGCAGATCGACCAGATGGCCCTTCCTCCGTGCCACGTCCTTTCCCAGTTTCTCGTGGACGGGGAAAAAAATCTCACCTGCGTCCTGTATCAACGCAGCGGGGACATGGGTCTCGGAGTGCCCTTCAATATCGCGTCCTATTCACTACTGACTCATTTGATTGCACACTGCTGCGGACTCAAGGCGCGCGAACTGGTACATGATATCGGGGATGCTCACGTGTACAAGGATCACATCGTTGCATTGACGGAGCAGTTGAATAATCCGCTCCATCCTTTCCCCAAGTTGCGGATCCACTGTGCGCCGAAAGACCTCGACAAGTACGAAGTGGAAGACTTTAGTGTGAACGATTACCGCTACACGAGATTGCGCAACAAGATGGCGATGTCGATTTAAGTTCACAAATAATGATTCCTGCGCACCTCTCCTTTAGTCATAAACACGCACTCAAACTTATTGATACGGCTGAAAAGACGTCATGTGGAGAGGCCAGAGGGTATGCCAAGAGGCTTCGCGAATCGTTCGACTCGCTTTCTCTCGCAAGAACAACAGTCCTTACAACTGAAGGGTCGTTTGCCACAAAGCGTGCCAGACTCACTGCCGAGATGGCAAACAAACTCATGACCCCCGAGGACGAGGCTGAGTTCACCGAGAGGTCGCGGGATTTCAGCGAAAAAAAAGCGCGTGATTATATCGAAAAGAGCGGCGAACAGCGCTCAGAGTACCGATTTGAGAATCCTACTGCGACACAAGCCGAGGAGTTCAGGCACATGACGCGATTATTGGTGTGCGAAATGACCATCCTCACCAAGTTCCTCAAGTCGTCCATAGAGAACGACGGACCTGTCTACTACCAGAAGCGGACGGTAGAGAGCATGTTGGCGATGTTGGAGGGGTTCTACCGGAACGAAATCTAGCCACAAATAAATGAAGCGCTCTGAGGCTGTGGAGGCATATCACCAGCAGCCCGAGCCCCGAACCAAGCATATCTTTGAGTATGACCAGAAGGACTATAAGCTCTCGCTGTTCTGCACCTTTGATGAGTTCATGGAAGGTGCTCAAAGGAACATGTACTGGAACGAGGTCATCTTCTTCGCAGAGCCGTGCAAGCTGTACATGGACTGTGAGCTGGAGTGCGAGTCTCCTCCAGATAGAGAGGAGTATGTAACCCAAATTCACCAGGCTGTGTGCAGGACAGTGAACAAACCTGATCTCGCACCTCCGCTCGTGCTTGACGGGTCCAGACCTGGCAAGTTTTCGCTGCATCTGGTGTGGCCGGGCCTCTGGTGCAAGAGCCCTGACCCGGCAGCGAGGATCGCAAACGCTGTGCAGAGAGAGCGTATCATGGGCGTAAGCGTCGACATGATGGTATACCCGAAGGATAACAAAACGCCCAAGACGCTGAGAATGCCCTACTGCGGGAAGCTAAGGGATCCAGGTGCTGGAATAATGCTCCCTGTAGCAGCAACGTCTGCTGCGTTTGATCAGGATCTCTTTTGCAGCCACCTCATCACCTTCCACTCGGGGCACTCTTCCAAATACGCGCTTCCCGTGCTCCCAGAGGACTTGTTCGACTTTAGCAGGTCGTACAGCACCCTTATGGAAGAAGTAAGCAAGCGAGCGAGAATGGACGCTGGGGTGCCGGAGGACGTGCATGTTCTGGATTGGCTGGAGTCGATGGACCCGTTGTTTAACAAAGACACGTTAGCGAAATGCGACGAAGGGTGGAAGTGCTATGGAAGCCTGTATTGCAAGGCCAGCGAAAAGTGGCATAAGCACAATAGCGTTTATGTAAATGCGGACAGGTTTGGAAACGTGACGCAAGTGTGCTCTGATTCAGAGTGCAGACAGTCGATACAGCTGCCGCACTCGGAGCACGAGCATGCTGTGTTTGACACTCCCGTGAGCATTGATTGGGACACAATTAGACATCTTTTAAATCTTAACATGTAACAAAATTTCCTCAGCCCTTTCGCGCAGCAAGTCACGGTGGGTTGCATTTGTCATGGCCATTTCGGGTACGTACCCGGACAAGGGTACCCAACGAAGCTCGTCGTTTGCAGGGGGCACGAAAAACGAGGGCAGCCAAACGCACCTTACATGCAGCTCGAACCAAGCATCGTCCGTGTTTATTGGGTGTGCTTGTGGTCTGGGCTCGAGCTTGTACCCTCCCGCAGGAACTTCCACCCCGAGCGAGGAACCGTCGTCCTTGGGAAGGCTCCACTCCCAGGCCCCGCTTTCGTGGTGATGCTTCTTGAGGAGAATAATAACCCCGCACGGGTGGTTGAACATCACCAAGAGATGCTTGACAGGATTGGCCCCTTCGTTAGCATGTTGACCGTTCCCTGACACGCCAGTGCTTCCTAACGGATTGCGGGGCTTCTTGTCTGATGTGAATCGGTCGCGCGGGAACTGGACGGTGTTGAATCGCCGAAAGGTCTCCTCCAGGTACATGTCCACCGCCTCGGGAGTGAACCATCTCGTGCCCTGTACCGCAGGGTCCTTGAGCGAACCCAAGCCCTTGTGAAAGGACGCGAATAAGAGGGGTGTTTGGTAGGTAGCAATCATGTCCTCCATTTCACCGACGCGGTCTAGCATGCTCTCAAACGCCTCTGCCTGTTCTCCAGTATATTTACCGTGAATGGGAGCGAACCCAGGTCGGAACTTGGGTTGGTACTCGCCTTTTGCTGGCGGCTGCTTTCGTTTACCACCTTTTACTTGCGTACCTGGAATAGTTTTACTCCCCGTTACTTGCAACTTCTGAGGAATCGGCTTTTCGCGGCGCTTTCTTGGCAGCTCATCTGTCGGTTGAATCGTTTCGGCCATCACAAATTGTGGATGAAGACGAGACGTTTGCAAGTTGTGGAGTTCGTGGATTACTACGTGCAGCTGGAGAACTTTGTCGTCCTCTTCTGCAAAAACGAACGGTCCGTAAACGAGAAGATCTATGTCGGCAACTGCCCCCTGACGATTTGCAAAGCGGTCGGCGAGGACTTTACCGACACGAGCTTTCTTTGGTCGTCGCTTAACGAGCACTTGTTGAAACGTCCTCCCAAGTGCTGCAAACTCGAGTGCGAGTGTGGAGGAGACACCCACGGCATATTTAGACATCCATGCGCAAGGGAGCGGCGCGAACTCGTAGAAGCCCCGGTTACCAATGTCCAGATCATCAGATCCCGGGGCTTCGACATGTACGAGCAGAACGACAGACCGTTTGTCCAAATCACTCTTAACAAGAGTTTGTATGTCCAGTCCGCGGCGGCCTTTTTGGAAAAGTTTGATGTAGGGTACGTAGACCCGGCGCTCGCGGGGATCTATGATAAGACTAGCAACGGGGTGGACGAGTTTCTTCTTTCTAAACGCATCGGAAGCTTTGACTGGATAGAGATACCTGACGATGGGTCCAACGTGGTGGATTATTCAGAGGTGAGAGTGGTCACCTCCGAAATGGATGGCGTCGAAACAGAGCTGGTTTCTCTCTACCTGGATATCGAAACCATCCGCCCCTTGACGGACGAGAAGTACAATGAAACCAAGAACAGACAGGCCGAGTATTTGGTGGGCATTGTGTCCACGACACTCGTGACCACCAAAGGGCGCAGAGAAAACCGATCCTTCATGCTCAAAGTGGATGGAGTAGAGGACCTACCGGACGAGGAAACGACCTTCTACGAGGATGAGCGAGACCTCCTCATGGCCCTCCAGCGATACTTCCTCGAGTCTGACGTGGACGTGTTCCTGGGGTACAATTCCAACCGATTTGACTTCCCTTACCTGCTTCGAAGAGCGGAGCGGTTGGGGCTGCCTGACTTTAGGATGTTTTCGCGGCTGGTCGGGGAGCCTGTGGTGTTCAGAGAGTCTGTGTCCAGCAGCAAACAGTCTGGTGCCAAAAAGCAGACGCTGTTCAACTGCCCGGGTCGGATCTTCCTCGACATCTACCCAATGGTCAAAAAGACGTACAAGTTTGGGAGCTACAAACTAAAGAGCGTCGCCGATGAACTGAACTTGGACGTGTCCAAGGATGACGTGGACTACGATGACATTCCCGCCTACTTTTTTGGAACCCCCGAGCAGCGGTCAATTCTCCTCAAGTACTGCAAGAAGGACGTCCTTGTGTCTGTCATATTGGGCGAGAAGAAAATGGACGTGGTGAGGAGAATGGCAGTGTCTGCGCGGTTGTATGGGGTGTCTGCTCAACAGATTCCAGACAGGGGCAACTCGTACCTGCTGGGGATGATGCTTCGGCGTAGGATGGGGGAATCGTACATTATAAACAGCGCCAAGTTCAACGAAACGCTGCGCGCGTCATTCGCCAGCATCGAGGGGTACCCCGAGCTCTGGAGGAACGCCTTGAAGGGGAAGAAGTACCCCGGCGCATTCGTCTTCGAACCAGAGGTCGGCCTGTGGGAGTGCCCTGTCATTACGCTGGACTTTAACTCTCTATACCCTTCTACTATGATTACATTTAACATCTGCCTCAGCACGCAAGTTGCTCACGCAGACAGGAATGACCCTGATTTGAACGTGTCTCCTGCAGGGTTCGGGTATGTAAAAGAGCACATCCGTAAAGGCATGTTGCCTCGGCTCGTCTCGGATCTGATTGCAGAGCGTACCGCAGTAAGAGAACGGCTCGAAGTAGAGACGGACGAAAGCAGGCGCGCGATGATGGACGCGGAGCAAAATGCGCTCAAGGTAGCGGCAAATTCTTACTATGGTTTGATGGGGGCTCTGACAAGCATCCTGTCATCCCTTTCCGCGGCATATTCGGTCACTTCTTACGGAAGGTACTACATCCAACGTACCTGCGATGCGCTGATGGAGCTGCCCAATTTCGCCAGCAAGTACGGCATGGAGGTGGAGCGCCCCGGCTTCATCGACAAGTACGGTCTTCGAATCATCTACGGGGACACAGACTCCTTGTTCATAGCGCTTACCAAGGTGACGGACTATGACCTGGTCATGAAAGAGATTGGGCCCGAGATTAAGGAATGGGTCAACAAAAAGTCGGGACTGCTCACTGGCAGACTCAAGATGGGGTTCGAGAACTGCTCCATGCCCTTCTATCTGCTCAGCAAAAAGAAGTACGCCAAGCACATTTACGACGAGAAGAAGAAGAAATTCGTGCTCAAATTGTCCGGTATCGGGAACAGAAGCTCCACCAAGTACTGCACCAAGGTCATGGAAACTGTGTTCAATATGAAGATCGTGAACAAGAAGCCGCGGGAGTACATTGAAGCCTTCATCGCAGAAGCGTGTCGAAAGGTGTGGGACGACGAGGTGCCGCGGGAGTTAATGGTTCACTCTAGCAACTTGTCTAAAGAGTTGGCTAAATATGACGCGGATACATGCTGCACCGTGGCGGCAAAACAGATGCGCCAGGCGGGTCTGGAGGTCAACGAGGGCGATCGAGTCGCCTACTTTTTCTGCAACCTCACCCGAAATAAAGACTGCAAAAAGAGCGACTTGGTAGTCGCAGACGAGCTCATGATCCCGTCCTATGAGCTCCACAGGGAAAGCTACGTGGCCGAGATCATCGAGACCCTCAAGTGCACGGCTCTGTCGTTCGTTCTCGGGAAAACGAAACGGGACTGCCAAAAGCGCCTCGAGTACCTCGGATCGATCGGGGCCAAGAGACAGAACAGCGCAATGATGAAACAGCCCGCGAGGATAAGCCACGGCCCGATGAACGAGTTTGTTCCTACCGAGGCCGCCAGGGCACCTAAGCGAGCTAAAATTGTCGAGGAGCGTCGGAAGCTTGTGATCGACGACGAGAGCAAAATAAAGGAGATGCTGAAACTTCTCAACCCGATGGAGAGTTTCTGCACTCGCGGGGAGATGCCCAACATGCCTGCGTACACGCCAACATTTAGCGCGGCCAAGAGGCAAAAGGTTGTCAAGCAGCTGTCATTGAAAGAACTGTTTATGACTTAATAAAATAGCTCAAGATCCTGTCCATTTCAGACTGAGTTAACATCTCACCTTTGATGTCGTCTTCCTGGCACATTTTTCTGTACTCGTGCACAATGATCCCAGAGCTCTGCCTGATCTTGATTTTGTCCTCTTTCAGCCACCTCGAAAAATCGTTCCACATTTGACACGCGCGCGGCCCAGTCTCTTCTTTGAGGGCAAGAAAGGCGTCGGTGCGCTTTGAGGGTTCAATCTCCCCTCCATGGATAGACTCTAGATCAGCATGCATACTCTCTGGGTCTTCAATTTTGGACTGGATATACTCGCCAACCTTCTGTTCCATTACATTGTCGTGGTAGTCTTCATCCATTTTATTGTATGCAATCACCGCCTCCATGAACGCCCAGGTGGGCGTTTGTCCCCAAAACTTGTAAAAGTCAGAATGGTACTGGCAAAGGATGTCTCGTTTATACTCGAGGGATGCTCTGTATAAAGGACCCTCTTTTCCAGCAAAATTTTCCGCGCCCGCGCCTTTCCGAGTTCTATACTCTTGCATCGCATGAACATTCCGAGCTCGGATAAGATCCAATCGCTCCCTTTCTAAAAGGTGGAGAAAGGTGATCCAGCAGTACTCCATCGCCGCATACTCATCGTCGTCTCTCCCACCCTTTATGTAATTGGTGACTCCCTTGGCCGACCCTCTTACATTCTTCACGGAATTCTTCCATTCCTCCAACGTCTCCCCATTGGCCGTTTTCTTAAGGAGCTCCAGGTTGTCCAAGGGAATGTCCGCTACCCACGCCTCGAACTGCACCATAAGCCTGCGAATATGCTGGGAATAGGGTGTCTCGTCTCGGGGGACAGGAGCTAGCTTCCACAAGGGAGAGACGTCATGATCTATATATTCCCGCCCGTTTAGTGGATCGTTATGTAACTCGGGTTTATACTTCTTGATCTGCGCAGATGCAGTCAGGGCCCAGCTCTTCTTAGACTCGAGACCATTTGCTACATCAACAATGTACTGGGCCATCTCCACAAGAGTTCTTGGGGCGGAGTTAGCAAGTAATGTCTGACCAACCTCCCTGAGATCGGCAGAGAATTCAGCGACGGTCCTGTATTTATAGGTCTCTAGCTTGGTAAGTACATCAAACAAGCTCATCGAACTGCCTCGCCATTCCTCAATCACGTTCTCTGCATACTTGTTTGGATCGAACGCAAAACGACGAGCGGCTTTAGAGTTATACTGGTACACCCTGTCCAGAGCTTCTCTGCAATCATAGATATCGAAGAACGTCGCATTCTCCACAGAGAGCTTGTTTGTTATTTCGTCCAGAATTTGGTACAATCTGGCCCTGAGCGGCTTGTGATCGGCGGAAAAATACCATCCTAGCATGCGGATGTAGACGGACCGTAAATCGGCAACAAAACTAGCCGCGCTTTCGTATTCTCCAGCAAGGGCCTTGGTAATGATAGTATCGAACGTGACTCCTGCATCTCCAAGAAATTTATTGTAGTCAAGGTGGGCATCTATCTCGTCCAGCTGGAGAGTTGGGAGAGACGCTTGTAATGTACGAACGAGGTCTATCTGGTGCGCGGCGAGAGTCATTTTGTGGATCGACGGGTTTCGAGGCAGATTGTTATAATTTAAACATTAACGACTGCACCAGACAGGCGCCTTTATTCTTGAATATCATCTGGACAGCTTTCCCATGCTCGTCGATAAACCTCACCTGCACGGGAGATTGGAACATTTGCGTTTCCGTTCGACCGTCAACAGTCTCGTACTCACATGCTATCATGCCACTTTGGACAGTAAGCGGCTGCTTCACTGGATTCGTCATGGGAAGGTCCAGTGATCGGATGTACCCATGCGCAATACGGCTTCCGAACTCGGGCGCAACACACACATCGCTCTTGCAGTGCAACCTCATGTGGTTAGTTAAAGCTATGAGTTTCTCAGGCTTGCTATCCAGACACCATCTTGGCGCGTGCGAGTGGCCGGTTATATGTCTAAAGTGGCCAGGTGCGTCGAACTCACAGCCGGAAAGGATGGAGTTAACCGCGGTAGTCGGCGTTTCGTGTTCGTTGAATCGGCGGGCGAGCCATACCGCGAATGCGAGGAAGAGAAGGACGACTACCTGCTGTTTCTCTGCGATTACCATTTTTTTGTGCCCCGATGATCTCGTCAACGACCGCGCAGCACCCGGAAAGCTCGAGCGCCACCCGCGCAAACTCAATGTGTGTACTATCCAAGCTCTCGCAAAGCTTAACCATCGAGGCAACCTTTGTATTGGCAATTTCCATATCCAACCGACCCCCTTCTGCAAAGAAACAAAATACCTGTACGGCGCTCTCGTATGCACGCATGCATTTGGTGACCGACGGTCGCCTCTCGAAATCGAACATGGCGTCCGACAGGAAAATCTCCTTCTCCGCGGCGCGAGCAATCTCTCCGAACAGAACCACCGGATCGCGCTCCCCGTCCGAAAACCGGTTCAGACAAGCATGATAATGATCGCTGAACATGTTTATTTGCATCGGAGCGCCCTGAACAATGTACCTACCCATGATACACTCAGGGTCGAGACCTTCCCGCACATCGTCCAGGAAAAGGACGGTTTCTTCCATCTGGCGCCGCTTGGAGACGCTTCGGAACTTGGCCCCTAAAAGCGTGCGCGGGTCGAGCGCCAAGTGTCTCACGATCAGATGGGTTGCTCTCGCGCGCATCGTTATTTTAATTATGAATTTTCGTCGGGCTGCTCCTCCTTGGGAGCCAAATAGTACTTGATCCGCCCCCTGCTTCCGACCATATACTCAAGCACGACGGGGTAATAAGGGGACTGGCTGATGATCACCTTATCCGACAGCACTGCCGCTTTCGTGAATTTCTGGAGGAGGACTGCGCTGTACATGTTGGACACTCCGTCCACCCCCTCACCGAAAACCATCGGGTACTTTTGCCGGTGAGACGCCGAACCGACGTCCCCCTCTGCAGAAAACACAACCTCCTCGGTTTCTGCGCTGCAGACAATACGAATGTTTTCGCCCACCTCCTTGAGAGAGTTAATGATACTCTTAAGCTCTGCGGACGGGGCCTTGATTTGTACTGCGTGCAGCTTCTCAGGTATGGTGAAATCTTCCTGATCAATGTCCATGAGCCGCACGACAAACTCCTGGACAAGAGACTCTCCGACAAACACGTTTATACGAACCACATCGCCGCCAGCGATGTGGATCAACTGAACCGTTGCGGTGGATGGCACGATCTTGAGCAACTTTGCCAGAGATAGGACCGAGACGCCGAATGTACGCGCGGTTCCGCACTCGTACTCTGCAAACTCCTCCTTGGGGAGAGTCAGTTTGATGAGCGCGACGTGAGACGAGTCCATGGTAGTACACGATATCCCTGATTCAGAGCAGCTAAAGTTAGCCTCTTCACAGAGATCCTTTATCGCATCGATCGCGTTCTTGAAAAGGGGGCCTGGTTGGAAAGTGGCCTTGAGCATTTTTTTTGTGAGTTCACGAGCTCGTGAAACAAGACATCCGTGCGCTCTCCAAGTCTTGTGGATATACGCCCGCAAGAGTCGAGCCCTGTTGACCGAACTTGTGCGCATGCTGAGCTCTTTTCTAAAATAATCACATGGTGACTAGAAAAATCACAAATAATGTTTGTAATTCAATTTAAAAGAATAAATGAGCCCATTGTCATCAGGAGATTACAGGATTACTCCACCTGCGACGACTGGAGCCAGGTCACGGATCTTGATATGTACTGCTGCCAACTCACTAAGGAGCAGCAGGCGGAGATTTTGGCACTTCCCAACCTCAAGGCCCTTACGATGAAAAACGTGACCTTGAGCTCAGATAACGATTCGAGGTACGACGAGTGGCCCATCAAGAAGACAAAATTGGAGACATTTGCCCAGTGCGGAAGGGTTGACGGCTACCCAGATACGTTAAAGGAGCTCACGATTCAGACCAATGAGGAGTGTCGAATGACGGGGAGCGACCTGTACAAGATCACCAGAGCGGCCAGAAAGGGTATGCTAACCACCCTCAGTATACACCATTCAGACGCGTTCGATTTGCTGAAGGGGCTCAACGAGTTTTCGCTAATAAAGCTAGATGTGAGGCTGTGTTGGAGAAGAGACTTTCACCAGCTGGTGAGAACATTGAGGACCAATACCACCATCACGCATATAACGGTCATGGGAAAAGATGCGACCGAAGAAGATAAGGCATTTGTAAGCGCGGCGCTGAAGAGAGCCAATTACTGGCTGGAGAGTGTGAAGTTTTCTAACGGGAGTGTGACTGTGAACTCGGAGGGGGCGAAGATGGCCACTAGGCTGGTGATACTTCTCCGAGAGCTGAGCGTGCGTCCAGAGCTCGTGCAGATACTAGCGACTCTTTTATTTTAAACCATAAAGTAAGCACAAATATGAAAAGACTCAGCGGGTTGTTTTTAGCAAGCGTATTCGTTGCTTTTTATTTCGCTCTGTTTGGAGAAAGACGCGATCGGCGATTGGACGTAAGGGTTGTGTTGATGAATGCCCATAGCGGGAGAGTTGACATATCAAGGCGGGTGCCGGACGTATTCGTGTGGGGGCGATTGGTAGGGCCCGCGGTAGTGGGCTTGGATTTCTCGGCGGGGGACAGCGCCACGTTCTACCTTCCGATAGCAGGAAAGTATAGACTATCGGTCATTTCAATATATCCGGTGCCGGAAGCAGGCCTTATCGTTGCACAAGGCGAGCGCTTCTATACCGACATCCAGGAGACGCCTGATATGATACTGACGGGAGGGCCAGGCGAGCGCCGTGTGCGCAACTCGAGTCTCGCATACTTTGAAGTATCGCCCAGTTCTGAGGCAATATTTAACCTAAAAGACACCAGGCCCGTCCAGGGATACACACCCGATCAGTATAAAAATGCGACTGGCATGCGCTATCATTTCTATGACGGTAAATCGATCTCCAGAGAGTGCGTTGAAAACGCATCCATATCGCTCAAAAAAACGAACCGCATGCTGTGCGTAGTGGGGGACTCGCACATGCGGTTCTTGACCAACGAGTTGATATACTACCTGGACGAGAGGAATAACTACTTGACCATGGCTAAGAAAAGTGTAGCGAGAAGCGATGTTGTGGTGTATATACAAGCTCGATGGTACAATGAAGTGTTGTCCGCTCTTAGCTCCAGTGCGCTGGATTCGTGCGCTTTTGTATTTTTCAATTTCGGGCTGTGGCCGTTGTCCTACCAAGTGCGAGAGCAAAATATGAAACCATACACACTCGAAAGGTACCACGCTGAGGTAAAAGACATCGCAGATAGGTTCTCCGACAGAGATAACTTTATATGGTTGACCATAGAGCCTTCGAATGTCATGTCCAATGAAAACCATCCCTGGCAGAGACAGGAGTTTCGCCACATTTCGATGATACAGTTATGGAATAAGCGCACTCGAGGTCTGTTTACCAACACTCGAATAAAGGTCATCGACGTGTACAATCTTCTGCTCCCGGTGGTAGATCTTACGTTAGACAGCGATCACAGGTCGAGGCCCATGCTCGACTGTGTCGTGGAGCTGGTTTTTAGACACGCGTTTCCAATGTGCATTCGTCACAAATAAATGCTCTCCAAGAAAACCGAATACCTAGGCCAAAAAACCTACATGTCGTTCATTTTGATAGACTCGCACATGCTGGACTTGAGGAAAGACGCTGTGGTGTTCGAGTTCGAGTACCGTCTGCAGGGGAGGGAGAGTAAGGTTTTCGAGTTTTCCTACACGACGGTCCTTTTGCTGCTGGACCCATTGTGCGACGTATACGACGACGATAGAGAAGACGGGCTCTACCCAGCAGAAGAATCGAGGATGCTAGTTGTCGTGTCTGACGGTATGGCATACAAGTACGGCGAGAGGGAGCTCGCAGCCATGTTGTTTCGAAAGATGCACTAGACTCTTATAGTTAACAATAAATGTCTACAACTCTTGAAAGTCGAGGAACCCGTGATCACATCTTGCAAGCAACCGCTCCCCGTGCTTGTTCACCGCGGTAGCATTGGCAACCTTATAGTACAGTCCGTACCAATCGTCGCAATTATACCCGCCACTGCAATGTATTGTGATCCAAAATTCGACAAACCCGTCCTTGACTATCGCTCTAACACCCTCCTTCTTCGAGTTCCATTGGACAGGGAGGTCTTCGAGGTAGACTGGGGTTCCCGTCGCCACGAGGTCTGTCAGAGAGTCGAACACGTCTCTGTACTTTTCCATCTGTTGGGCTATGTACATTTCCGGATCTGTACGCACGGTGAACACCTTTGGCTCCCAGCTCTCCATTTCATACACTTCGTCCTGGTACGAGCGGGACATGCGCTTCACCTCATCCACCGACTTGCCAGACTTGATCTCGTTCTCGAAAAACCATGCGGCTCGACAATCTCTATCCACCCTTCGCTCTCGCGGGGCCGGCTTTGCTGAAGCATTGAACGTGATGCTAGCA
>JACCDT010043989.1_pt1 | contig 14307 bp, 7 predicted proteins | sample 7446291 | NCBI WGS metagenome assembly JACCDT01 (sample SAMN15323446, study PRJNA562643) | freshwater metagenome | isolation source: river surface water | place: USA:Blue River Watershed | collected 2017-08-17
GGCGGTGGCTGGCCCAGGATGGGCGGATAACGGGGGCGTTGAGGGGTCGTTGCGGGGGGTCACCGGAGGCGACCTGCCGAAATTTATTTCAATTACTGAAATAAATCCATAGGAACGACCCTCCCCTGTCGCGCCACGGGTTCACTTCGAGCGCCGCTGCGCAATCCATTGGCCCATGTGCGACTCCAGCACGGCCAGCGGTACGGATCCCGTGGACAGCACGGCGTCGTTGAAGTCGCGCAGGTCGAAGCGTTCACCCAAGGTCTTCTGTGCCTGCGCACGCAGACCGCTGATCCGCAACTGACCGATCTTGTAGGCCAGGGCCTGGCCCGGCGTGCCGATGTAGCGATCGATCTCGTTGACGATGTCTTGCTCCGTTTTGGCGGCATTGGCCTTGAAGTAGGCAATGGCCTGCTCGCGGCTCCAGCCTTTGGCGTGCATGCCGGTATCCACCACCAGCCGCACCGCACGCCACATCTCGTAGACGAGTTGCCCGAAGCGGTCATAGGGGTCGTCATACAGGCCCATGTCGTAGCCCAGTTGTTCGGCGTACAGGCCCCAGCCCTCGCTGTAGGCCACGAAGTAAGCGGTGCGGCGGAAGGTGGGCGCATCCGGCAGTTCCAGGCCGAGCGCAAACTGATGATGGTGACCCGGCACGGCCTCATGCAGCGACAGCGGCACCATTTCCCAGGTCGGCCGCATTTCCGGCCTGTAGAGGTTGACGTAGTAGTAGCCAGGGCGGCTGCCGTCGCTCGCGCCGGGCTGGTAGTAGGCCGTGGTGGTGTCTGGCGCCACATGGCTGGGAATGGGCCGAACGCCGTAGGGCAGGCGCGGCAGCTTGCGAAACACCTTGACCATTTCCGGGTCGATCCGCTTGGACACCGCCTCATAGGCGGCCAGCAGCTCGGCCGGGGTCTTCTTGAAGAAGCGAGGGTCTGTCCGCAGGAAGGTGAAGAAGGCCTCGAGCGTGCCCTCGAATCCCGCCTCGGACTTGACCTTCTCCATCGCGGCACGGATGCGCGCCACTTCGGCCAAGCCGGTCTGGTGGATCTCCTCGGCGCTGAGCGTGGTGGTGGTGTAGGACCTGGCCAGGAAGGCGTAATAGGCCTGCCCATCGGGTCGATCGGTGGCCGCGATGGTGCTGCGGGTGCGGGGCAGATAGGTGTCGTTGAAGAATCGAGCGAAGGCTTGGTAGGCCGGCACCACCCGATCGCGAATCAGCGCTTGGGCCCGGGCCGCCAGGGCCTCACGATCGGCCTGCGACACGGCAGCCGGAAAGCGCTTGAACGGCCGGTAGAAGGGGCTTTCGGTCGGGTCGGCCACCACTTGCGCGGCAATCTGCGCCGGCACCCGCTGCATCAACACGCGCGGCGGCATCACACCCGCCTGAAGGCCCTGGCGCATCAGCACCATGTTTTGGTCGAGGTAGGTCGGCAAGGCGGCCAAGCGCTTGAGGTAACGCTCGTAGTCGCTCACCTTGGCAAAGGGCAGCAACTCGGCGATGTTGTCCGCCGTCTGGGGCCCGCCCTGATGTCCCACCGGTTGCAGCTTCTCAAGGAATCGCTGGCGGTCCACCGCCTCCTGCTGCAGCCAAAGGAATGTGTCGTAGTGAAGCTGGTCGGCTGGCGAGAGTCGCGCGCGTGGAATGGCCTTGAGCCGCTGCAGCGCGTGCCGATCGGCCGCCTCGCGCCGGGCGATGGCCTCGGTGCTCAGGTCGGTCCACTGGTCCGAGCGGCGATGGTCACCGAAGTAGGCGGCCTGCCCGGGGAACTCGCGCATGCGGCGTTCCCACTCTTCGTCGAAGAGCTGTCGCAGGCTCTGGGCAGGCGTGGGCTTGGCCGTCGCGGGCTGCGCCATTGCCGGGCCGGCAGCCAGGCCCATGAGCGACAGCACCACAGCGGCCGCAAGGAAATGAACGCGGCCAAGGCCACCCAGGCGATGCAAGTTGCACATGATCCGACTCCGTGTTGGGTCGGATTCTGCGGCGAAAACCGCCCAGTGGGATCTCAGTTCAGCAGGGCCGGCTCAAACGACCCCCGGGGCTCAGCGCCCCCAACGCGGGTCACGCGACTGGAACTGGCCGCGCGGCTTGCGCTCATCGAACCGGCCGCGCCCACCCTCTGAGCCACCGGGGTGTGCCCCACGGTGGCCTTCGGAGGCACCAGCCGGTCGGCCTGCGCCCCGGAACCCACCATGCCCTCCCGGACGACCGTGGCCGCCGCCGTAGCTGCGGCGCTCACCGGCACCCTTGGGCGGGCCCGAGAAGATGCGCGGCTCAGGCTGCTGCGGCTCCAGACCCGACACCTGGGCCACAGGAATCGGCTGCGTGGTGAACTGCTGGATGCGCTTGACCATGGACACATCGCGCCGCTCGGCCAGCGTCACCGCCAAGCCATTGCGGCCCGCGCGGCCGGTGCGCCCGATGCGGTGCACATAGTCCTCGGCCTTCATCGGCATGCCGTAATTGATCACATGGCTGATGGTGGGCACGTCGATGCCGCGCGCGGCCACGTCGGTGGCCACCAGCACGCGCAACTGTCGCGTGCGCAGGCCCTGCAACACGCGGTTGCGCCGGCCCTGTGGCATGCCGCCGTGCAGGGAGGCAACCCGGTGACCGAACTCGGCCAAACGGTCGGCCAGCCAATCGGCATCCTGTTGCGTTGAGGTGAACACCACGGCCTGGTCGACTTCACGGTCGGCCAGCAGGTGGTCCAACAGCGCGTCCTTGTGTTGGCGGTTGTCGGCCCAGTGCAGGCGCTGTTCAATGCTGGCGTGGGTGTCGGTGTGGCGCGCCACTTGAACCGTCTGCGCCTCGGGCTTGAGCAGTTCATCGGCCAGTCGGCCCACATGCCCGGCGAAAGTGGCGCTGAACATCACCGTCTGCCGTTGGGCGGGGGTTTGCTGCGCGATGTGGCGAATGTCGTCGATGAAGCCCATGTCCAGCATGCGATCGGCTTCGTCAAGCACCAGCGTGTCCAGGTTGGACAACACTGCCTTGCCCGTGCCCAGGTGGTCGATCAGGCGGCCGGGCGTGGCAATCAGCACATCCAAGGGACCGCGCAAGGCCTTGAGCTGCGCGCCGTAGGGAACACCACCCACCACGGTGGCCACGCGCAGGCCCTGCACATGCTTGCCGTAGACGGTGAAGGCCTTGGCCACCTGCATGGCCAGTTCGCGCGTGGGTGCCAGCACCAGCACGCGCGGGCCATGCACGATGCCCTTTTCGCGGCGCTTGCTGCTGTCGCCACGCGCCTCGAGGATGCGCTGCAGGGCGGGCAAGGCGAACGACGCCGTCTTGCCGCTTCCGGTTTGGCTGCTCACCTTCAGGTCAAGGCGGCTCAGGCCCATGGGAATGGCCTGTTGCTGAACTTCGGTGGCCTGCTCGTAACCGGCATCCGCCAGGGCGCGGGTCAAGGCAGGGGCCAGGCCCAAATTTTCGAAAGACATGAGATTCCGATCAAAACAATGCACACGCGCCAGGCTTGCCTGCGCCGGGCACGGTTTGCGCGGGCCAAGCCGACAAGGGGCGGCCGCCCGCAGGTGAAGTCGCGAAAGTGGAATTGAGGTCCGGCGGGGAGCTCCTGCACAACCAGGAGCTTGAGCCCGGGACGGTACCGGTGGGTCCGAAGCGACGGCATCGCCGCCGACCTGCACCAGGGAGTGTCGGCCGAACATCGAATGCACGACGAGGCCGAAAGGTCAGAGGGGATGAAGAACCAAGAGTTTACCCTAAAGCCCGCGCACGTGCAGGACAGTGGCTACAGTTGGAGGATGACTGTTCGCACACGACCCGTCGCGGCCTTGCTGGCCGCGTTCATGCTGCTGGGGCTTTCGGCCTGTGGCGGCGGAAACGACAACAAGACGGCGCCGGCCGCCGCCACGGCACCGGCCACATCGCCAGCCACATCGCCAGCCACGACCGGGCCCGGTGCCAACCCCGGTGCGGGCGCAGCGACTGCCGCACCGCCGCCGCCCGCAGTGGGTGTGGTGACGGTCACCTCTGGCGACGTGGGGCTGCTCACCGAACTGCCCGGTCGCACCGAGGCTTCACGCATCGCGCAGGTGCGGGCACGTGCAGCCGGCATCCTCACCTCACGCACCTTCGAGGAAGGCAGCGACGTCAAGTCCGGGCAATTGCTTTTCACCATCGACCCCGCCCCGTATCAGGCGGCCCTGGCCAGCGCGCAGGCGCAACTCGCCCGCGCAGAGGGCTCGTTGATGCAGGCCCAGGCCAATGCCGAACGCGCCAAGCCACTGTTGGAGGCCAAGGCGATCAGCGAGCAGGAATCGATCAACGCCCAGGCCGCACGCCGCCAGGCCGAGGCCGACGTGGCGGCCGCACGAGCCGCCGTGCAGCTGGCGCAGCTCAATCTCGGACATGCCTCGGTCACCGCCCCGATCGCCGGCCGCATTGGGCGCGCCCTGGTCACCGAGGGGGCCCTGGTGGGTCAGGGTGAGGCCACAGCATTGGCGCTGATCCAGCAGGTCGACCCGATGTTCGTGAACTTCACCCAACCCGCCGGTGATGTGCTGCGGCTGAGATCGGCCATCGAAAGTGGGCGGCTCAAGACAGCCGGCAAGGACGCGGCGCAGATCACGCTCGTGTTGGAGGATGGCAGCATCCATCCGCACAAGGGCCGTCTGCTCTTCACCGACCTCAGCGTCGACCCGGGCACCGGACAGATCGTGTTGCGCGCCACCGTGCCCAACCCGAAGAAGACCTTGCTGCCAGGCCTGTTCGTGCGCGTACAGCTTGAGCAGGCGTTGGCCCCTGGGGCCATGCTGGTGCCACAACAGGCCGTCGCCCGAGGCGCCATGGGTGACTCGGTCAGGGTGATCGGTGCAGACAACATGGTGGAGCAGCGCCCTGTGAAGATCGGCCCCGCCCGCGGCGCAAACTGGGTGGTGCTGGAAGGGCTGAAGGACGGCGAGCAAGTGATGGTCGACGGCTTCCAGAAGCTGCGCGGCAAAGGGCCGGTCAAGCCGGTGCCGTGGACGCCGGGCGGCAAGCCGGCCAGCGCTCCACCCGCCAAGGCCTCCGAGCCGGCGCCCGCGGCCAAGCCCGCTCCGGCGGCCCGATAGGACCCGCGAATGGCGCAGTTCTTCATCACCCGCCCGGTCTTCGCCTGGGTCATCGCGCTGTTCATCCTGGTCGGGGGCGGCGTGGCCCTCACCCAGCTGCCGATCGCACAGTACCCGCCGGTAGCCCCACCGTCGATCTCCGTCAACGTCAGCTATCCCGGTGCATCGGCGCAGACGCTCGAGAACACCGTCATCGCCTTGATCGAACAGGAGATGAACGGATCGCCCGGCCTGGCCTACATGGAATCGGTGGCCCAGGCCAATGGCAGTGGCTCCATCACCTTGAGCTACACCCCCGGTACCAACCCGGACCTGGCGCAGGTGGATGTGCAAAACCGTCTGGCGCGCGCCACGCCCAGGCTGCCTGCGGCCGTGACGCAGCAGGGCATCCGGGTCGACAAGGCCAATCCGAACTTCCTGCTGTTCGTGGTGCTGTCCTCCACCAATCCAGCCTTCGACCCGGTCGGCCTGGGTGACTTCGCTGCGCGGTCGGTCCTGCCGGAACTGCAGCGCGTCCCCGGCGTGGGTCAGGCCAACCTGTTCGGCACCGAGCGGGCCATGCGCATCTGGCTGGATCCGGTTCGCCTGCAGGCCCTGCGGCTTTCCACCGCCGACGTCAACGCGGCCATCGCCCAGCAGAACCTGCAGGTCACCTCGGGCACGCTGGGCGAGCAGCCCGCCGTGACCGACCAAACCGTGACCTCCACCGTCGTGGTGCAGGGGCGTCTGAACACCATCGAGGAGTTCGGCAATATCGTGCTGCGCGCCAACGCCGATGGTTCCTCCGTTCGGCTCAAGGACGTCGCCCGCATTGAACTGGGGGCACAGGGCTACGGATTTCGAACCCGGCTCAATGGCGAGCCCTCAGCGGGTATGTCGGTGCAATTGGCCTCGGGCGCCAATGCGCTTGAAACGGCCGATCTGATCCGGGAGAAGATCGCCCAAATCGAAAAGTTCTTCCCGCCGGGCGTCAAGGCCACCATTCCGTTCGACGGCTCCACCTTTGTTCGGATCTCGATCCAGCAGGTCGCCAAGACCCTCATTGAAGCGGTGATCCTGGTGTTCCTGGTGATGTTCCTGTTTCTGCAGAACATCCGCTACACGATCATCCCCACGCTGGTGGTACCGGTGGCCCTGCTGGGCACCTTCGCCGCGCTGCTGGCCATGGGCTTCTCCATCAACGTGCTGACGATGTTCGGCATGGTGCTGGTGATCGGCATCGTGGTGGACGACGCCATCGTGGTGGTGGAGAACGTCGAGCGCATCATGAGCGAAGAAGGCCTGTCGCCTCGAGCGGCCACCAAGAAGGCCTTGTCTCAGATCAGTGGCGCCATCGTGGGTGTGACCGTGGTGCTGGTATCGGTGTTCATCCCGCTGGCCTTCTTCAGCGGTGCCATCGGCAACATTTACCGCCAGTTTGCGGCCGTGATGGTCACGGCGATTCTGCTGTCCGCCTTTCTCGCGCTGTCCTTCTCTCCAGCGCTGTGCGCCACCCTGCTCAAGCCGGTGCAACCCGGCCATCACCATGCGAAGAAGGGCTTCTTTGGCTGGTTCAACCGCAGCTATGCCCGCGCAGCACGAGGCTACGAGGGCATCGTGGCGCGCATGGTGCGGCAGACGGGACGCTACCTGGTCATCTATGCGGCCGTGATTGGCGCAGCTGGCGTGATGTACACGCGGCTGCCCACCGCCTTCGTTCCCAACGAGGACCAAGGCAACATCCTGATCAACGTATTGCTGCCCCCAGGGGCCACCCAGCAACGCACGCTGGAAGTGATGAAGCAGATAGAAGGCGTGATGCTCAAGCAGCCCGAAGTGGCGGCCATGACCAGCGTGATGGGCTTCAATTTCTCGGGTTCAGGACAGAACTCGGCCTTGAACTTCGTGGCGCTCAAGGACTGGGATGAAAGACCTGACCCTGAGCAGTCAGCGCAGGCTCTGGTCAAGCGGGCACAAGGGATGCTGTCGGGCATTCGGGATGCCTTCATCTTCCCGGTGAGTCCGCCGGCCATTCGAGAACTGGGCCGTGCCAATGGCTTCGCCTTTCGCCTGCAGGACCGTGCCGGTGTTGGCCGCGATGTGCTGCTGCAGGCGCGCAACCAGTTGCTGGGCGAGGCCCAGAAGAGCCCCCTGCTGGCCGCGGTTCGAGCGGACGGGCTGGAAGACGCGGCGCAGGTGGAGCTGGAGATCAACCGCGACCGCGCAGCCGCATTGGGCGTGAGTTTCGGCGCGGTGAACAACGTGCTGGCGACCTCCCTTGGATCGGCGTACATCAACGATTTCCTGAACCAGGGTCGTGTGCAGCGTGTGATCGTGCAAGCCGATGCACCGGCCCGAATGGAACCCGATGACCTGTTGCAGCTCACCGTGCTGAACGCACAGGGGCAGGCGGTGCCGCTGGGCGCCTTCGCCAAGACGAAGTGGATCACCGGCGCGATGCAAGCGGTTCGCTACAACGGCTACCCGGCCATGCGCATCGCCGGCGAGCCGGCCAAGGGCGTGAGTTCGGGGGAGGCCATCGCCGAAATCGAGCGTCTGGCGGCGCAGCTGCCCAACGGCATCGGCTACGAATGGACGGGCCTGTCGCGCGAAGAGCGGCTGTCGGGCTCGCAGGCCACAGCGCTGCTGGCCTTCTCGCTGCTGGCCGTGTTCCTGTGCCTGGCTGCGCTGTACGAGAGCTGGTCGATTCCGCTGTCCGTGATCCTGGTGGTGCCTCTGGGCGTGCTGGGCGTGGTCAGCGCCACCTTGATGCGCGGCCTGGAGAACGACGTGTTCTTCAAGGTGGGCATGATCACCATCATTGGCCTGTCGGCCAAGAATGCGGTGCTGATCATCGAGTTCGCCAAGGACCTGCACGCGCAGGGCAAGGACGTGATCGAGGCGGTACTGGAGGCCGCCCACCTTCGCCTGCGGCCCATCATCATGACCTCCATGGCCTTCATCCTGGGCGTGATGCCCCTGGTGCTGGCCACGGGTGCGGGCTCAGCCGGTCAGCGCTCGATCGGCACCGGTGTGTTGGGCGGCATGATTTCCGCGACCGCGCTGGCCATCTTCATGGTGCCGGTTTTCTTCGTGGTGGTGCGGCGTCTGTTCAAGGGCTCGGAGCGTCAGCGGCAGCTTTACGCACACGAAGATCCCGACAAGCCCAAGGCGGAGGACTGGTCATGAAGTCGCTTCGCCTGTGCTTGAGGGCCGGCCCTAGAACCCTGTCGGCAGTCCCCGTGCTGGCCCTGGCAGCCGCTGCCCTGCAGTTGGCTGCCTGCTCCAGCACGCCCACCGCACCGCATGCGTCTGATGCCCCGAAAGCAGGGGCTGCATTGTCTGCAACGGCCACACCGGCCACACCAGCTTTAGCACCCCTCATCGCGCAGCAGTTCGAGCCCGCCCACGGGGGCCGAGGGGCGACAGTGTCCGGTTTCGATGCGACGTCCCCATCGGCTGCCCCTTTGATGGCCTGGGACCGTTTCTTCACCGAGCCGCGCCTGCAGGCCCTGATCCGCTTGGCGCTGGAGCACAACCGCGACTTGCGCGCGGCTGCGCTGAACGTGGAGCAGGCCCGGGCGCAGGCCGTCATCCGCGAGGCCGATCTGTGGCCCAGCGTGAACCTGGGCGTGGGTGGCGTGCGGGTGCCGACCAATACCGGGGGCGTCAGCACCACGGTGACCGGCGGACTGGCGGTCACCGCCTACGAGATCGACCTCTTCGGTCGCGTGCGCCAACAGGCATCAGCCGCACAGGCGCAATTGCAGGCCAGCGAATTCCTTCAGGCCGCTGCGCGGGCCAGCCTGATTGCGGCGGTGGCCTCGGCCTATGCGAACCTGCAGGCCGATGAGGCCCTGATGAGCGTCACCCAGGACACGCTCAGCGGCCGTGAAGAGAACCTGAAAATCGTGCAGGGGCGCGTGCGCTCGGGTGCGGCCTCGGCCCTTGAATTGGTGCAAGCCGAGTCCCTCCTGCAGGCCGCGCGGGCGGCCCTGGCGCAAGTGCAGCGGCAACGTGCGCTGGATGAAAGCGCCCTGGTGCTGCTGGTGGGACGCCCCTTGCCATCCGATCTGCCGGCGCCTTTGGCGATGCCGCTGCCGGCCCGTGGGGCCACCGCGGCTGCCTTCGGCCCCACGGGTGGCATCAACGCGGGTGTGCTGTCGGCCGGCCTGCCCTCGGAAGTGCTCGCTCAACGGCCCGACATCGCGGCCGCCGAGGCCCAGCTTCGTGCGGCGCAGGCCAATGTGGAAGCGGCAAGGCGCGCCCTCTTCCCACGCATCAGCCTGACGGCCTCTTACGGACAGGCCAGCAAGGAGCTCTCTTCGCTGTTTTCAGGCGGCAACTGGGTGTGGGGCGTGGCACCGCAACTGCTGGCGCCCATCTTCGACGCCGGGCGTCTGCGCGCCGGCGTGCAGCAGGCCCAGGCCCAGCGGCAAGCGGCCTTGGCCCAGTACGAGAAGTCGGTCCAGGTGGCGTTCAAGGAAGTCAACGATGCGCTGGTGGCTCGCACCACGCTGAGCGATCAAGGACAGGCGCTGCAGGCGCAGGTTCGGGCTGAGGCACAGCGTGTGGAGTTGGCGCAACTGCGCTGGCGCCTGGGGGCATCGGCCTACTTGGAGGTGCTGGATGCGCAGCGCTCCCTGTATGCCGCACAGACGGCCCTGATCCAGGCCCAAGCGGGGATCGCGCAGAACCAGGCCAGCCTGTACAAGGTGCTCGGCGGCGGCGCACGCTGAAGCCCTCCCCAACGGCGCTAGACGGGGGGCGTTTGGGCGCGTTGCAGCAGCTCGGTCATGGCCGCAGCCTGCGAGGCGTCGATGCGCTGGGCCTCCAGGGCCGCGCGGACGCTGCGCAGGCTGATCTGGGCGTACAGCTCCAACTCCTGGGGCCCAGCCGCGCCCAGTGCGCGCAAGTGTTGTTGCAACACCCCCAAATCGCCACGCGCGACCACGCCGGCCATGCCGGGCCCCAGACCCTTGGCCTCGATGGCCCGAACGGTGCTGTTCAAGAGCGGCAGCAAGGCGGCCAATGCCTCATCGTGACCCACGCCGAACCGCGCCCAGTGGCGCACGGCCTCGTCCATCAGCGTCACCACGAGTGAGCCGGCGTAGTGCGCACTGGCGTGATACAGCGCGCGGCTGCCCGTCGGCAATTGAAAGGGCCTCATCTGAAGGTCGCCGGCCACTGCGAACAGTGCACGCCGCACACCCTCGTGCGCCGACTCGATGGCCACCGCGCACCCGGCCAGCCCGGCCAGTGCGGCCTCCAGGTCGCCAAAGGTGTGCAAGGGATGGAAGCCGGCCGGGTGTGCGCCGGCCTGGGCCGCCGCCGCCAGCGCGGCCAAGTCGGTGGCCCCGCTGCAATGCAACGCCACCTGGCCGGCGCGCCACGGCAAGCCATCGGCCACTGGGTGAATCTGGTCATCGCTCACCGTGATGAACACGGTGTCGCAGGCATGCACCAGGCTGGCCGCATCCGGCATCACGGTGACGGTGTGGCCCTCAGAGCCCAGTCGATCAGCCAATGCCCGCGCCGAGGTGGTGCGGCGACTGAACACCGCAACCACCTTGCTGCCGGCGCGGGCCAGGGCCAGGGCCATCACCTGAGCCAGGCGCCCTGCGCCGATGAACCCGATGCGATTGAGCTGATGCGTCATGGCCACAGCTTATCGCGGCCGCTGATGAGAGAACGCCGGCGCGAGAATGACCATCGTCGGCAGGGCCTTGCGGCGCCCATTAAGCTCCAACCCTGTGCCAGGAGCCCCCATGAACCACCCCGCCCATTCCGCAGCACCCGATCATCCAGTGGCCGTTGGGGGCACCGATCGGCGGCAGTTCCTGTTCATTGGCGCGGTGATGGGCGGTGCTCTGGTGGCCGGTTGCAGCCCCGTGGACCCCACACCGCACGGCCAGGCAGGCCAGGGCGGTCGGGCAGGCCAAGGCGTGAGCCTCAACGCCTGGCTGCGCATCGGTGCTGACGGGCGGGTCACGGTGGCCCTTGCGCGCTCGGAAATGGGCCAGGGTGTGCACACCGCATTGGCGATGTTGGTGGCCGAAGAACTCGACATCCCCTGGACCCAGGTGGGCGTCGAACAGGCGCCCCCAGGGCGGGTGTATGCCAACACCGCCTTGCTGCACGCCGTGCTGCCGCTGCAGCCCGATGATGAGGGTTGGCTGGCCCGTGGTGCGCGGTGGGCACTGTCGAATGCTGCCGTGATGCTGTCGCTCAATGTCACCGGGGGCTCCACCAGCGTTCGTGCCGCCTGGGAGCCTATGCGCTGGGCCGGTGCAGCCGCGCGTGAGGCGCTGCGCGCCACGGCCGCGCGCGAATGGAAGGTATCGGTGCAGGAGTGCCGCGCCACGCAGGGCGAGGTCCTGCACAGCACCACCGGACGCCGCGCGGGCTACGGTGAACTTGCGCAAGCCTGGGCGAAGCAACCGGTGGACCCGCCCGCCAAGCTGATGCTCAAGTCCCCCTCGCAATGGTCGCTCATCGGTACCTCGCCCCCAAGGCTGGACACGGCCGACAAGTCCACCGGCCGCGCAAGCTTCGGCTCGGACATCCACGTGCCGGGCCTGCTGCGCGCGGTGTTGCGAACCTGCCCCTACCTCCACGGCCGCCTGATCAAGGTGGACGCCGCACGCGCCCTGAAGCTGCCAGGCGTGCGTGCAGTGCATGAGTTTCATGATTGGCCGGTGCCCGCGGTGGCCGTGGTGGCCGAACACACTTGGCAGGCCCTGAAGGCTGCGCAGGCACTGGAGTTGGAGTGGGACCCGGGCCTCAATGCGGGGCAGAGCATCAAGGCCCAGCAACAGGTCATGCAGGAACTGCTGGACGATGAAGCCGGCACGCGCTTCAGGAATCTGGGCGATGCGCAGGCCCGGTTGGCCGCGGCCGTGCAAACGCTCAAAGCCGATTACGAGGTGCCCTATCTGGCGCACGCGGTGATGGAGCCCTTGAACGCCACGGCCCTTTTCAAGGACGGCGAACTTCAACTGTGGACAGGCACGCAGTCCCCCATCCTGGCCCGCTGGCGCGCCTCGCAGATTGCGGGCATCGACATCGAGCGGGTGCAGTTGCGCATTCCCTACTTGGGTGGTGGCTTCGGCCGTCGGCTGGAAACCGATGTGGTGGAGCAGGCCACGCACTTGGCCATGAAGATGCCCGGCACGCCGGTGCACCTGATGTGGACCCGCGAGCAGGACTTGCAGCATGATGTGTATCGGCCGCTGGCCATGGCCCGCCTGAGCGCGGGCTTGACCACCGGCTCAACCCCCGGGTTGGACGCCCTGCAGATCAAGGTGGTGGCGCCCTCGATCTCTGACGGCACCTTCAAGCGCCTGTTCCCGGGGCCACTGACCGAATCCGCGCCGACCCTGCCCGACAAGTCGCAGATCGAGGGCGCCTACGACCTTCCCTATGCGATCCGGCACCAGCAGGTGGAACAGGTGCTGTGCCCTTCGGTGCTGCCGTTGGGGTATTGGCGCAGCGTGGGGCACTCTTACAACGCCTTCTTCACCGAGTGTTTTCTTGATGAAGTAGCGCAGGCCCTGGGGCGCGATCCCCTGGCACTGCGAGAAGACCTGCTGGAGCAGCGGCCCCGACACCTGGCGGTCCTGCGCGCAGCGGCAAAGGCAGCAGGCTGGGGCAGAACGCCCGCACCGGGCCGCGCCCTGGGGCTGGCCCTGCATGAGAGTTTCGGATCGATTTGTGCGCAAGTGGCCGAGGTCAGCCTTCAGGATGGGCGGCCACGCATACACCGCATCGTCTGCGCGTTGGATGCCGGCACCGTCGTGCATCCCGACACCGTCAAGGCGCAACTCGAAAGCGCCATCGTCTACGGTCTGAGTGCAGCCCTATGGGGCCGCGTTCCCGTGGAAGCCGGTCAGGTGAAGCTGAGATCCTGGGCCGACTACCCGGTGTTGAAGATGGCCGACATGCCGACGATCGACACCATTCTCATGAAAAGTGAACGCGAACCCGGCGGCGTGGGCGAGCCCGGCACACCACCGGTGGCCCCGGCCGTGGCCAATGCACTGGCACGCTTGGAAGGGCGCCGCCACCGGCGGTTGCCGCTGATCGAGCCGTCCTGAACACCCCGGGCCGTTGGGCGTGCGCAAGCCTTGGCGCAGGGCCCATACCGGGCCTATAGTCTGTCGGTGCGGGGCCCGGTCGGCCCCATCAGAAGGTGAACCCCCATGAGCCTCTTCGTCAGCCCCATCTCCTGTCCGCGCACGCCTGCCGTGGGCGCTTCATTCCTGCGGCGGGCCCTGCGCGGCATGGCCGGCACCGCGCTGGTCGTGGCCGGCGCCTTGTCCGCGCCTTCACAGGCCCAGCAGGCACCGGCGGCTGCCGCGGCAGGCCCCACCGTCACCCTGCGCTGGGCCGCGCAGAACGACATCCTCACGCTGGACCCGCATTCGCAGAACCACAGCACCACCTCGGCCATCCTGATGCACGCCTATGAGGGCCTGGTGCGCTACGACGCCGATCGCAAGATTGAGCCTGCGCTGGCCACCAAGTGGACCTACCTCAGCCCCACCCAGGTTCGATTCGAACTGCGCCGCAATGTGCGCTTCCATGACGGCACGCCCTTCACGGCCGACGACGTGGTGTTCAGCTTTGGCCGCATCCGCCAACCACAAGGCACGATGGGCATCTACGTCACCGGCATTGCCGAGATCCGCAAGATCGACAGCCACACGGTGGACTTCATGATGGCCGCGCCCAACCCGCTGCTGCTGCGCAACATCGTCGACTTCCGCATCATGAGCAAGGCCTGGGCGGAAAAGAACAAGTCCACCGATGTTCAGAACTACAGGGCCAAGGAAGAGAACTTCGCCTCGCGCAACGTGATGGGTACCGGCCCGTACATGATCACCGGCTGGGTGCCCGACCAGCGCGTGACGATGAAGGTCAACCCCAACTGGTGGGACAAGTCCACCAGCAACGTCACCGACGTGGTCTACACCCCGATCAAGAGCGACCCCACCCGCGTGGCGGCCCTGATTGCCGGTGACGTGGACCTGCTGACCGATCTGCCCACGCAGGACGTGGCCCGCCTGCGCCAAGACCCGAAGCTCAAGGTGGTGGACGGCCCCGAGGTACGCACCATCTTCCTGGCACTCGACCAGTTCAGCAATGAACTGAAGTACAGCGATGTGAAGGGCAAGAACCCCTTCAAGGACAAGCGGGTGCGCGAGGCACTGTCCATCGTGGTGGACCGCGAAGCCATCCGCCGCA
>JACCDT010646923.1_pt1 | contig 14306 bp, 14 predicted proteins | sample 7446291 | NCBI WGS metagenome assembly JACCDT01 (sample SAMN15323446, study PRJNA562643) | freshwater metagenome | isolation source: river surface water | place: USA:Blue River Watershed | collected 2017-08-17
AACCCAAGACACTTATCATCTGCATGAATAAAGAAACCAAAAAGCCTTTTACCGAGCGCTACCTAACTGTTCGCTTCAAGGGTGTTATCACTAATAGCCTACCGACTGGCATTGTCGAAACTCCTGCCGCGAGCGCGACAACAACCGCAGCAACTGCCGCTCCAAAGCCTGACTACATCATTGTTCTAGGCACCGACTACCGCCAGGCAACCGGCCCCACCTGGTAAGAGACTGATGTAGACCAGCCTAGCCAATGCAAAGTGATAACTTATTCCGTTTCTTCTTAAGTTTTTTTGTATTTCTGAACAAGTGGTAACGTGATAGTCCTGCTTTTGTCGGAAGAGCGAATCAATGCATGAACAGGACGGAACTCATATCCTATGTGCATTATTCTTGCGCCCAGCTTTGAAGAAGCGTTAAATGCAGGTAGCAGATCGGTGTCGGCGCTAACTACAACAATTTCGGTATCTTTATCTGCCTCCGTGATCATCCTCACTGCCAATCCGACGTCAACGCCCTTCTCTGTGAGTTTCCATGTCTGATGATCACATGACTCACAGAGATCCGACTCACGAGCACGTAGATACCCGACTTTGATAAAGTGAATCTTTTGATTCTGAATCTGATTCATAAAGGAGCCTTGAGTACGGATTGCTCGTTCTGACTTTTCTAGCAACTCCTCACTCATAGTGTACTTTCGTAAGCGCGCACCAAACCAGAGAATTTGCGATGGCATATTGTCGGACAATAGCTCCTCAATTAACCCACGAAAGTTAAAGCCATCTACGTGGGACCTCGGTGCCTTATTCGCTTCGTCACCCAGCATATGCCTAAGCCCATAGACAAGATTCTCGCCGTCAATCAACACTATTCTTCTCATTTGTGTATTATACCAACAAAAAGACCTCGCGAGGACGGATCCAAGCGAGGTGCTGTAACTACATTGTATCATCATTGACTATTATGTCAATAGATTGTGTACTAGTCCTTGCGAAGGATGTAACGGCGGAAGCTTCGCTTTACGCCAACACGGAGCCATTCGGCAATCAGCCAATAGTATGGGAAGACGACGATCACCAGGAAGGTACTGCTGAGCAGACCAAAGATCAGTGTCACTGCTAATGGCTGCCAGAATGGATCGCTTAACGCTAGTGGAGTCAGCGCAACGACGCTAGTAAGGCTAGTGGTGAGCAGTGGTCGGAAACGGTGCTGTACGGCTTCTGCCATGGCATCGGTATGTGTTGATCCAGCTCGAAGCGCCTGATTGGCGTAATCTACCAACATGATGGTGTTGTTAACGGCGATTCCAATCAGGGCGAAGAAGCCGATCATCACGAAGAAACTGAGAGTGTTATCTGTCAGGTACAGGCCAAGGGCAACTCCAAAGAAACTGAAAGGAATGGCCAACAAGATTAGGAGCGGCTGTAGTAAGCTTCGGAACTGAATGACTAGCAGGATGAGCATGGCAAGGATGAGTAATGGGAAAGCCACTAACATAGACTTGAATGAATCTTGGTTGTTTGACTCGTTACCAAAATCAAACTGGAGTGCATCTTTCTTGAGTCCATAGCTTGCCAACTTTTCTGCGTTAAACTCTTTTTCTACAGCCGTCTTAGCCACCGTTACTAAAGCTGTGGTGTCGGTAGCGTCAAAGCCAGCTTTGACCTCGAAGATTCGTTTAGCGTTCTTGCGTGTGACTGTTACCCCGTCAGAAGTCTGGGCGTTAGTAGCCTGGAAGGTGGTTTTGTTTTGTCGCTCAAGCTTACGTCCGTTAAGGAACGACACCAGGTCGGCAGAGATCTTAGCGGCCTTTTCTTGATCGTCAGTGTTGATTTGCACCTTAAAGGGTTGGTCATCTACTGGACCACCAGCACCGTTAAGACTTACTTTGACGTTAGCTTCCTTAAAGTCGGCAAATGCTGCTTCAACCCTTTTCTGCAACTCAGGTGCTGTCGTATCACGATCCTGGTAGTGAGTCAGCGTAACCGAAGCGGTGGCCGACTGGGTGCTAGCGGCACTCTTGTAGTCGACTCGCTCGCCAAATTCACCAAGACTATTTGCCACAATGGTGTCTGCTCGATCTGTTATGGCTTGCGCCTGTTCAATGCTTGTACCTGGCGCAAAACGTACGGTTATGGTCATCTCGTTACCGTCTTTTGTAGGTGGGAAGATATCAAATTTGAGCTTACCGAAGAACACAAAGCTACCCATCAAAGACGTTAGTCCAATCACTACCGCTACAATCGCCATAGTAGCTTTACGCTTATTCCTGCCGCGAGTCCAAGTAATAAATCGAGACAAGTTACTGCTTACAAAATGTTCCGCCTTGATTACCGGGTTACGGCTTTCGTGCTTTGCTTTTGAGTTGTCGGCAAGAATTAGGTCTTTGGACAAGAAAGGAATCAGCGACAAGGAAACAAGTAATGAGAATGCCAAACTAATGATGATAGTAATTGGCAAAGCCCTAATAAAGCTACCGAGTATTCCGCCGATAAAGATCATCGGTGCAAAGGCAAGCATAGTAACAAGCGTTCCAGTGGTGCTGGCTCGAGCAACTCGCTTAACGGCATCTCGAACGATGTCACGCTTGGCCTTCCCCTTCTTTTGTCCAGCATCAATAGCTTCGGCCACAATAGTGGTGTCGTCAACGATTAGTCCTAAGGATAGAATCAGGGCAAACAGCGTAATGGTATTGAGTGTGTAGCCAAAGATCTTTAACCCGCCAATAGTAGCTAGCAGAACAGTAGCCATACTTAATGAAGTAGCGAGTCCAGCACGCCACGATATTAAGAGTAGGCTGATGATTGCCACAATGATTAGACCCTCTGCTAGACTCTTCTGCAATCCACTAATTTGTTCACGAACACTTTCGGCCTCACTTCCGGTAACTACTGTCTTAACATCGCCAGAAATGGTCCCTAGTTTTTCGTTAACACCGTCGTATAATTGCAGACTGTCTGTGCCCTCTTTGGCGACTACACCAATAGATATAGAATCGTGGAATACTAGATTTCCGTTTTCTTTTACGGCAATGCGGTCAAAAGTCTTTTGTTGTGATTCAACCTGCCCGGTGATTGGGTTGGTAGCGTCTTCTGTCTGGCTCAGTACTTCTGCCTTGGCAACCCCCTCTGCTGTGGCGACCTTCTTGGCTATAGATGCAGCTTCTACTGCCAGCTTAGCACTGTCTGCGCCACTGGTGCTGTAAGCGGCCAGGAGTAAGTTGTACTTGTTGTCGTATTTGGTGAAATCGATACTTTGATACTGCAGCTCGGCGGTAGTCGGCAAACCAGCAGCTTCAACCTGTTTCTTTGCTTTTTCGGAGGCGACTTTTGAATCGGTTCCTTCTTTGTATTCAATTTGCAAACCAACAAAATTCTTGCCAGAAGTACTTGTTACCGTCTTAACCTCGGGCAACTTCATAATGGCTTTAGCAGCGGGCTCGGCAACTTCTTTATCGACGCGGGCTTGGTCGTTTACAAAGTAAGCGCCGTTAACAATGCTAAACGGCAGATTAATGCCTGGGAAGCCTTGACGCTGCAAGAAGACGGTATAACTAAGCACGCCGAACATGACTACGGCAATCCACAGACTAACGCTTGTTTTTAGGTGATCATAAAAGAACAGGCTAAATCGCTGCAAGCGACTCAGCTTCTCTGTTTTAAGGGGTTTTTTCTTGATTGCCATAGAATAATGCGTCCTTCGCTTAACGTGTTAAGGTTTATTGACTCCAGTATCTCACAGCCCTGCAAATAGTTAAATACTACTCGGTAAGTTTTGCGTAAATAGTCTTGGCAAAATCAGCAACTGGCTTCGAGGAACCATTACCCTGACTCAGAATGGCAACGTAGAAGACTCGCTTATCGGGTAGCGTCATGATGCCAATGTCATGGTAGTTCTGGTCTTCGTTCCAGCCAACCTTGGTTTCCCATTTTGCATCCGGGGCACCCAGCTGAAGACCTCGCTTGTACATGGCCGGCTGCGTTAGCATGGCATCACGCAAAAATGCCGTATTTGCAGTATTGAGGTCTCGTTTTTGATCGATATATTGGAGGATCAGAGCAGAGTCATGGGCTGACGTAGCAATTCCGTTAAAAGTAGTGCCTGTCATGCCCATCTCTTTAACTCTTTTGTTAAGAGTGGCTGGACCCATATCGGCCATCATCGCTTCGCCGCAAGGGCTGTAAGACTCTCTGATCATCTTGTCGATACATTCTTTTCGAGTGAACGAACCGCTAATAACTTCGTCTGCTTTCATGCTGCCATCTTGAATATCCTGCAAGGCCAGATACGCCACATAGATCTTATAAAGGCTGGCGGCAAACAATGACTCATCGGGCTGATTGCTGGCGATGGTCTTTTTAGCCTGCGCATCATAAACCACAATATGGTAATCAGCAGATTGTTTTGCGATCCAAGCATCGACGGTAGGCTGTAGGTCGATAGCAGTATAGGCTGGTTTGCTCGGTTCTTTGGCCACAGGTTTTACCGCCTTAGCGGCTGGTGCAGGTGCGCTCACAAAGTTATCGTTTATAAACACCGCATAGCCAACGGCACCAAGCAGTAGGACGACCCCGACACCAAGAAGAATTCTTTGCGATACACCCAATCGCTTTTGCCCACCTCGGCGGTACGATGTTTTAGACATACTTAAAGTATAAACTGTTTACGCTGTAATCGTCGAATTTGAGCCCCGTTCTTTAGGGGTAGCCTCTTGGGGTAGCAAGAGGTACAATTAAAGCATGAAAAATAACGCCGCTCTTGGCTATGCAGTACTTTTAGTTATTGGTGATTTTCTGGCGCTTTTGGCGGCTTTTAGTCTTGCCTATATCCTCCGAGTCAAATACGACCCCCGCCCGTTACTGGAGCAGATAACAGCCAGGGACTACTTTATTGCTATGTTTAGCGTCCTGCCACTTTGGGTAATCGTGCAGGCTTTTATTGGACTATATACCCAGAAAGTTTACGAAAAGAGATTCCAAGAACTCGGCCGGCTACTTGTAGGATCAGCCCTGGGAATCCTGGTAATTATCGGGTATGACTTCGTCAGCGATCAAGTTTTATTCCCTGCCCGATTGGTTCCTGTCTATGGATTACTGCTAGGATTTGGCTTTTTAGTAGTCTTCCGCACATTGGCACGATTAGGGCGACGCTTTCTGTATGGCTATGGCGTAGGCGTCAGCAATGTTTTGATCGTCGGGAACACTCCACGTTCGCTCGAGATTGCCGAAGCTATTGCTAACACCAAGACTACTGGTCAAAAAGTTCTTGGAGTGGTCGGCATGAAAGCACCTGGATTTAAATCTTTCGCTACTTTTTCTGAAGCTCTCGAAAAAATATCGGTACCAATCCACAGCATCATCCACACCGAGCTCTACAAAGATCAGGAAAAGAACGACACCGTATTGAGGTTCTCGCAGGTTAACCATGCCGCTTACCGTTTTGTTCCTGGCAACAGTGACTTGTTTGTTGGCAATATGGAAGTCGAACTTTTTGGTGGCAGCATCCCAATGATCGCTGTTCATCAAACGGCACTAATAGGTTGGGGCCGAATTGTGAAGCGACTGTTCGACATCTTCTGCTCCAGCATCCTGATCGTTATCACCAGCCCGCTCATGTTGCTCGTTGCGATCGCTATTAAAATTAATGATCCGCGCGGCCCAGTCCTAATGCGCGGTGTACAACAAAAACGCCTAACCCGCTTTAATACCGTATTTAAGGTCTACAAGTTCCGATCGCACTACGCCAAGTTCGATGGCAAAAAAGACGAAGAAGTATTTGCTATGGTCGGTAAACCAGAGCTTATTCGCGAGTACCGCAAAAACGGTGACCGTCTAGAGAACGACTTCCGCGTAACACCCGTCGGTAAGTTTATTCGCCGAACCAGTCTGGACGAATTGCCACAGTTCTTTAATATATTCCGCGGCGATATCAGCATTGTCGGTCCTCGGGCACTGATCCCCGAAGAACTTAACTTATATGAGAAGAAGCACACCATCCTAAGCGTAAAGTCTGGTCTTACTGGATTAGCCCAGGTGTCAGGTATGCGAGACATCAGCTTTGAGGAACGACGCAAGTTAGACACCTACTATGTCCAGAACTGGAGCTTCTGGCTGGATCTCACTATTCTTGTAAAAACAATTAAAACTGTTATTCGGGGCGCGTTTAACGGATGAGTAAAAACCTAAAAGTTGCCATTGTCCATGACTGGTTAGTTGGCGGTGGATCGGAACGAGTTGTCGAACAACTGCACAAGATCTATCCTGATGCCCCAATCTACACCTCCTACTGCACACCCGCTTGGCGAAAAAAGTTAGACGGCAAAGTAGTTACCGGCTATTTACAGCGATGGCCATTCGGTGCAATCCGACGGATTGCAGTTATCTCCAGTACCCTCCGTATCCAGTGGTTCGGTAGTCTCGATTTTAGTGGCTACGATCTGGTTATCAGCAGTACAGGCAACGGCGAAGCAAACGACATCAATGTTCCAGGGGGCACAAAACACATCAGTTACTGTCATGCCCCAACCCATTACTACTGGCGAAGCTATAAAAAATATCTGGCCAACCCTGGCTTTGGCCCGCTTAACTTTTTTGCACGTATTGGCCTGCGATTCTTTGTTGGCCCCTTCCGAAAACGAGACTACAAAGCCGCTCAGAAAGCAGACTACATTATTGCTAACTCCCACTTTATTGCAGAAGAAATCAAGAAGTATTATGACCGTGATGCAACCGTTATTAACCCTCCTGTCGACACTGGTCGACTCAAGCACGACTTCACCGGTAAACGCGCAGGATACGTGACGGTTGGTCGTCAGGTGTTATATAAGCACACTGAATTATTGGTGGATGCCTGCACCCAGCTTGAGCTTCCACTAAAGGTGGTTGGTAATGGCCCCGAACATGCTGACCTTGTTCGCAGGGCTGGCCCAACTGTCTCATTCCATACCGATGTTTCCGACGCCCAGGTGATCTCCTACCTAGCCGGGGCTGAGGCTTTTCTGTTTGCTGCCATCGAAGATTTTGGTATAGCACCAGTAGAAGCACTTGCAGCTGGCACGCCGGTAATCGCCCTGGATGCAGGCGGTGCTCGAGACTATGTGATCGACGGTAGAACAGGACTATTCTTTGAAGAACAAACCAGCGAAAGCCTTTGCCAGATCCTCGAAACATTTGATAGTAAACGCTTTAGTAGCCGCCAAATTACCTCGTTTGCCCAAACCTTCTCTGAGCAGAATTTCCGCAAGAAAATCACTGACTTTGTCACCGACAAACTATCGTAGGATAACTATCTGATCGTCCACTCTTTTTTGGGTATTCCAGACGTTGAGATTATGGCATTCATTGTACCAACAGGAATAGTTTTCCCAGCATGATATTGGACGTGCACCTGATAGTATTTTCCAAGGATACATCCTTTAAAGAAGTGGTGTGAGGTAGCCTTCTTGTGGCCAATAACTGTTTCTTCAAAACCGTGGTCTTTCAAGAAGCTTACTACGTCCTCATATTTCCAGTTTCGTAAGCCTCTTACCATTACTTCCCTTAAACGCTGGCCGGAACCAGTTGCGTCCTGCCCGCTTGTATAGCGTCTTCGTACTTCTGTGATAATTTTCTGTTTACTTTTCTATCAACAAAACGACTCTCTACTTCATCGAATAGCTGCTTGAATTCTTTAGGCAACATATCTGATTTATCAAGAAGTTCGTTAGGCAAACTCTCTTTATTGACCGCTGCAACATACCCACGTGCAGAGTCTAGTAGGTCTTGTTTAAGAATATCAATGTCGTCACCCTCGAGCACGATAGCAAATTCGTAGCATATTCCTAAATAGTTATTGTTACCCGTGTCCATTATCAGCAAGGATACTTGGCCGTTCTGTTTTGTATTCATAAGCGTATTATACCATCTTTTCAGTATTTAATAAAGTTTCGCTATTCAGTAAGATTTAGTGACTTAACCACTAGCATACCTATTAGTTTACACTATCTACCCACTAACGCTGCGACATACGTCACAAATTTAACGCTTAGGGAACTTGATCTCTTTGATGCCTTCGTACATTTTTTCTTGGTTATTCAGGAGACGCACTTGCATGTCAGCGAGGAGTCCGACTACCCACATAATGATCGCTAATGTCGTAAGGTAGATACCTACGAATCCTAGGAACTTGTATGGAGTAAGCTCGTCAGTACGGATCCAGTGAATACCTAAGAATATAAAGCTAGCCATTCCCAATGTGAATGGCACTAGGCCGAGCCAGCCAAAGAATCGCAGTGGTGCAAAATCGCGGTAAGCACGAAGAATGTTAACAGCACTAGTAGCAATGTAGCCAGGAATACTCGTGACCACGCGTGATTTACGGCCCGGAAAATAGGTAACTTTTACGGGGATTGCAACGATGCGCATACGCTTCATGGCCATTACCTGGAAAGCTTCTTGAGTGTAGGTATGAACGCCATTAATATTGAGTGTCAGTAATGCTTTGCGATTATAGGCACGGAAGCCACAGGTAACATCCGGGAAGGCCTGACCGCTAAGTTTGCCCGTTACCCACGCACCCAACTTATTCCCGTAGTACTTGCCGCCCGGCATGTTGAGTGGCTTTTCTACCTTGCCTGTTTCTGGATTGGTAAAACGATCGGCAGCTACAAAGTCGGCAGTGTCATCGACAATCGGTTTTACAAACTGAGGGATGTCAGCCGGATTAAACTGCATGTCACCATCGATGTTAATAAGGATATCTGCACCTCGGCTCAGCGCCAGATCGACAGCCTCCCGGAAGCGAAACGCCAAGCGTTTGTTCATGCCGTCATTTCGGGTCATGGCTCCATGCTTCTGGGCGATTGCAACGGTATCATCAGTCCCACCATCATTAATGACCCACTTTTCGATGGTTGTTACTCCCGGTATTTTAGATGGAATAGCATCCAGCACCTGGCCAATAGTCTTGGCTTCATTCATACAGATCGACACAACAACTAGCTTCATATACTCGGTATCCTCTTATGGGTTCTATTGTATCAGGAGGTTGGCCTTGGAAATAATACAAAAAGGTGATGTAATACTGTGATGGAAATTCTTGACCCCAGTGTAGCTGATAACTTTTTCTCTGGCCTCGTACTTGCAGAGAAAGCCGAGGGTATGCTCAATTCCTCCTTTATAGACCTCATGAGCGAAGAGATGTTTCAGGAGACGGTTATGACGGCCGATCACGACGCAGACCGGAGCGAAAAAGAAGTAGAGTATTTACGGTGTATTTACTTTATCGAGATGACCGGCTCATATTGTCTAGCCGAAGTCATGAGTGACCAAAACGCCCGCTCCGAATATCATATTGCCGGCGAAATGTGTCGCCTCAACTTAGTACTTCAGACTATCGGCAGAGAGCGAGGAATCACCGAACTCATTCCACCAGCAGATTTGGACGTAGTAACAAATCTAGGAAAATCAGGTGAGGGATTCTGGGTGCCTGACGGAACGACGGTAATTTGCCCGACAATCGATGGGCTTTCTCCTACCGAACCGCGCATTAAAAAATTGAGCGAGCGGATGGGCATTGCAGTTCCGTCCTACCACAAAGAATGGCTCGATGGTACCTTAGGAGTTTTTAGAGATTTTTCTGAAGTAGAGTTCCTGAATCTCTTGCGACCGCCTTTCATGTTAAATTCTGGGGAGATCATCGCTGAAGACTTTCCCAACTTCTATAGTCAACGATCAAAATCAGATGTCAACAACGATGCTCCTTTGGAGACCGCACCACCTGATTTGTTGTTAGTTTAGTACGCTATTCTTGGCGTTCGATTGCTCGTTGCTTTTCGGTTTCGTCTGGACGAGAGTAATCATCCTCTAGACGCCAGGTGGTGCCGAGTTCCGGTGTTGAGACCTCGATAATATCGCAATCCGTAACACCAATCAGGCGATGCTTTTGGCCTACTGATGTGGTATAACCTTTGCCAACCTTGAGCACTGTTTCGGTCAGCTCTCCGGTATTGCTTTCCCAAAGAACTTTAGCTTCTCCGCCAATTAAGAACCAGCTCTCTTGCTTCTGGTCATGGACCTGTAAAGATAGTCGCGCACCCTCGTTGATATGGATGACCTTACCCATGTACGGTGCATCTGCCGGAACCCAGTGTATTTCGTATCCCCAAGGTTTCTTTATTCGTTTTGCAAATGCGTCTTGTTTAAAGTCCGATGGATCGTATGTAATCATTGTGTTGCCAAAATTGCCCTTAATGCTATTGCTGTGTGTTGCCAATGAGAGACCTCTAAAGAGTCAATGCCCATGGCCTTTACGGGGTAGTCGTTTCCGCCTTCTTGTAGTCTGTCGCCAAAGAATAGAATCTAGTCTTTGGTTACTTCGAGCATTGTCATCAACTTCTGCATGCCATAAGCTTTGTCGATGCCAAGCTTAGTTATATCAATTGATGTAGAACCGCCTGTACGAACCTCGAATTCAGGGATTAATTCCGCCACAAAGTCGCGCAGTTTATTCTTCTTGCTGCTATCTGGATCCCAGGCCTCCTTATCAGCCACGGGCGCTTCCTGACCAAGTGCCGACAATGTCACCTGACTACCTCGGTCTTCGATTATCTCGCCCCATAATTTATCTTCGCGCAACCCTAGTTCATCGAGTCCCTTGTTGAGGGCATCAATAATTTTAGTCTTGTCTGCTCCGCTAAAGTCTTCGGAATACACCTTGTGCCAGGCAGATTTCTCTACATCGTAACGGTAATACCTAGTGCCGCAAGTTGGCATTAAGTGCAATGCTTCACATTTGATTGGGTCTGCTTTTAGGTTGGCCAAGAGTTGCTTCTCGAATTGTTCAAATTTTCCACCAGATATTACGCATACTTGGTAGTGCGTTAGGAGCTCGTTTAATATCTCTGCCATTTCATCTGCCAAAGCCGACTTACTCTCGGCCAGTGTCCCGTCTAAATCAAAGGCTATTATCTTGCGCTTCATTTTAACTCATTCTCCTGTTTGATCTTGTTAGCAATGTCTTTTACCTTATGTGATTGGTCAATTCTCATAACCAGCACACCATGTTCTGTATTTACGACTACAACGTTATCCATGCCAATCACTGCAACTGGCTTATCGCAGTCGTTTCGGACATACGCTTGAGCGCTATCAAGAATATGAATATTCTCGCCCTTAACGGCATTACCGTCTTGATCCTGAGAGCTAACCCTATGAACATCATCAAAGGTGCCTACATCCATCCAGTCAAAGGTTCCTGGCATAACCAGGAGGTCTGGCACCTTCTCCATGAGTGCAATATCAATTGCCTCTTTTTCAAAGTCCAGGTAAATCTTGTCACGCTCGATATTTGATTCCGTGGCATTCAATCTATCGAGTTGCTTGGACCACTGTGAATCGCTGTATGTTCGAATTTTATCTTCGAATACGCTATATGGAGCAACAAAATATCCCATATTCCATAAATACTGGCCCGACTCAAAGTACTTCTGAGCTATTGGGTGGGCAGGTTTTTCTTTGAAGCTGGCAATTTTATACACAAAGTTTTCGCTATCAAATAGCTCGCCTTTTTGAATGTAACCATACTTAATATCTGGGTGAGTGGGCTCAACGCCAAGCAGCGTAATTCGCTTATGCTTCACCGACACTTCGCCTGCTCTTTTGATCGCCTGGGCAAATCCTTTGCTGTCTCGTATGTTATGGTCCGCGTGAATCGATGCGATTGGCTCATCAATGCCGTGCCTCGTGCTTATAAACTGCAGGGCATTGATAATGCACGGCATTGTATCTCGGCGAGCCGGCTCAATAATTATCTGGCTAGGATCTAATTCTGGAAGCTGCTTAATGACGTGGTCGGAGTGGCTAGCCTCCGTTGAGACGTAAATCTTTTTAACACTGGTTAGTTTTCTTGCTCGCTCAAAGGTGTTCTGCAACAAAGACTTGTCGCCAACGATGGTTAGCAAATGTTTAGGATATTCTGGGGTAGAGAGTGGCCATAATCGAGTCCCTGATCCGCCAGCTATTATTACGACAATCATGTGTAGCCAATTATAGCAAAGTCTGCGAATCAATCATTATTTAAAAATATACCTTGAGAATACTGCATAATTCCAAACCACAATTAGTGTCATTCCCATTAATTTTGCTACTTCTGGCGGAATGCTGAGGTGTTTCAGAACAGAAACAAAAAGATTGATAAATACTAAGTTACATAAAGCCAGTGCAACATACATAAAAAGTTGATGATGGGTCCTTGTCTTTTGTTCTTCGCCACCAAATGTGAACATTCTATTAAATAAGAAACTTAACGCAAGTCCCGCCACAAACCCAGCTGAGTTAGCGACAATGATTGGAGCATCAAGAACTTTGTATGCAATGATGAACAAAGAGTAATCTGCTATGAACGCCGTAACGCCAATTAGAACATAAGTCAGGAACCGTTTCGTCGCGTATTTTTGTATAATATATTTCACACGTTTATCCCTGTAAGATTGCTCATTGTATCATTGGAGATAGTCTTGTTATTTTGTTCAAAAAATGCTAATGTTTAGTTATGCTTCGCAAAAATAAAAAGTTAGCAATTATAGCCTCTACAATAGTAAGTGTAGCAGTACTTGGGCTGGTATTAAAGGTTAGCGGGGTCTTTGATAATAGCGCCTCACCTACCCGGGACGAATCATCCTTACCCGGACAATCTCGTCCTGCTACTGATGAGGAAAAATCCCAGTCGGAAGATGCTAAAGAAAAAATCATCACAAAGGAGAGCGCGGCCAACAACACCCCTAATGGAAATGCACCTAGCACAAACCCGATCATAACCAGTGCCACAGAGGAAGAACTAAGTGCAATTGTGACTGGAATTATCGAAGAAAACGGTGACTGTATAGCAGAATATTCGAAAGGCGACATGAAATTTACGCGAACCTCGAAAGGCATCCAAAATGCAACCAACACCGTATGCTACCCCATTGAAACTAATGCATCTGATTTTACTCAAAAGGGAGAGTGGTCTGTAATTCTCACATATAAGTCCGCCAATACGTCTGGAGTATCTAAGCCATTTAACTTCATGGTCAAATAGCCTCCATGAATATAAAAGTAAGAAACATATTTCTCGGATCTGGGTTGTTACTGTCAACTCTACTTCTCTTTAATAGCGCGAGCAGCGTCAGTGCACTATCAGGATCAGACTTTGATCCTCAGAGAATCGTAGAAGACGCAACGTTTTTTAACCCCAACACGATGTCCGGGCAAGATATTCAGAATTTTTTAAATGCCAAGCTACCCTCCTGTGACACTAATGGGACGCAGCCGTCAGGACGAAGTGGCTATCCCACTAGAGCCGACTGGGGTAGAGCGAATGGTAATGCCCCACCGTATACCTGCCTTAAGAATTATTCTGAAAACATTTCCACCCGAGCTGCTGACACCTATTGCACTAAAACTATTAATGGTGGAGTTAAGCAAGTTAATCAAATAATATTTGAGGTTTCTCATGCATGCTCCATTAATCCGCAAGTATTGATTATCTTACTCCAAAAAGAACAAGGCCTTGTAACTGACGAATGGCCATGGTCAATACAATATAGAAGCGCTACCGGCTTCGGTTGTCCGGATACTGCAGCCTGTGATTCGGCCTACTATGGTTTCTTTAACCAGGTGTATAATGCTGCACGCCAGTATCAACGTTATGCCAAGCTACCGAATGTCTACTCTTATAAGGCAAATCGAGTAAATTACGTGCAGTACAATCCCAATACTGGGTGTGGCGGGTCAAATATATACATCGCCAACCAATCTACGGCGGGACTATATAATTACACACCGTACCAGCCAAACCAGGCGGCACTAAACAACCTCTATGGTACCGGTGATAGCTGTAGCGCCTACGGTAATAGAAATTTCTGGAGATTGTATAACGATTGGTTCGATGCTCCTCAGATACCGTACTCGAAGACTGCTTGGAACTTTGAAAATCTACAAGGACGAAACAGCCTTCTATCGAGCAGTGCGAATATCGGACGCGACCCATTCACGATTACGTATGGAGGTAAGCTACATATATTTAGTTATGACCAAACTAATGGCGACTTGATTCATACCTGGGAAAACACAAATGGCTGGAGCGCCGAGACACTCGATGGGAATGGTGGGTCCGCAGGACGGATTAACTCCGATGTCGGCGTAACACCATATGCAGCGGTGTTCCAGGACTCACTGCAGTTGTTCTACTATGACAGTCAGAATGGAAACTTACGACATGCTTGGGCGAACGCCACTGGTTGGCATTTCGAAAACCTCGATGGTGACAGCGGTTCTATTGCGAGAGCA
>JACCDT010702146.1_pt1 | contig 14301 bp, 11 predicted proteins | sample 7446291 | NCBI WGS metagenome assembly JACCDT01 (sample SAMN15323446, study PRJNA562643) | freshwater metagenome | isolation source: river surface water | place: USA:Blue River Watershed | collected 2017-08-17
CCAGAGGCAGCGATTGTGTTGTATCCAAGGTCATTACCTTCGATACGTGCACGACCAAAGAAAGCTGCTTCGACTACGCGTTCTCCTCGCGGTGTTGCAACAGCTGCAGGCAGAGCCTGAATAACATCATTAAAGCCACGATGAGTTGCATCGACCGCTTTTTGCATCTCATTGATCTCGTACTGATCTTTAATTAAACGAGCAACGGAAACAAACTCAACTAATTCAGCATCGCGTGCATGCTCTTTAACTGTTGCATCTACCACAGCATCAAAGCCATGAAGCGCCGCAGCCTTCTTACCCTTCAAAAACTTTTCTAGTTCTGCAATTTCACGAACTTCGATCCCATAACGCTCTGATGCTTCGCCAGTCGTAAAGCGGCGTCCCACCCAAAGCTCTCCATTCTTCGCATCTGTGTAGAAAGCGGATGTATCTCGGGTTGAACGTGGGTTAATAAATAAAATTGGATTGTGCCCATCATCAGTTGGATCCATTACTAAAACTGAATCAGGGTTAGCTTCAACCCCCTGGACACCTGTGTAGTAGGCAAAGGCTGTATGTGGGCGGTACAAATAATCTGTGTCATTGCTGCGCTGCTTTGGACCACCGCTTGGAATAACTAATCGAAGTCCAGCAAAAGCTTCAGAAAGCTTTGCGCGACGACCAACACAATGCGCGACGACCTCATCTTGAGTAATTCCAGTTAAAGGAGTTGGCGCCCAACCGGTTTTCATAAACTCCCCAAACATCTCTGAAGGGGCTACGTCATAAACGCGCTTTGCACCGGTATCTAAAGCTTTATCTGAATTCTCCATATATCTAGCGTACAAGGCAGGGATGGCAGGGCCAAAGGGTTGCGCTAAACTAAGGCTGTAACAAGGAGACGTCGCATAGCCCGGTCGAGTGCGCCTCACTGCTAACGAGGTAAGGGGTTAAACCCTTCAGGAGTTCAAATCTCCTCGTCTCCGCAGATTTTAGTTATTCGTCTACCTTTGTGGAAAGATAAAACAATGGCGACGCAAACAAAGAAGCATAAGTACGTGGTGCTTCAAGAGAAGCTTCAAACAAAGTTTCTGAAACTGAAACCACATTCTCAGATTCCATCAGTGCGTCAACTCGCAACCCAATATGATGTTTCAAGCATGACTGTTCGTCAGGCTCTTTTAGAACTTCAAAATGCAGGCCTTATCTACACAATTCCTGGATCCGGAACATATGTTGCAGGTGAAAAATTATCTAAAAAACTTGTTTTCATTTCCTTTACAGAAGAAATTAAGCAAAAAGGCATGAAGCCTTCCTCAAAGATTTTGAAGGCGGAAAAGGTCAAGATTTCGAACAAGAAACTAGCCGAAGCGTTGCAAATTCAAATTGGAGAAAGCGCATATCGAATTATGCGCGTGCGCCTTGCCGACAAGGTAGCGCTGTCAATCGAAGACTCATACATCCCTTGTGAAAATGCACCAGGATTGCTAGATCATGATTTAAAGGGTTCTTTATACGAGATTTTTTCTGAGGTCTATGAGCATCCGGTGGTCAAAGCAGAATCGACGGTTTCTCCAATGCTGCTTGAGAAAGAGCAAGCAGAAATTTTAAATGCCCCCGTAAAAACACCTTCTTTAATGTTTAATTTGACTGGCTACGACTCCCGTGGAAAGACTATGGAGCACTGTGTTTCTATCAAGCGTGGAGATTTGTATGACTTTAAGTTTAGTATTCAGGCTTAATTTATTGCCGAAAGAAAGTGTTTTGTAAGTAAGTAAGGATTTGTGATCGCGGTACCAATACAAACTGACATTGCACCAGCAGCAAGAGCTTCTGAAACTGATTCTGGTCGGTTAAAGCCACCTTCAGCAATTATTGGAATCTTTACATGTTTTGATATCTCTTTTATTAAATCTATATTTGGTAAACCTGTGACTGGAATATCTGTGTAACCAGACAGGGTTGTGGCAACAGCATCACAACCTAACGCCTCGGCTTCAATCGCAGATTCCACAGAATCAACATCTGCCAGCAATAGCACATTGCTTTCGAGGCGAATCTGCGAAATAAAATCCGCAAGCGTTTGACCTCCGGTTCGAAGACGACCAGTGGCATCGATCGCCACAATTGTCGCGCCGGCACTTTCAAGCTCTAAAACATCACTCACAGATGGAGTTATATATACGGGAGTAGAATCATCAAAACGTTTGACCAATCCGATAATTGGAACTTCCACAACTTTTCCGATAGCCCGCACATTTGTAATCCCTTGGGCTCGAATTGCAACCGCACCTGCCTGGATCACAGTTAAAGCCTGTGCCGCGATAAATTCAGGAGTATTAATAGCGGTGTCATCGGGGACTTGGCAGGAGACGATCAGACCATTTTTAACAGCCAGAAAGGGTGAAGCCAAGGTTTGGCTAACAACAGAACTGTTACTCAATTGAGACCCCATAATCCTTGACTTATTCCAACCATACTATAGTTTTGCCCTACTGGTCTAGCACAGTTATCCACTGTGTTGGATCACAGATTCACTTACCCTCGATAGGAGAAATGCAGTGAAAAAGCTTTCAAAATCTATTGGTGCGGTAATCCTGGGAGCTACCCTCGTAGCGACTAGCTTTACTAATCCAGCAAAAGCAGCATCAAACTCAATTACAGTTGCAGAGGTAACTGCAGGTGGCGGCGGAGTTCAAACAATTCAGACTCCTTGGATCAACTCTGGTTCAATCTCTCACCATGCAATGTTCCGTGCCCTATTTAAGGCAAATGCAGATCTTCAATCAGTAAAACCTGATCTCGCATCAGGCTACAAGTTCAGCAAAGATGGAAAGACGCTAACAGTCACACTCAAGTCAGGCATCAAGTGGTCTGATGGAAAGAATGTAACTGTCGATGACGTTATTTGGTCTATGAACTCACTACTTCGCGTTGCTAAATCAAATGCGATGTACGTAAATACATTCAAGCAAATTGTTGGCAGTGAAGCTGTTAGCGGAACTAATACAACAAATATGAGCGGAATTACTAGCAAGGGCAATGACATCATTATTTCGTTGAAGTCACCAATCAATACTTTAATTCCGGTTCTAGCTCAGTTCATGATTATGCCTAAGCATGTTTTGGCAGATCAAGATATTTTGAAGCTAGATACAAATAATTTCTGGAAAGATCCTGTTGTTTCTGGACCTTACAAAGTAGGAAAGTTCAGTCAAGGTAACTTCATCACGCTTGTTCCTAATGACAAGTATGAAGGTGGAAAGCCAAACATCTCAGAGATTAACATCATTGTGTCTTCAAACTTAGTTGCAGATGCTAAATCTGGAAAGTTGGATTACTTCACAACTAACGATCCAGACACAATTCGTGCAATGAGCTCAGTATCAACCTTTAAGGGTGCACCTCTTCAGGTTCTCTTTTATCGATACTTTGTAATCAATCCAAACACGCAATTTAGCAATGTAAAGGCACGTGAAGCGCTTAAGTACGGTATTGACTGGAATCGCCTAGTCCCAGCTGTTTATCCAAAGCTCGGAAAGGTGATCAACAGTGGAGTTTCTTCAGGAATGCCGCACCACGACGCTTCAATTCCTAAGTACAAGTTTGATAAGGCAAAGGCGATTGCACTGCTTAAGGAAGCAAAGTTTGACTTCTCTAAGACCGTTCGTCTGCGTACATACAATCAGACACAACCTGCTGTGATGATTCTTCTAACAGCGGTAGCACAGCAAATGACAGATCTCGGAATGAAGGTTGAATTCCTTCCATTCCAAGGTGATGCGACTACTGAACTTTGGACAAATCGTAATTACGAAATTGCTCTCAAGGGACTCAGTGCATTTAACGTAGGTGAGTGGTTCGCCGAGTACAGCAACCCAGCAACTTTTGAAAAGTTGATTGGTGCGCAACCTGGATATGCCGCCATGAACTCTCGTTTGCTTCAAGCGACCTCACTTCGCGAAACCGGAAAGGTTCTGAAGGAGTTGCAGAAGCAAGAGCAAGCTGACTTGTACAAACTGCCAATGCACTTGTTGCAACAGTATGTATTCGTCTCAAAGAGAATCAGTGGCACTCCAGCTAAGTGGGGTAACCCACTCTATGTTTACCAAAACAACATAGCTAGCTGGTCTGCTAACTAACTAGATAAAGGCGATACTGACCGGAGTGCGAGGGTACCTTCGGTCAGTATCGCCACTTAGTTTCACAAGGATGGAGTTTTCTTGGTCTCGTTTCTAATTCGGCGGATCGCAATCTTGGTGCCTATGGCATTCACGATTAGTGCTTTGATTTTTTTTGCATCGCGACTCTCACCGATTGACCCAATTAACGCAATGGTCCCGCCCGATATGGCGGCAGATTCAGCCAACTTAGCCCAGCTTCGTGAAGAGCTTGGACTAAACGATCACATTATTCTTCAGTACTTCAATTGGTTAAAAGATATTGCAACTGGCGAATTCGGATATAGCCTTCAAAGCGGCCAAAAAATCTCAGAAATTCTGGCCCTACGTATGCCAGCCACCCTTGAATTAGTTCTTTCTGCATTGATTTTGTCCACAATTTTGGCGCTAACCCTGGGACTTTTCGCTGGCGCGAAAAGAGGGGGTGTTGCAGACAAGCTCTCTAGGGTATTTGCAGTTATCGGAATCGCCGTACCTGATTTCTTCATCGGTCTAGCTTTATTGAATGTCTTTGCATATCGAGTCGAGTGGTTGCCAACTGGAAACAGAATTGCTCCTGGTCAAATTACATTATGGGATCGATTCCCCCATTTGATACTCCCAGTTGCAACTTTAACAATTGCGATGCTCGCAGTTCTCATTAGATACACAAGAAATTCAGTTCTCGACACACTTAATCGAGATTTTGTAAAAACAGCACGCAGTAAAGGCGTTCCCGAATGGCGAGTGCTTTATAGCCATGTATTTAGAAATTCATTGGGTCCAGTTATGGTGATTCTTGCCTTCAGGCTTCCACTACTTGTCGGCGGCTCCATTCTTGTAGAAACCGTTTTCCAATGGCCAGGAATTGGCACAACAATTATTGCTGCCGTATCTGCATCTGACTATCCAGTTATTATGGTGATTAGTATGTTGATTGCAATGGTTATTTTAGTTGCCAGCTTCTTAGTAGATATTGTTAAATCAATTTTGGATCCGAGAGTCAGATTGGGAGGAGGAAAGTAATGCTAAAAAATAATTCAAAACAAGATTCGAGTGTTCGAATCTTTGTTAGCAATTTCTTGCACAATCCTTCTGGTGTAATTGGCTTAGCAATCATCTTCACAATGATGATCAGCGCAATTTTTGCTGTCCAAATTTCTGGGGTTGAACCTGATTACATCGACCCTATTAACTCAAGATTAGGTCCTAGCTGGGATCATTTGATGGGTACAGATCAACTTGGCCGAGACATGTTTAGCCGGATACTTTCAGGGGCTAAGCAATCAATTTACATCGGTGTTCTTGCATCATTTTTGGCCAACTTGATTGGGACTGTCCTCGGCTCAATCGCTGGTTATCTAGGCGGAAAAATAGACACAGTAGTCATGCGTGTTTCTGAGCTTGTAATGACCTTTCCGCAGTTGATTTTAGTTCTTATCTTCGTATCACTGTTAGGACAAGGTATTAATAACGTCATTATTGTCTTTGCACTAACCGGCTGGATGACTACCTTCCGATTGGTTCGTGGTGAATTCTTCTCTCTTCGCGAGGAAGCGTTTGTCGAAGCAGATCGTGCATTTGGTTTCTCAAAGCCAAGAATTATTTTCCGCCACTTATTGCCAAACACTTTAAGTCCAATTGTTGTTGCATTTACAGTGAACATTGCAATCTTTATCATTGCCGAAGCAGGTCTTTCATTCCTTGGTTTAGGTGTTCCCGTAACAACTCCAACATGGGGTAATTTACTGACGGCGGCGCAAAATCCCGTAGTTGTAAATGAGTATTGGTGGTTATGGGTTTTCCCTGCTCTCTCGATTGCCATTTTTGTATTAGGTGTTAACTTTGTTGGTGACGGACTACGTGACGTGTTAGATCCTCGCCACAAGTCCTTGATCACAAAAAATAAATGGAAAACAATGATCTTTGGTCGCTTGGGGAGAAAATAATGACTCAGTCGACTAGCAAAGACCTAATCCTGGATCTCAAGAGTGTGAATGTTAAATTTAAGGTCGAAGATGACACCTTGCACATTCTTCGTGATGTTTCCTTAAGCGTTCCACGTGGTTCTTTTCTCTGTGTGGTTGGAGAATCTGGTTGTGGAAAGTCAGTAACCGCGCAAGCAATAGTTCAGCTGCTTCCAGACAATGGACAGATCAGCAGTGGAAGTATTGTCTTCTCGCCAAATAATCAAGATGTTGAGCTTAATAAGTTAGAGAAGTTTGGCAAGCAGATGCGCGACATTCGTGGTGCAAAGATTGGAATGATTTTTCAAGACACACTCTCTTCCTTAAATCCTGCACACAAGGTTGGCCGACAAGTAGCCGAAAGTCTCTTGCAGCATTTCGATATCTCTAAGGAAGAGGCTCGTACTCGAGTAATCGAGCTGTTCCGCAAGCTGGGAATTCCTGATCCAGAGCGTCGATATGAGGCTTACCCGCATGAGTTTTCAGGGGGTATGCGTCAGCGAGTAATGATCGCTATCGCCACGGTATGCGAACCAGATCTTGTAATTGCCGATGAACCAACGACCGCACTTGATGTAACCATTCAAGCCCAAATAATGACGCTTCTGAAGGATTTACAGAAGACAGCCGGTAAGACCTTTATTTTGATTACTCACAATATGGCTTTGGTGTCTGAAGTCGCAGATCATGTAGCGGTTATGTACTTAGGTCGAGTTGTCGAATACGGCTCAGTGGATGAGGTGTTGCGCGACCCAAGACATCCTTATACCCAGGCTCTAATGGCAAGTGTTCCAACTCTTGATGCAGACAAAGATGTGGAACTACAAACAGTGGATGGCCAAACTCCATCGCCTGCAGAAGTCACAGTTGGATGTGAATTTGCCGGTCGTTGTCCATACGTTATTGATGCATGCAAAGAGAATACAGTTGAGATGAGACAAATTAGTTCTAGCCACGAGGTCAGATGTATTCGTTTGGATGCAAATGGAAAGCTGCCTGTTTTAGTTGGAGGTGCTAAGAGTGAGTAAAGCAAGCACACCGCTATACAGAGTTGGACAAATCAAGAAACACTTCCCTGTACTTGGTGGCGTCTTAAGGCGCACAAAAGGTTATGTTAAAGCGCTAGATGGTGTTGATCTAGAAGTCTTCCGCGGAGAAACTATTTCTGTAATTGGTGAATCAGGTTGTGGAAAAACGACACTTGGACGCATGTTAGCTTTACTTGATAAGCCAACGGGTGGAGAGCTTTCCTTTGATTTTGGTAATGGGCTACAAGATGTGAGAAGTTTGCGCGGAGAAAAGCAGATGCAGTTCCGCAAAAAGGTCCAGATGATTTTCCAGGATCCATATACCTCTTTTAATCCTCGCCAACGCGTTGGTGCTGCCATGGATGAAGTTCTACGGGTTCATGGAGTTAAGGATGAAGCTGAAAGAAATGCGCGAATCCTTGAAGCCTGCGAAATGGTCAATATTCGCCCCGAGTATCTACAGCGTTACCCGCATGAGTTTTCAGGCGGCCAGCGTCAGCGTTTGGCCATTGCTCGTTGTTTAGCAACAAAGCCAGAGCTCATCATCGCTGATGAAATTGTGTCTGCTTTGGATGTTTCAATTCAGGCTCAGATTGTCAATCTGCTGCTTAAGATTCAACGCGAAACAGGTCTCTCCTTCATTTTTGTAACTCACGATGTAGCTGTCGCACGATATGTCGGACATCGTGTTGCTGTTATGTACTTGGGTAATGTTGTAGAAATTCTTCCAGCAGAGTCTTTACCAGAAGCGGCAGAGCATCCCTACACAATCGCATTGTTATCCGCCGTTCCAAGCATGAATCCAAAAGCCAAAAATGAACGTGTTGCTTTACAAGGTGAGGTACCAAGCCCAATAGATATGCCAAGTGGTTGTGCGTTTTCAACCCGCTGTCCATCTGTCATGGATATCTGTCGGACAGAACGACCAGTTCTAAAAATTTCAAATATCTCTAAAGGTGACCATCAAGTTGCCTGTCATCTAAACAAAGGAGCATAAAAAATGGCGAGTACATCAAAACTTCTACGAGGCGTTGTACCTCCAGTCTGCACTCCTTTCACCGCCGATTACGAAGTGGATGAAAAATCACTTCGTAAATTAATTAACCATCTCATTGATGGTGGCGTCCACGGTCTTTTTGTTCTTGGATCAACAAGTGAGGTTGCTTATTTAACCGATAAGCGACGAGCCGATGTGATTCGAATTGCAATAGATGAGACAAAGGGTCGAGTACCCGTCGTTGCTGGTGCAATCGATATGACAACTTTTCGTGTTAATGACCATGTTCGTGCCGCGGTGGAAGCTGGCATTGATGGAATCGTTCTAACAGCTCCGTTCTATGTGCGCACACATCCGGAGGAGATCGCACTTCACTTCAGATTAGTTAAAGAGGCATGTGGAGATGTCCCGCTGTATGCATATGACATCCCGGTCGCAGCTAATGGTGTGAAGCTAGAGGCTTCAACGGTCCTAAAACTAGCTAAAGAGGGCGTAATACAAGGGTTAAAGGACTCATCTGGAAATGATGCTGGAATCAGAGCGGTAGTACTTGGCGCTCAAAAGTTGGGGTTGAAGGAGTTTGTTGTTCTTACTGGATCTGAGTTGACAGTAGATTCAGCGCTCATGGCCGGAGCACATGGTGTTGTTCCCGGAATCGGAAATATTGACCCAGCGGGCTATGTAAGAATCTTTGATCATGTTGCCGCTGGAGATTACAAAGCAGCTCGGGCGGAACAAGAGCGATTGACTGAAATGTTTGGATTAGTCGATGTTGGTGCACCAAGCAGAATGGGTCGCGGATCTTCAGCACTTGGAGCTTTCAAGGCATCATTGAAGTTGCTAGGAATCATTGAAGATGGTCGCACCGCACCACCACAAATTCCACTCAACTCTGATGAAATCACATCAATCATCCCATTCCTAAAGAATGCAGGTCTTACCGTCAAATAATGGAACTACAAGTTCTTGCAGTTCGAGGAGTCGGTGGATATCGACAGTATCGAATCCCTGCCATGGCTGTTACTCCATCTGGTCGGATAATAACGATTTACGATGGGCGTTTTGATTTTGATGATTTACCGGGGCCAGTTGATTTAGTTATTCGAACTAGTGATGACAATGGAATTACGTGGAGCGACCAAGAGGTCTTTCGGAAACATGATGGAGTTTCTGGATTTGGCGATGCAAGTATCGTTATTGATCCAAGTTATGGTGATAAAGGAAGAATCTTAGTTTTCTATCAACACACACATCATGCTGGATTTTTTGAGAGTGAATCGGGTACTGATCTAACTAATCCCAATATTGCTCAAGTAGGAATTTCACACTCCGATGATAATGGCCTCACATGGCATCACAGATACATCACGGATCAAATCAAGACTCATGAAACGCCAGGCATCTTTGCAACATCCGGAATGGGCGGAAGAATTGCCTTTGGAAAATTCGCAAATAGGTTGCTCCAAACCTTTGTTTTACGCACAGAAAAGGAGCTACTTTCAGTTATCGGCTTTAGCGATGACCATGGCCTGACTTGGTCACTTGGCGCAAGAATTCCCGAAGGCAACGAAACAGCAATCACTGGCCTTAATGATGGAAGCATCTTGATTCATTCACGAGGAACACCGTTTCGCCTTTCTGGGCGTTCATATGATGGAGGGGTGACTCTTACTGAACTAGGACCCGATAAAGCATTGCCTGATCCAAGTGATAACGGTTCCTTAACAACACTGTCTAATGGTGATCTCATTTGTTCTCACAATGAAGACGCTGATTTACGAATGAATACAGTTGTGAAGAAATCTAATGATGGCGGGAGAAGTTGGCAGCAAAAGTTAATTTTGGAAGAGGGAAGTTCTGCTTATTCGACAGCATGTCAATTAAAGGATGGATCAATCGCAGTCTTATTTGAACGTAATGCCTATGTTGAATTAGTGTTTGCCAAATTTCAAGTTAATGAGTTCTCTGACATAGAGAATGAAACTAATTCGGATCAAAGCAAACAAGAAGTAAAATTCACTATTGTGCCTCGGTTTATTGTTCCAGCAAGGCGAAAGATTGAAAGTGTGGAGCAGGAAAAGTTTCCAATAGTCCCATTGGTAGACATGGGCACTTGGCGTAAAACAGAGCGAAAAGAGATTGCTTCGGGGTCGGGTTCAGCTAGCGGAGATCGATTGCTCACAAAAGAGGAGCTCGATCTAGTTCTTGGGGAGATATCACCAGGGTTACACGTGGGTGATGAAATTAGAGTTAGCGGTTTATTAGAGAATCTAACTAACACCCCACTTGAATCGATCAGTATTACAGAGCCCTCAGGAATCAAGGTTGCTTTTTCCGAAAAAATTAATCCGGGAGAAAAGCTTTGTTTTCTAGACTATAGACAGGTTGTTAGTAAAAGCGATATCGAAAGGGGTTATGTTTCCTTGATGTTGCAGTGGTCAAGTAAGGGAGTAATTTGTGCGCGCAAGAGAATCGATATTTCAACAAGGGATGGATTACCTAAAACTGCCTAAAAAGCGGCAAAAGTAGTGTCTTTAAGGCAATACATCTAAGATCACCACGTGGTGAAATATAAAGTCGCAATCATCGGTGCAGGTCCTGCGGGTTACTTTGCTGCACAAGCACTACAAAATCTAGCTAACGATGATCGCGTATTTGAAATCGACATGATTGAACGGCTTCCAACCCCATGGGGTTTGGTTAGAAGTGGTGTTGCACCAGATCATCCAAAGATAAAGACTGTTTCAAAGGTCTTTGAAAAGATCGCGAGCAGTGAAAACTTTAGATTATTTGCCAATGTCGAAGTAGGCGAAGACATCACCGTTGCTCAGCTACAAGAAAGGTATGACGCAGTCATCATTGCGACAGGATCATCTTTAGGTAAAAAGCTCGGTATTCCGGGTGAAGATCTACGCGGATCACTTTCTGCAGCTGTTTTTGTGCCTTGGTACAACGCACACCCTGATTTTGTTGGGGTAGATACACCTTTGGATGCAGATACCGCTGTTGTTATTGGTGCCGGTAATGTTGCAATGGATGTTGCCCGTATGTTGGCACTTGAACCTTCTGAGCTAGATCCAACCGATACAGCCGACCATGCCATAGAAGCTTTAAAAAAGAGCAATATTCGCAAGGTATTTATTAGTGCGCGACGCGGACCAGAGCATGCCGCATTTACATCGCCAGAGCTTCGCGATCTTCCGAAGCTCGAACATACAAATGTGATCATGAAGAAGGCAGACATTGATGCTGCGATTGTTCGCGCAGGTGCTGAACCTGAAAAAGATGTAAAGAGTAATTTAGATGCGATGTTATTGATCGCTGAAAACCCAAAAACCGAAAATGAACGCACCATGGAGTTTTTGTTCCAACACACTCCAAAAGAGATCCTTGGAACAGACCGCGTAGAGGGAGTTGTGTATTCGACCCCTAATGGCGATGTCACAGTTAAGTGCGGTCTTGTAATTACCGCTATTGGATATCAAGCTCAAGGAATTACAGGCGTTCCATATGAGAATGGAAAAGTTGTAAACACCGATGGCCGAGTACAGGACAACCTTTATGTTGTTGGTTGGGCAAAACGCGGTCCATCAGGGGTAATTGGCACCAATAAATCAGATGCAGCAGCGGTTATTGAGCTTTTGGTCTCTGACTTAGGTACACCTAAAAATGCTGGCGATATATCAGAGTTACTTTCACACCAAGTTGTTGTAACTCAAGAGCATTGGCAGAAGATCAATGCGGCGGAAGTTGCTGCAGGTGAGCCAAAGGGTAAACCTCGGGTTAAGAGTGTTGAGCGTACAGAGCTACTGAAGCATGCGGGTCTGTAACCACATTCACTTCGACGCAACCATTTCGTAACCTAAAAGTACGCAAAGCGAAATCATTGGCTCAATAGGATGCGCTTATGAACAAAACCCTCACATCACGCAAAATCTTTAGTTGGGGCTCTATTGCTCTAGCTACATCACTTCTTGTGTCAATGCTCGTGCCTACAGCGCAAGCAAACACCTATTCACTTCCAAACGCTCCCACAAATGTCACATCCTACATCGGTGCCCGTGGAATCGTTGTGAAGTGGACTCCATCAGCAGATGTTGCTCCATCAGTAACTGGTTATGTTGTATCAGCTGGTGCGGGCTCATGCCCAATCTTTGTTCCAGCAAGAAATAACTCTGTTGTGACAATGCCAGTCGTTGTTGGACAACCTGCAGGAACACCTGTTGTACAAGCGGTTAATGCATACGGTTTCTCAAAGCCAGCAGCATCTAACAAGAGCTACACGGCAGAACAACTTGCAACCGTTGCAACATCAAGCAACAAGGCAGTGCAAGTTCTACAGCTAAGTGATTTTCACGGTGCTATCGATGGAACTTCTTTTGGTGCAGCCCTACTAGCAAGCAACTGGGCGGCAGATCGCAAAGCAAATACAGCAACTGTTGCTATTTCATCTGGTGACAACATTGGTGCAGCACCACCGATCTCAACAGAGTTTGAAGAACTTCCAACAATCGAAGCGTTAAATCTTTCAAAGCTTGATGTATCAACTTTTGGAAACCACGAGCATGATCGCAACATCGATCATCTCAACAAGATGATTGGTGCATCTGATTTCCAGTGGGTGGTCTCTAACTACAGCGAGGGCTCACTAGATGCTCTGAAGTCAGGCACCAAGCAGGCAAAGAACTACACAATCATCGATCGCGGTGGCGTGAAGATCGGTGTTGTTGGTTCAAATACACCTGAGACAATCGAACAGGTATTCCCAGGAAACCTTGACTACAAGGATGCATCTGGAGCAAAGAAGACCATCACAATCAACCCAGGAGTTGCTGGCGTAAATGCAGCGATCGCTGAGGCAAAGGCTGCTGGCGCAGATATCGTCATCGCAGCGTTGCACCAAGGATGGTTGGAAAACGCTGATGGAACTGCCAAGGGTCTGTTCAACACCCTTGCTTCACAGATTAAGGGTGCAGCTGCAATTTACGGTGGTCACAGCCACCAGACATACGCATCTGTAATTCCAGGAAACACACGCGTAGCACCAACCGTTCTAGGACAGGTTCGTAACGCAGGTGTTGAGTACACACGTACGCAGATCTGTATCCGCAGTGGAAAGGTTGTTGGTCAATCAATCCAGCACGTATTAAGAGCAGCGTCAGCTTCAATTAATACGAGTGTTGCTGCTACAACTTCAACAGCAGATGTAGCAACAGCTGCAATGGTGAAGAAATACAAGGATCAACTATCTGCAAAGCTTGATGTAAAGATCGGTCAAGTTTCAGGAACATTCCCACGTGGTGGATCACCAGCTGTAGAGCGTTCAGGTGAAACTCCAATGGGTAACTACATTGCAGATTTAATGCGCGCTAAGTACAAGACTGATTTTGCAATTCAGAATGGTGGCGGTATCCGCGACACATTCCCTGCAAAGACATATGTACCAGCAGCAACAGGTCTTGTTCGCACAGGTACTGGTCCACTAGATGTAACACTTGGTGATGCTTTCACTGTGTTCCCATTTGGTAACCAGATCGCAACAACAGTTGTTACAGGTGCAAACCTATGGAAGGCGCTTGAAAACGGTGTTGGCGGTAACTATCCAGGAGATGGTCGCTTCCCACAGGTTTCAGGTCTTAAGTTCTCATTTGATGCTTCAAAGCCAATCGGTTCACGTATCGTCGAAGTTACAAAGCTAGACGGAACAGCGATTGCTAAGGATTCAAAGGAGTACACACTTACAACTCTTGACTTCCTAATTTATGGTGGCGACGGATACCTCAACGTATTCTCACCATCACAAGCAAAGGTTCAAGGCGCACTACTAGATGTATTTGTAGATGCACTTAAGGCAGACATGGCTGCTAAGAAGGTAACGCAAGTTCCTGCAGCAGATGGCCGCATTAAGAAAGTTGGCTAATACTTAAGTAAGCACAACAAAGGGCGTCCGTTAATGCGGGCGCCCTTTGTTGTGCTTCAAAACCCCTTGATTTATATGGCTTTAACCGCATTTGGGTGATGATTAAAAAGCGGGTACTATTGCGCTTCACAAGTAAATAGGCGTGCGTAGCTCAACGGATAGAGCATCTGACTACGGATCAGAAGGTTAGGGGTTCGAATCCCTTCGCGCGCACAAGTTAAGCTCTCGGTGCCTTTCACACCGGGGG
>JACCDT011043409.1_pt1 | contig 14300 bp, 12 predicted proteins | sample 7446291 | NCBI WGS metagenome assembly JACCDT01 (sample SAMN15323446, study PRJNA562643) | freshwater metagenome | isolation source: river surface water | place: USA:Blue River Watershed | collected 2017-08-17
ACCACATCGTCGGCGCTCAGGTCGCGGCCGTTGTGGAACTTGACGCCCTTGCGCAGGGGGATGGTGTAGGTCAGGCCGTCCTTGGACACGCTGGGCAGGCTCTCGGCGAGCATGGGGGCGATGTTCCAGTTGCCATCGAACGTGTAGAGCGGCTCGTAGACGTGCTGCATGATGGTGCCCACGAGGTCGGCTGTGCTGACCATGGGGTCCAGGCCTTGGGGCTCGCCGACCATGGCCAGGTTGGCAGCTCCACCCTTGGGTAGGGCCGCGGTTTGTGCCCAGGCTGCGCCGCAGGCGAGCATGCAGGCCGTTGCCAGCGCTACCGTCTTCAATACTGCGCGGCGGGCAAGGGTTTGGGTGCCGGACAGTGCTCGCACCACATTGGTTCCAGAAGTTTGCATTTTACACCTCGAAGTAATAGGATTACACAAATAAGCACATTCGATGCCAGAATTGCGCGATGTTTTTGCATTTCCGGTTGAAGGTGTGTAAATTCTTTACTTAAAGGAGTGTTTTTTATGTCAGTAGAAACCCTTGGGCAAGCCCCTCTCGCGTCGGACCGTCTGGCCCGCCCCCTGTCGCCCGCTACGCGCGCTGGTGACTTTGTGTTCGTCTCTGGTCAGGTGCCCACAGATGACAAGGGCGAGGTCGTGGTGGGGGGTATCGAGGCGCAGACGCGCCAGGTCTTTAAACGCCTCAGTGATGCCTTGGCCCTGGCGGACTGCACCCTGGCCGATGTGGCCAAGGTTAGCGTGTGGCTGGCCGATGCGCGCGACTTCGGCAGCTTCAACCGCGTCTACATGGAGTGTTTTGGCGAGCACCGCCCCGCACGCTCCACCGTGGAGTCGCGTCTGATGATCGACGCGAAGGTGGAGATCGACGTTACCGCCTACAAGCCGCGCGGCTGAGCCATGGACAAACTCTGGGATGTCGTGGCTCTGGGCGAGGCGCTGGTGGAATTCAACCAGACGCGTGCCGGCGAGCCGCAGTACCTGCAAGGCTTTGGTGGCGACACCAGCAATGCCATGGTGGCCGCCGCGCGCGCTGGCGCGCGCACGGCTTACCTGAGCCGGTTGGGGCAAGACCCCTGGGGCCAGGCGCTGCTCGCGCTGTGGGCGCGTGAAGGCGTGGACAGCACGGCGGTGGAGCGCGATGCGCACCACCCCACGGGCCTGTACTTTGTGACCCACGGCAGCGCGGGGCATGAGTTCAGTTACCTGCGTACAGGCTCGGCCGCCAGCCGCATGACGCCCGCCTGGCTGCAGGCGGCGCCAGCAAGCTTGCTGCAGCGGTGCCGCATCCTGCATGTGTCGGGCATTTCGCTGGCGATATCTGCCAGCGCCTGCGACACAGTGTTCGAGGCCATGCGCCTGGCGCGTGATGCTGGTGCGCTGGTGGCGTTTGACCCGAACCTGCGCCTCAAACTTTGGCCGCTGGCGCGCGCGCGCGCCTGCATCCGCGAGGCGGTGGCCCTGTGCGACATCTTCTTGCCGGGGCAGGACGACATGGAGGCCCTGCTGGGCATCAGCGACCCCGAGGCGATTGCCGATTGGGGCCATGCCCAAGGCGCAAGCCAGGTGGTAGTGAAGCTGGGCAAGGAGGGCGTGCTGCACAGCGCCGCCGGGCAACGCCAGCGCGTGCAGGGGCGCTCAGTGCAGGCGGTGGACGCCACTGGTGCGGGCGACTGCTTTGACGGCAACCTGCTTGCGCGGCTGGCGCTGGGGGACGATCTGCCCCGTGCTGTGCGCTACGCCAATGCGGCTGCCTCGCTGGCGGTGCAGGGCTTTGGGGCTGTGGCGCCTTTGCCCACGGCGGCAGAGGTGAGCGCGGTGCTGTAATCTGCGGGGTTTGACAGCCAAGCCCCCGCCATGAAAGTCACAGCCAACGGTATTTCCATCGAAGTCGAGGACAGCGCGCAGACTGACGCCTCCTTTGCCAACAAGCCCGCCGTGTTGCTCATCATGGGTCTGGGCATGCAGCTGATTGCCTGGCCGCCTGAGATGGTGCGCGCGTTGGAGGCGGGCGGCTACCGTGTGATCCGGTTTGACAACCGGGACGTGGGGCTGTCGACGCATTTCGATGCGCTGGGGCGCCCCAACCTGCTGTGGGCCAGCATCAAGTACAAGTTGGGTTTGATGCCTGCTGCACCCTACAGCTTGGCCGATATGGCGGCCGACGCATTGGGCGTGTTGGATGCCCTCAAGATTGACCGAGCCCACGTGGTGGGCGTGAGTATGGGCGGCATGATCGCGCAGCGCGTGGCCTTGGCCGCGCCCGCCCGCATTCTGAGCCTGACCAGCATCATGAGCACCAGCGGTGCCCGCGGCCTGCCCCAGGCCGCGCCGGAGGTGGTGCGCGCCCTCATCAGCCGCCCGGCCGGGAAGGGCACGGAGGCCGTGGTGGACCACTCAGTGCGTCTGTTCCAGACCATAGGCAGCCCCGGCTACCCCACGCCCGAGCCCGAGCTGCGCGAACGCGTGCGCGCCAGCGTGCTGCGTGCCTTCTACCCGGTGGGCACGGCGCGGCAGATGCTGGCCGTGGTGGCTGACATCACGCGCGCTGCACTGCTGGGGCGCATCACCGCGCCCACGTTGGTGGTGCACGGCAAGGAGGACCCGCTGGTGCCGCTGGCCTGCGGCGAAGACACCGCCCGCCGCATCCCCGGTGCCACCTTGCTTACCATTGACGGCATGGGCCACGACCTGCCACCCGAACCCGTGCGCCAGATATTGGCCGCATTGATCCCCCATTTGAAAGCAAGCGCATGAACACCCCCGAACAATCCCAACTCGGCAAGGCCTCCGCCTATGTGGACCAGTACGACGCCAGCCTGTTGTTTCCCATCCCGCGCGCCGGCAAGCGTGCCGAGATCGGCATCACCGGCGCCGCACCCTTTTTGGGCGCCGACCTGTGGACGGCGTTTGAGCTGAGCTGGCTCAACCTGCGCGGCAAGCCGCAGGTGGCGCTGGCGCACTTCACCATTCCCTGCGAGTCGCCCAACATCGTGGAGAGCAAGTCCTTCAAGCTCTACCTCAATAGCTTCAACAACACCCGCTTTGTCGATGCCACTGAGGTGCTGGCCCGGCTGCGTGCCGATATCTCGGAAGCCGCGTGGCGCGGTGCCCCGGCGCCCGGCACGGTGGGCGTGAAGCTGATTGATGCCGCGCTGTTTGACCGCGAACCCGTGCATGAGTTGGATGGCCTGAACCTGGACCGGCTGGACGTGGAGTGCACCCACTACCAGCCTGCGCCCGAGTTGCTGACCACGCTGCCCGATGAAGGCATGGTGGACGAGGTGCTGGTGAGCAATCTGCTCAAGAGCAACTGCCTGGTGACTGGCCAACCCGACTGGGGCAGCGTGCAGATCAGCTATTCCGGTCTGCCCATTCAGCAAGAAGGCCTGCTGCAGTACCTGGTGAGTTTTCGCAACCACAACGAGTTCCACGAGCAGTGCGTGGAGCGCATCTTCATGGACATCTGGACACGCTGCAAACCCACCAAGCTGACCGTGTATGCGCGCTACACGCGCCGCGGCGGGCTGGACATCAACCCCTACCGCACCAGCCACCCGCGTGCACTGCCGGGCAATATACGCACCGCACGCCAGTAAATTCTGCTATTGTTTTAGGAGCTGTTAGCGCACATTCCATAAGGGCTAGACCGCAATTTCCTTGCGATTTAGCAAGATTTCCAGCTCTCGCACGGGCAGGGGTGTGGCAAACAGGTAACCCTGGAACAGGTGGCAACCGTGGGCCATCAAGAATTCGTACTGTTCCTCGGTCTCCACGCCCTCGGCAATCACCTCCAGGTCCAGGGTCTCGGCCATGCCCAGAATGGTTTGCACCATCACTGCGTCGGCCGCTTGCTCGCCCAGGTTGCGGATGAAGGACTGGTCGATCTTGAGCTGGTCTAGTGGCAGCTTGGTCAGGTAGGTCAGTGAGGACTGCCCGGTGCCAAAGTCGTCCATCGAGAAGCGCAGGCCCAGCGTCTTGAGCTCCCGCATCTTGGCGATGGTGCCTTGCACGTCATCCAGCACCAGGCTCTCGGTCAGCTCCAGTTTCAGCAGCTCGGGATTGGCGCCCGTGTCTTGCAAGATGGTGCGCACCAGGTCCACAAAACTGTCTTGGCGGAATTGCAGCGCGCTCACATTGACCGCCATTTGCAGCTCGGCGCGGCCGGGCTCCCGCGCCCACCGGGCCAGTTGTTCGCAGGCGGTGCGCAGCACCCATTCGCCCAGCGGCACGATGAGCCCGGTCTCTTCGGCCAAGCCAATGAAGACCAGTGGCGACACAATGCCCCGGCTGGGGTGGCACCAGCGCACCAGCGCCTCCACGCCCATGGGCCGATTTTCGTCCGAGACTTGCAACTGGTAGTACAGCGCAAACTCGCCTTGTGCCAAGGACTGGCGCAGGTCACGCTCCAGCTCTGCCCGTGTCTCGATGGCAGCCAGCATCTGCGGGTCAAAAAAGCAGAGGGCGTTGCGGCCCGCACTTTTGACCTGGTACATCGCGATGTCGGCCTGCTTGAGCAGCTCGGAGCTGGATTGCAGTGATTCCCCAAACAGGGTGGCACCCACGCTGCTGGTGCTGCGGTAAACCACACCGTTGAGTGAAAACGGTTCGTTCAGCGTGGCCAGAATGCTGTCGCCAACGATCTTGGCTTGTGATGCCGCCTCCATGGCGTGGGGGCTCAAGTCCTGCAGCATCACCACAAACTCGTCCCCGCCCAGGCGGGCCACCGTGTCTGCCTCGCGCACGCAGGCACTCACCCGCTTGGCGACCTGTTGCAGCAGCAGGTCGCCCACGTCATGGCCCAGGGTGTCGTTCAGTGTTTTGAAATGGTCCAGGTCCATGAACAGCAAGGCGCCCTTGCGACCACTGCGGGCGCTGGCCACCACAGCCTGTTGCAGCCGGTCGCTCAGCAGGCGGCGGTTGGGCAGGCCGGTCAGGGGGTCAAAGAACGCAAGCTGTTCGATCTCGGCGCTGGCGCGGCGAATGTGGGTGACATCCTGGTAGACGATGACCACGCCGCCATCGGGGGTTGTGCGCTCGGTGATCTCGATCACATGCCCGTTGGGCAGATGGCGTTCGTGGCTGTGTACGCGCTTGTGCAACAGGGCCATGCGGTCTTGCACCCACTGGCGTTGCGCGTGTGCATCGGCCTGGGGCAGGGTGATGCGCGCCGTGGCTGTCAGCATGGTCTCAAACGGAATGCCGACGGCAATGTGGGCGCGTTGCCAGGGGTAAATCTCCAGGTAGCGCCGGTTCCAGTTCAGTACGCAGTGCTGAGCGTCCAATAGCAGAAAGCCGCTTTCCATGGACTCCAGCGCCTGATCCAGGGTGGACTTGGCCTGCGAGATGGAGCGCTGCGCCTGCGCCATTTGCTGCAGGTAGCGCAATGCCACGGCGCCTGCCGCGAGCAGCATGATGACAAAGACCGTGCTGACGCCCGCCACCCGCCAACTCTCGCGCCGCCATTCGCCCAGTACCGTTTCCATGGGAATGCTGGCGGTGATCAGGATGTCGTGGTACAGCATCTTGCGCTGCACGACCAGCGCGTCCACGCCGCTCAGGCGCGCCGCCATTTGGGTCGCACCTTGCGGGTTGCGCTCACCCAACGCAGGTCGCAGCAATGTGCCCGAGAGCGAGTCCATGGCCGGCGCGCTGGCCAGCAATTGGCCGTTGCCACGTTCCAGTGTGGCCTCCAGCCCTTCAATGTCCACGCCTTGCACCAGGATGGTGGAGAGCAGGGACACTTGGACCTCGGCAATGGCCAGCACTTTGGAACCATCAGCCAGTCGGATGGGTCTTGCGAAATAGAGCACCTGTTCCGAGCTGCCGAAATTGACCACTGGTGTGCTGATGGACAAGCCCGCGACGGCCTGCGCCAGCGCCTGTGTCAAAAAGTCTTGCGGGGCTGCCAGCACCAGTTCGGCACCGCGCGCATCGGAAGACGCCAACATGCGCCCCGCACCATCCAGCAAGGCCACATGGCGCACGAGCAGGTTTTGCCGCAATGCGCCTTGGATCAGCCGGCTCGCCAGCGTGCTGTCAATCCAGTCGGGTTGCAGGTTGGCCAGTCCCAGCAAGTTGTCCAAGCTGGCCAGTAAAACATCGACCCCCAGCAGATTGCGATTCACCGCGGCTTCGGCACCTGCCACAAACCGTAGGGCTTGGCCTTCACTGTTGGCGACAGCGGTGCGATGGCTGTCGCGCACCACCAAGACTGCGACCAGGACTACAGCCAGCACGAACAGCAGAACTGAGCCTGCTACGGCACGGGTCGCTCGGGAGGACACCAGCCGCATCACTTGGGCACCGGGGCCACGATGCCGTGGGCCTGCCCGATGGTGTGGTCCCAAAGCTCTTTGCAGCGCTGGTTGCAGCGCTGCAACCAGCGGGGGAGTACCGTGCCAACAAAAATGTCCTTGCGCTTGCGTTCATCCTCAGCGCTGCGTTGCACCTCGCTCATGTTGCCCTTGCGCGCAGTGGTGCAGCTGGGCAGGCCGCGGTTGCAGGCCAGGCCCTCGGCTGTTTCTCGTTCGCTTTCATTCCAAATAGCAGCCTCCAGTTTGGGTATTTCGTGGGACAACAATGCCCGCAGGTCCCCGGGCATGGCCTGCCAGGCGGACGCATTGGCGCCAAACACGGCCAAGCCCCAGGTCAGCGGCAAGGTGTGGATGTGGGTTGTGACCTCGTGCAGGCCCAGCAGATTACCCGACATGGTGCCGGTGATGGCGCACTCGGCATTGCCCGAGGCCATATTGGGCAGGATTTGGGCAAAACCCACCAGGACCGGGATGGCACCTACTGCACCCATGAAGTCGGCCTGTGTGGCCGACGAGACGCGCACCCGTCGCCCCTGCAGATCGGCCAGCGAAGCCAGAGGGCGCTTGCAAAACAGAACCTGGGCCGGGTACACGTAGACGGCCAGGACTTCCACACCGTGGCGCTCACGCAGCGATTTTTCAAGGTAGGGGCGGAAGGCGGCCAGGGTCTTCTTCAGGGTCGCCATGTCGGGGTTCAGGCCAGCCAGATCAGGGGCCGCGTACTCGGGGTACTGGGCCGAGATATTGCTCAGCAAAGCCGTGCCAAAGGGCACGACCCCCAGCTGGATGAGGCGCAACATTTCGGAGCCCGGGACGCCTGCGCGGTCAAAGGGCGCAATTTCGGCGGTGTAACGCCCTTGGCTCAATCGCGGTAGCTCTTTGGTCCAGAACGGCTCTTCATTGCGGGTGTACTGATTCAGACCGGCCAGGCCACCCACGATGCGCAGCTTTTGTGTCGCGGCCGGGGGCGCGGAGGTCTCTGCCCAGGCGCGCGACAGAAGCCCGGCGCCCAGCAAAAGGGCCAAGGTGCACAAGCTTGCTGCAGTGTGTATGTTCATAACGACCTTTCACGCCCGGGCCGGGGGCCGGCGTGCTTGCGCTTCTGTGGCGCGGATGCAGCGCGTTTATCTTCCTGGCGCCAAGTCTAGCGGGTCTGGCAGTGCGCGCGCCGCCAAGTCTTGCGCAGATTCCGGTCGGCCAAAAAAATAGCCCTGAAAGGCGTCGCAACCCATCCCGGCCAAGGCGTCCCGCTGGGCAGCAGACTCCACACCTTCGGCAATGACTTGCAGGCCCAGGCTGTGGCCCAGGGCGACCACGGTGCGGGCAATCACCGCGTCGCTGGGGTCGGTCAGCACGTCGCGCACAAATGACTGGTCGATCTTGAGCTGCGACAAGGGCAGGCGTTTGAGGTAGGACAGCGAGGAGTAGCCGGTGCCAAAGTCGTCCAATGAAAATCCAACGCCCAGTGCCTGGATGGACACCATCTTGTGAATGAGGTCCTCCATGTCATTGACCAGCATGCTCTCGGTGATTTCGAGCTTGAGTTGTGCTGCCGGTGCGCCGGATTGGCGCAAAGCCTGGTCGACGTTGCGGATGAAATCTGCTTGCGCCAGTTGTGAGGCACTCACATTCACCGCCAGGGTCCAGTGGGCCGTAGCGGGCTGCTGGCTCCAGGCGTGCAGCTGGCGGCAGGCAGTTTCCAGCACCCACTGCCCCAGCGGCAAAATCATGCCGGTCTCCTCCGCCAGGCCAATGAACTGTCCTGGCGCCACCAAGCCGCGGTTGGGGTGCTGCCAGCGTACCAAGGCTTCTGCCCCCAAGCTGTGGCCCTGTTGGTCGACCTGCACTTGGTAATGCAGCACAAACTCGTTCCGCTGCAGGCCCAGCCGGATTTCCTTGGCCAGTTCGGCATGGGTGGCCACGGCGGCTTGCATGACAGGATCAAAAAAGCGCGCCGTATTACGCCCCGCAGCCTTGGCCTGGTACATGGCTACGTCGGCCTTCTTCAGCAGCTCGTCCATGCCCTCAACGTCTTGCATAAACACCACAATCCCAATGCTGGGGGTGCTGCTGTAGCTGTGCTGGCGCAAGTTGTAGGGTTGCGAGAGGGTATCCAGGATCTTGTGCGCTACTGCTTCGGCATGGGTGGCGGCTTCGCTGGCCAGGGGTGGCAAACCCTCCAGCAGCACCACAAACTCATCACCGCCGAGTCGGGCTACGCTGTCGCCTTCGCGCACACAGCTGCGCAGACGCGCGGCCACCTGCTGCAGCAGCTCGTCACCCACATCGTGGCCCAGCGTGTCATTGAGCAGCTTGAAGTGGTCCAAGTCCAGGAACATCAGCGCACCATGTTGCTGTAGCCGCGCAGCACTGGCCATGGCGTGGCGTACCCGGTCCAGCAGCAACCGGCGGTTGGGCAGACCTGTCAGGGGGTCATAGAAGGCCAGGCGCCGGATTTCCTCTTCGTCCTGGCGTTGTTGGGTGATGTCGCGCAGCAAAACCACATAGCTCTGTTGGGATGCATTCGGTATTTTCGAGAACGACAGGCTGACCGGAAAGCTGGGGCCACCGGGGCGGCGGGCCCGCGCCTCCAATGTTTTTCCACCGGCCTCTCGTGCGTCTATCTCGGCCAGCAGTGTCGGAATGTCAGTGGCACTGGCCAGCCAATCGGACAAGTGGCCATGCGGTGTAGGCAGGGCAGGCAGGCCCAGCATGGCACCCGCGGCATTGTTGTGCGTCAGGATCTGACCTTGCGGGTCTATCGTTAGCAGGCCGTCCACCATGCTGTCCAGAATGGCTTGGCGGTAGCGCCCACCGTCTTCCAGGGCACGCCGATGGGCTTCCAGTTTCTGTGCATGACGGTCGCGCTCTATAGCCAGTCCCAGCAGGTACGCACTGCGCTGGATGGCCCCCAGCTCAGCCTCCGACGGCGAACGCACGTGAAGGTAGTAATTGCCAAACGTGCCCAAGGTGTGGCCTTGCGAGGACCGGATGGGAATGGACCAGCAGGCCCTGAGCCCGTAGCCCAGTGCCAGGTCGCGGTACTGTTCCCACAGGGGGTTGTTGGCAATGTCGGCCACCAGCACGTCCCGGCCGGTGTATGCGGCCGTGCCACAGGAGCCGACATGGGGGCCGATGGCGGCACCGTCCAGAGCCGCGCAGTAAGCCGCCGGCAAGCTGGGCGCAGCGCCATGGCGCAGGTGCAGTCCATCATCATCCAGCAGCAGCACGGAGCACTGAACGTCAGGGAAAGTCGCCTCAAAGTCCCGGATGAAGCTGTGCATGATGTCACTCAGCGTGGCCTGGCTGGCCAGCATTTCCAGCAGCTTGCGTTCGGAGCGGGCTTGCTGCTCCAGGTGTCTTTGCTCCGTGATGTCCTGCGTCGTTCCCACCAGGTATTGCGGTGCGCCTGTTGCATCGAAAACCGGGGCCAGTGTGGTGTGCATGCGGCGGTGCACGGCGTCGGCCCGCCACACCAGGTCTTCGTTGCTGATGGCGTGGCCTTGGGTGAAGGCGGTACGGTCTTGCGCAGCGAAATGCGCCATCTGTGCAGGGGTAAAGAAAGCTGCTTCAGCGTGGGGTGCCAAGGGCGTATCGCCCAAGGCTAATGTGTTTCGCCATGCTTGGTTCAAAAACAGCACTTCCCCCTGTGCGTTCTTCACAAACAAGGGCACCGGAACAGCGTCCAGCAGGCGCTGCAGATCGGCGGGCGGCAGAACGCGAAGGGGAGATCCCGTCATGGTCAACACAGGCGCGGTGTTGACCCTGGGGTCAGGGCAGCTTGAACACCTGCACCGAGCGCGCCAAGGTGGCGGCGCTCGCGTTCAAGCCTGCCGCCGACGCTGCTGACTCTTCCACCAGCGCAGCGTTTTGCTGCGTCACTGTGTCCAGTTGCGTCACCGCCTCATTGACCTGTGCAATGCCAATGGCCTGCTCCTTGGTCGCACTACCAATCAACTGGATCAGGTCACCCACCTCCTTCACCGATTGGACCACTTCATCAATGGTGCGGCCAGCACCCGTCATCTGGTGGTAGCCCGATGAAATTTGCTCCGACGACTGCGCAATCAGCTCACGAATCTCTTTGGCTGCCACGGCACTGCGCTGGGCCAGGGCCCGTACTTCAGTGGCCACCACGGCAAAGCCGCGGCCCTGTTCACCCGCGCGGGCCGCCTCGACCGCGGCATTGAGGGCCAGGATGTTGGTCTGGAAGGCGATACCCTCAATCACACCAATGATGTCGCGCATCTTCCCGGACGAGGCGTCAATCGCCTGCATGGCCTGGCTCACTTGGTGCACCGCATTGCCGCCCTGCGTCGCGACCTCGGTGCTTCTGGCACTCTGGCTGCTGACGCGGGCAGCGGTGTCCGCCGTTTGTTTGACCGTGCTGGACAACTCTTCCATCGAGGCAGCGGTTTCTTCCAGGCTGCTGGCCTGGGCCTCCGTGCGGGCTGACAAGTCCATGCCGCCCTCCGCAATCTCTGCGGCCGAGCGCGTAAAGATGGCAATCTCTCCGCGCACATCGCCCACGACGGCGCGCAAATTGATCTGAATTTGTCGCAACGCACGGATCATGGTGCCCAGAGGCGGCGGGTACTGCCCCTCCACCGAGGTGGTGAGGTTGCAGCCGGCCAAGTCGTCGGCAAAGGTCTCGGCTGCACCGATGGCTGCAGCAAAACGCAACTGGAACCAGGCCAGCACACAGCCCGCCCCAATCAGCAGGGAGACCAGTTGTGCGGCCACCGCCTCCCAGCCTTGCATACCCAAGAACTGCGGCACCATGGCCAGCAGCGTCATACCCAGCAGGGCCAGGCCCAAGCGCGTGGTCAGGGTGATGCGGGTGAGGGCGCCCAGCCAGCCGCGCGGGCCGCGGTAGCGTACTTCGCCTCCCCGCAGGTAAATGGGGCTTTTGCCAGCCTGGCTGTCGGCGCGCATTTGGGCATAGAGTGCCTCGGCGGCCTGCACATCCTGGCGGCTGGGCTTGATGCGGACCGACATGTAGCCCTTGGGCTTGCCGTTTTCCAGGATCGGGGTGACGTTGGCCTGTACCCAGTAGTGGTCACCATTTTTTCGGCGGTTTTTTACCAACGCGGTCCACGGATGGCCGTGGCCTATGGTTTGCCACATGTCCTTGTAAGCCTCGGGGGGCATGTCAGGATGGCGCACCAGGTTGTGGGGTTGGCCTATGAGCTCTTCGTAAGTAAAGCCGCTGGTTTCCACAAAGGCATGGTTGCAGTGGGTAATGATGCCTTTGGTGTCCGTCATGGACACCAACATGTGGTCGGCAGGGTACTCGTACTCCCGTTGGGTCACAGGTAGGTTAGTGCGCATCAGCTTTTCTCCCCCAAAGATTTTTGGAAATCTGTCCTAGATCAACCGCAAAAACATTTAGCAACAAGTAGGACCCGGAAGTCAACTCGGATAACCTGAGGGTGTGTTGCTTAATTGATGTGCATCAAGCTCGTGTTGCCCGTACAAAAAAGCCGGGCGCACCCCAGTGCAGCTTGCCAATAGCCGCGTAATGGGCGCTTTGCCGTATGATTTTTGGCATGCAACGCCGCTACTTTCTTCTCAGCCCCCTCGCTTTCACCACAGGAGCCGCCATGGCCGACACCCCCAAAGTCCAGTCGCTGGATGACGTCATGCGTTGGCTCGACAAGCTGGACCGGGCCAGCCAGGTACGGAGCAGTACGGTCTGGAAGATGTCGGCGGTGCTGGAACACATGGCACAAAGTGTGGACATGAGCATGGACGGTTTCCCGGAGCCCAAGAGTGCACTGTTCCAAGCCACATTGGGCAGTGCAGCGTTTGCTGTTTTCCGGCTGCGCGGCAAGATGTCGCATGGCTTGACAGAACCGATTCCCGGCGCGCCTGTTTTGCCGCAGAGCGACGACTTCAAACCGGGGATCGCGCGTTTGCGCAATGCGGTGCAGCGCTTTCAGACCCATGCGGGGCCGCTACGCCCGCACTTCGCTTACGGCGCCCTGAGCCGTGCCGACTTTGCGCTGGCGCACACTTTGCACATCGCCAATCACCAGGACGAAATCACCGTGCAGTGAAGCCTCAGGGCTTGCCGATCGCCTGCAGGGCCGAGCGTAGCGTGTCCCAGCCAGCAAGTGACTCTGGGGTGCGCCCCGCAGCACAGTCTTCCTCCAGCGCCAAGGCCAGCGCACTCTGAGTTGGGTAACCCAGCATTCGCAACACCGATTTGGCGTTGTGCGCCAGGTGGCGCAGCGAAACCAGGTCGCGTGCGGCCGCCGCAGTGGCCCCGTTGTGGACATCGTGTGCAAATTGGGCCAGGCAGGTGGCGCGGTATGCGCGGTACAAGTCGCCATTACCCCCGAAATATTCGTCAATCGCCGCCTGCGCATGCGCGCGTGCTGCGTTTGCCGGGACGGGTTCCGGTGCGGCTATGGCTGGTGGCTTGGGGGAGGCCGGTGCAAGTGCCTCGTTGATGCAATCCACCAATTGCATGACGGATACGGGCTTGTCCAAGAGGCACCAAACATCCATGTGCACCAGTTCCTCGCGCCTGGAGGGCGTCAGCCCAGCGCTGAGCACCACCACGCGTGCGGGACCGCGCAAGGCCGGCTGGTCCTTCAGGCGTTGCAGCAAGCCCAGCCCGGATTCACCCGGCATCATGAGGTCAGTGATGATGACCTGAAAGGCACTTTCCTGCAGCACCTGCACGGCAGCGTTGACCCGGTCGCAGGCAATCAGCTCCAGCGCCATGTCTTCCAAGGCCATGTGCACAAAACGTCGCAAAGCCGGGTCGTCGTCGACCAGCAGAATGCGGGCCGCTGCGGAGGTCATGGTGAAGGTAGCACTCGTTTGTTCAGGCAGGCGCTGAGCAGGGTGGGCAGCTCAACGACAAGCTGTGGCTTGTGTACGACCGCAATGTCCTGCAGGGCCAATGCGTAGGGAGCACGTTGAGAGACATCCAAAGAGGCCACCACGATGATTTGCATGGCCTGAAACTGGGGCATGGCGCGCAGGCGGGTAATCAAAGCCGCACCGTCAATGCCGGGCAGCAGGATGTCCACCATCAGCACATCGGGTTGGTACTGACCGACCATGGCCAGACCGGCGATGCCATCGCTGGCGGTCAGCAGCTCTACCTGAGGGAATTGTTGGTCCAGCAGCAGTTTGATCAGGTTCTGGAAATGGGCCGAATCTTCGATCAACAACACCCTGGGGGCGTTGCGCGCGGTGCTTGGGAGCGGGGCAGTCCGGTGGCCCGCTGTGGCGGGCGCGGGAGGCTGCGTGGCTGTGCCTTGCCGTTCGCCCTGGCGCCAGCGTTCTACGGAGGTTCGGGAGATGCGCCGGTGCCCGCCCGGTGTCTTCCACGCTTCCAGCTCGCCCCGGTCCACCATCAACTGGACCGAGCGCACTGCCAGCCCTAGCAGGCGTGCGGCCTCCAACGTGGTGACCGTGGCGTCTGTGGCGACCTTTTGGGGTGGAGTCTTGTCTGATTGCATCAATTGAGTCTATCAAAAACATCAACTCGGCAGAAAATGATTGCATTTGATCAAAATGATAGATATGATTTGTGCATTGATGAAAACCAAGCGAGGCCGCCCTCTGTGCGGAGATGGCTTATGAAAAAGATATTGATCGTGGAAGACCACGCAGACATTCGGCGATTGATTCGAATGACTTTGGAGTTCGACAATTACGACATTCGTGAGGCCGAGGACGGTGACTCTGCGCTGGCGATGGCCCAAGAATTTGAGCCGGATTTGCTATTGCTGGATGTGATGATGCCCGGCGGACTCAGTGGCCTGGACGTGTGTTCCATGATCAAGCTCCAATACAAAGCCCCCCGGGTGGTCCTGTTGTCAGCCCGCGGGCGCAGTGAAGATCTGGAAGCCGGCATGCAAGCCGGTGCGGATGCCTATCTGGTCAAGCCCTTCAGCCCGCTGGCACTGATCGAAACCATCAATGCGCAGTGGGAGGTTGCATGACGACGGAG
>JACCDT010602780.1_pt1 | contig 14295 bp, 16 predicted proteins | sample 7446291 | NCBI WGS metagenome assembly JACCDT01 (sample SAMN15323446, study PRJNA562643) | freshwater metagenome | isolation source: river surface water | place: USA:Blue River Watershed | collected 2017-08-17
CTTTTTCTGTACTATTTAAAATACGCTGTGCTTCCTCGACATTGCAAGAAAAAAGCTCAGTGTGCTCATAAATTGTTTTTGTTTTTTCAATACCGAGCTTCATTTGAAATGTGCCGGGCTGGTAGACAAGCTTGGTGTTGGGATGGGCTGAAAGATACTCGGCTATTTGTTCATGGTAGGGAGCCGAATTGGAGGCGAGCGAAGAAAGGTACATCCATTTTGGTTCTGGTAGATCCATCGGGAAGGAGTAGGGGAATTCGGTGTGTTTCACTAAGATTGTGCGTTCGACGTCGTACCAAAGGACATAGTGGTAGTTGGAAGCGTATCCGGCTTCGGTTTTCATATAATCAGTATGAACGCCATTTTTAGTGAGCTCTTCAAGATTGCCGTGTCCGATCAAGTCATCGCCAATGTAGCTCATGAGATAGCTTTTTACTCCAAGACGGGCAGCTGATACGGCAGCGTTGGCACTGTTACCGACCGCGCGCATAACTTCTGCAGATTCGTATGGCACTTTGTCGCCAAATCGGACGCAAAGCTTGCAATGTTCTTGATCAAGATCACACGTAGCTTCAGCGTCTTCGAGTCTGATAAACGGTTCGGTGACAACATCACCGATAGCAACAAATTCTATTTCGTTTGGTGTATTCATACCCTCTATTTTAGCCTGTATCGCCAGGTTTCCATAGTCTTGACTAAAAAGATAAAATAGTGTACAATACTGCCGAAAACTCTAACTCTACATACATTTTTTCATCTTTTAAAACAAAAAAACAATGATACAGAAAATCTTTTTACTTGCTCTTTTGGCACAAATGCTGTCAGGAGTGCTTGCCGCACAGGAAAATGAATACCAGATAATTGATTCTATGCCGAGCATTGCAGGACGTGGCGTAGTAGACATGAAAAGCTTTAGTTATGCTGCTACGGTGGTTAATGGTGAGAAGCTTGACGAGGTTTCTATTGGAGAGCTTAAAAATAAGCAGGACTCAATAATTACTGTAAACTCAAAACTTGTGTTTATTTTGCCAAGCCATACTGCGAATTACAAAAAACACAGCAGGCCAATGTTTGCTGATTATGCTTTAGTAAAAAATATAAATGGACATTTTATTCTATGGCGTGACGCAAAGGATAAAACCGCTGTACCAAGAATATTCAAATATGGAAACCAAGTACCACTACAGGGAAAAAGTATTTCGCTTGAAGATTTTTTAAAGGTAGATAGCGTAGATGACAAGCGAATACTCGGAGCTCTGGACTTAGAGAAAGTTATTTTTTATGAAATGATTTTCAAAAAGCCAGGACCCGATCTTGCTATTTGGCAGACTGCTATGACGCAATACGATACTGTAGGAGATAAGGTGTACCGAACAATGCGACTAATAAACTTTATTAATGCATCCGATACCGTTGGACTCACTAGTAGAAGTACGGCAGCATTGATTGAATTGGTACCATCAGTTTGGAGTAATCAGTTGAACAAATTCGTTGCTCTTTCTGAAACTCCATGGAGGAGTAAAGCTAAAACAAAAAGACTTGCTTTAGACATTGCCTTCAATGCTGATTCAGAAAATCCTCCAAAGAGTAAAGGTAGGGATAAATCTTCTGATAAATCACAAGGTGGTGAAAAAGATAAAGATGAAACAATAGTCCCAATCCAACTGATTGAAGCAAAAAGTAATTCTTTTATCGTTAAGATTGATCCTGTACAGAAGGCCAAAAGTTATATAGTCACCATAGCCACTGACGAAGATATGAAAAATAAAGTGTCAGATCAAAAAGCACAAGGAATGTTGAATAGAGTATCTCTTAATGAGGAAAATGGTAAAAAAATAATAGCGAACACTACTTACTATATTCAATACAAAGGATACTCAGGAGATGAAGGATCGGGAGATCTTGTTTTTACAAGTGATGTCTATACCATCAAAAGTGGAAAATAAGTAGTTTGATATTTGCAGAAGGCGTTTCGTTAGAAGCGCCTTCTTTTTATTTTATAAATGCTATAATTTCCCCATGAAAGAAGAAATTATGAAGTTTTTCAAGGGCGATATTGCTGATGACGACAACACACTTTTAGCCTATTCGCACGATGCAAGCTTGTTTGAAGTCCGTCCAAAGCTTGTGCTTTTTGCCAAAGATTCTCTTGATATTCAAAACCTCGTGAAATGGGCAGGGGAGGCAAAATCACGCTATTCCGACCTATCTATTACTGTCCGCGCAGCCGGTACCTGCATGTCTGGTGGTCCACTCAATCATTCAATCATCCTCGATACCAACAAATACATGAATGCCATAAAAAGCGTTCGCAAAGTGGATCCATACATGATCAAACCACTTTTCCCAGGCAGTGTACCTGTCGAGATAGTGGGGGAAGCTATTGTAGAGCCTGGATGTTTTTATCGAGATTTTGAAGCAAGCACACTCAAGCAAGAGCTCTTGCTTCCATGTTTTACCGCTTCAAAAAGTATTAATGCCGTCGGCGGCATGGTTGGTAACAATTCAGCCGGCGAGCTGACGCTTCGCTATGGCAAAACAGAAGATTATGTTTCGCAACTTAAAATTGTCCTTGCTGATGGCAACGAATACACGGTAAAGCCACTTACAGAAAGTGAATTTCAATTAAAGATTACTCAAAAGGATTTTGAAGGCAATCTGTATCGTTCGCTGTACGATCTTTTGCGAAAAAACCAGGAGCTTTTGGAGAATGCTAAGCCAAATGTTTCCAAAAATTCTGCTGGCTACTATCTTTGGAATATTTTAGGGAAAAATCAAAACGGGGAAACTATGTTTGACGTCTGCAAGCTCATTGTCGGATCGCAGGGTACGCTTGGTATTGTGACTGAGATCACATTTCGTTTGATCGAAACACCTAAAAATATGAAACTTGCAGTCGTATTTCTTAAAGATTCAAAAAATCTTGGTAAAATTGTTGACGAGATTCTTCTCAGTCATCCGATTTCAGTCGAATCCTATGATGATAAGACTTTCAAGCTCGGAGTACGCTTTTTTCGCGACTTCGTACATGCGAAAGGTGTATGGGGAGCGCTTCGTTTTGGACTTTCATTTATGCCTGAGTTTGCTATGAATCTTTTTGGTGGTATTCCAGCGTTAATACTTTTGGTAGAGTATGATGGAAAAACACCCGGAGAAGTAGATGCAAAGTGTAAAGCACTAAAAACCAGTCTGGCCGCGTTTCCTGTCAAAATTCATATCACTAAAAATCCAAGAGAGAGCGAGAAGTATTGGACATTTAGACGTGACAGTTTTGCACTTCTCCGAAAGCATGTGGCGCATATGCGCACCGCACCTTTTATCGATGACATCATAGTCAACCCGGAGTTTCTACCTGACTTTCTGCCTAAAATTAATGCCCTCGTGCAACAGTATCCTGATCTCACCTATACTATCGCTGGTCATGCCGCAAACGGTAATTTCCATATTATTCCATTAGTACCTGAACACGACACTGATCTCAAAGAGACGGTGCTGGAGCTTTCTAAAAAAGTCTATGATTTGGTGTTGTCATACAAAGGCTCGATAACAGCAGAGCATAACGACGGCATTATTCGCACTCCATTTTTAAAACAAATGTATGGCGAAACTATTTGCGCTCTTTTTGAAGCAACCAAGAAAATATTTGATCCGTCGGTCATTTTCAATCCTGGTAAAAAAGTTGGTGGTACCGAAGCAGACCTTGTAAACGCTTTTAAGCCCTAAGGCTAAAACTAGGCTCGTGTCCAAAGATCACTGACTGAATCTGAGTTGTGGAGATTGTCGACGATTTGTGCGAGCAACCGTGATACGGAAATAACACACAATTTTTTCCCGGATTTTTTCACGGCTTCAATAAAAGTTTTAGGCACTGGCACGGTATCAGTAACCCAAATTTCTTTAAACTTCGATTCTGTCATGTTCTCGAGTGTTTCGTCGCCAAAATCTGCATGGGTTGCGGCTGCATAAAAATTTTTGATCCGCGGATGCTCTTTGTAGACGGCATCAGCTGCTTTTCGAAGTGTGCCAAATGTACTAATAAGATCATCCACAAATACCACATCTTTTATTTTGTCTGAAATAGTACCGTAGGTATACACCTTCATTACTGTTGTATTTCCGTTTTTTAAATCTCGCTCCTTGTCAGCAATGATAATTGGAGTACCAAGTTTGTTTGCGATCTTGCGACAATATTTTGCTCCCCCCATATCGCCAGTTGCGATAGCGACTTCGGAAAGATTTGGGAAACGTTTTTTTATTTCGTGTATGATGAGCGGTGTGGTATCGGCATTTTCCATCGGAGGGTTTTCAGTGCGGCTGGCTGGGTTGTGGAGTTTGCACACAACGAGATGGTCCGCTCCAGCTGCTTTTAAAAGATCAGGAAAAAAGCTTACCATAGGAGGCTCGCGATCTTCGAGATTTTCGACATCTTGCCGTTGGTGAGGGAGTTTTGGTAAAACAACTGTTATTTTATGGGGTCCTCGTGCTTTGATCGCACGAATAAAACGCAAGTAATCCATAAGCCAATAATCAATATTGCCACCACATTGGCTCGTGAATATTACAAAAACATCTCGTCCACGTACTGTTTCCAATTGATGTGGCATCCGTTCGCCATCAGGAAATAGTTTGGTTTCATGCGTGGCTGGTCGCTCTTTCAATAATTTAGCAATCGTATCTCCTAAAGTAGTATCGCTGCCAAACACAAAAATTTGTTTTGGGTAGGGGTGTTTGATATTCATGTAAGTATTTTCGTACCAAAAGAGTATATCATATCATCTAAAAATCAATGCCCATTTCGGGTAGATATCCGTTGACTCAAAGGTTCTTCTTTGATATACTCCCAAAACCAATATGTTAACCCTGAAAGCAGACATACGAGATCCCAAGGTAAATCTTGCAGATCTTCGAAAGAGCGGCAAAATGCCGGCTGTTTTTTATGGACTCAAAAAGACCTCCACTGCGATTAGTCTTTCACAGAGCGCATTTCAAAAAGCTTGGAAGGAAGCCGGTGAATCTACGGCTATTTCACTTGAAACCCCCAACGGTACCCTTGACGTGATGATTCATGATGTCAACATCGACCCTATGAAAGGCCGTCCGATACATGCTGATTTTCTCGTGATTGATACTTCGAAAGCTATTGAAGTCGGTGTGCCGCTTGAATTCGTCGGTATATCAGAACCTGTCAAAAACGGCAGTGGTATTCTGGTCAAAGTTATGCACGAACTTGAAATTAGCGCACTTCCAAAAGACCTACCGCATTCAATTGAGATTGATATCAGTGTTATGGGTGCTATCAACGACCAGATCACCGTGGAAGATATCAAACTTCCTCACGGCGTCACTGCGATTACAAAACTCACCGAAGTTGTGGCCCTGATCTCTGAAGCAAAAGAAGAAAAAGAAGAAGACGTAGCGCCGGTGGATCTCTCTGCGATTGAAGTAGAGAAAAAAGGTAAAAAAGAAGAAGATGCTGTTCCTGAAGATGACAAAAAGGCCTCCTAGAGGCCTTTTTTCTAAGTCCAAATAAAAGACCGTAACATCAATCGTTCTCACACGTCTTATATGGTACAATGTATCTTATGAGAAATCGTTTTTTTGCGTATATGTTGCTCATCGTGATGGCTGTGGGCCTTGTTATTTCTTCTGTTGGTATTCCTGCACTCGCCCAAACCACTTCTGGCACACAATTGCAAAGTGCTGAACAACAAAAAGCAGCACTTCAAGCAGAGCTCGCAGGTCTTGAAAAAGAAATTGCCGAGAAAGAAGCGTTGTTAAAGCTGCAGCAAAACCATTCAGGTACACTCTCGGGTGAAATCGCCGCGCTGACTACTCAAATCAATAAAAAAAAGCTCGATATTAAAGCAAAAAATCTTGTTATTCAACAGCTGGGCGGTGAAATCACTGAAAAAGGTAAAACCATCCGATCACTGGAAGAAAAAATCGCTATTGAAAAGGAATCTCTGGCACAATTGATACGCAAAACCAACGAAATCGACAAGCATCCGTTGATCCATATTGTCATGTCGAGCACCAATTTGTCGGATTTTTACAACGATGTTGCTGCGTACAATTCTTTGAAGGCATCAGTCAATGATTCGGTCAATGAAATTAAGGGAGTTAAGCAAGTGACGCTGACCGAAAAAGAGCAACTTGAGAAAAAACAAAGTGAAGAAATGGACGTCAAAGCTGCACTTGAAGATGCGCAGCGCACCGTAGAAAAAGATCAAGCCAATCAGAAACAACTTCTTTCAATCAGTAAGAACAAAGAAACAGAATACAAAGCGTTGGTTGCAGAACGTCAGAAAAAAGCTGCCGAGATCCGTACGCGGCTATTCCAGTTTTCAAGTGGCGCTGCTGTGCCGGCAATACAATTTGCTGATGCAGTACGGTATGCTGACGTGGCTTCAAAAGCTACCGGTGTTCGTAGCGCTCTCATCTTAGCTATTGTGAAGCAAGAAACTGATTTTGGAAACAATACTGGATCTTGTTATCTCACAAATCCAGTGACGGGTGCAGGAGCAGGTGCCAATACAGGGTCTCCATTTCCAAATGTTATGAAGCCAACACGCGACGTAGCTCCATTTTTGGAAATTATGCAAGGACTTGGCCGTGATCCATACAAAACACGCGTATCCTGTCCGGTTGGAGCAACATTCGTCAATACAACAGTGGGGTATATCAATCCTTTTGGGTATGGAGGCGCCATGGGCTATACGCAGTTTATTCCTTCTACCTGGAAGCTTTTCCAATCTCGAGTGGCCGCTGCTGTGGGCAAGGCAGTTCCAGATCCTTGGGTAGCAACTGATGCTTTTGCCGCTACAGGGTTATATCTAAAAGACTTAGGTGCAGGTGCTCAAACATATTCTGCAGAAATTGGTGCTGCCTGTAGATATTATGGTACTGGAGGAACTACCTGTGCCTATGGAAAAAGTGTTATGGCGATCGCTCAAGGGCTCCAGGACGACATAGATTATGTCAACCAGTACGGAGTTGCAAAATAAATATTTCGTGCTACTATACACAGATATGAAAAAAGACGTACATCCGAAATATTTTCCTGCTGCCAAAGTGACCTGCGTATGCGGTCAGGTATTTTCTGTTGGCTCAACGCTTGAAGATTTTACTGTTGAAATCTGCAGTGCGTGCCACCCATTTTATACAGGCAATGAAAAAATACTTGATACTGCTGGACGCGTAGACAAATTCAAAAAGCGCAAAGTTGCTTCTGATCTCAAAAAAGCTAAATAGCGAATCTTACAAAAGTCGCTCTATCTCGGGCGGCTTTTGTATTGTACGTGAGTTTGAGTTATGCTGAACTAGGTAAATATATGTCATTTGATTTAGAAGAAACAAAAAAGAACTACAAAACGACTTATCTCGCCGAACAATACGAGCATCTTCTGCGTGAAGAAGAAAAAGTACAAAGCTTACTGACAAGTGACCCTTCCATGGAAGAACTTGCGGCGGAAGAGCTTGGAACTATTCGCGAACAAAAAGAAGCCATTGAGCGACAAGTAGAAGAGATACTTAAAAGCGAAGAAGTCGCTGAGGAATTTCCCAACGAAATCATTCTTGAAGTCCGTGCTGGCGCGGGAGGGGATGAAGCATCGCTTTTTGCCCGTGAAGTTGCCGAAATGTATACCAAGTACGCAGACAAAGTGGGTTGGGAATGGAAGACACTCTACGAATCAGAAAGTGCCGCCGGCGGCTACAAAGAAGCTTCGTTTGAAATCCATGGACGTGAAGCCTACAAAAAAATGCGCTTTGAAACAGGAGTGCATCGTATTCAGCGCATCCCGGCCACAGAAAAAAACGGCCGCATCCACACTTCGACTGCGTCAGTGGCCGTGCTTCCGATCCGCAAGAAAGTAACCGTGGAGATCAATCCAGTGGACTTGGAAATGGAATACTCACGCTCGGGTGGTGCTGGTGGACAAAACGTCAACAAAGTAGAAACAGCAGTGCGGCTCATCCACAAGCCGACCGGTATTGATGTGCGTTCTACGAGTGAGCGTAGCCAGCTCAAGAATCGCGAAAAAGCTATGTCGATTCTTTTGGCCAAACTCCAACAGCTCAAAGAAGAGGAAGAAGCTAAAAAATATTCTGCAGATCGTAAAAGCCAAATCGGCACGGCTGATCGCAGCGAGAAAATCCGTACCTACAACGGCCCCCAAGATCGCGTGACTGATCATCGTATCAAACAATCCTGGCACAATTTGCCTGGCATATTTTTAGGCAACATCGACCCAATCATTGAAGCGCTTGAATCTGGGACAGTCGGGGAAGTGGAGGAGGAATAGAATAAATTTCTAAAACATAGACCTAAGCATATTCACAAAGTGGGTTGACAAGCAGGTCGTATGGGAAGATACTAGTGTTAATTTATTGTTCACCAAAAACTTTTCGAACATGAAAAGAAAAAATTCAGTACGTGGTCCGGATGCACAAAGTTCTGCATCCTGCAAGCAAAGTAAACTGAAAGAAGAAAAAGGTTTAACTTTGTTTACCATCAGTCAAAATCATCCACATTAGGTGGTATTGGGCACAGCGTAGGGGGAACACTTCATTGTGTTTCCCCTAAATTTTTATTTATCCCCATCATTGTAATTTTTGCCTTTCTATGTCATATTAACTACAAGTAGTTTCCAACGTTAATGTTTTGTCGAACGTGCGTAGGGTAATTACATTACTAAGTGTTAAGTTTTGCGAAAGGGTAATGCCTTACGCGATAGAAAAATGGCTAAAAAGCTCTATGTTGGTGGTTTGCCTTACAGCACTACCGACGCTGAACTCAAATCCCACTTCGAAGGTGCTGGATCTGTTTCATCAGCAACTATTATCATGGACAAGATGTCTGGTCGTTCTAAAGGTTTCGGTTTCGTAGAAATGGAAAACGATGCCGATGCTGACAAGGCAATCTCAATGTTTAACGGTGCTGATTTCGGTGGCCGCAAGCTCACAGTCAACGAAGCTCGCCCGCTTGAAGCTCGCCCTCCACGTTCTGGTGGATCAGGTGGCTACGGTGGCGGTCATGGTGGCTCTAGTGGACGCCGAGACTACTAATACTTTCAAACTTAGAAAATACCCTGACATGTGTCAGGGTATTTTCGTTTGCGGGGAAAGGCTAATTTTGTTATAGTAGTGCGAGTTCAAGAAATGGACGCGTTTTGTTGTTTTTAAATATGCGTGTGTAGTTCAGTGGTAGAACGCTGTCCTGATAAGACAGAGGTCGAAGGTTCGATTCCTTCCACACGCACCAGCGGGGAGCAGGCAAACTGCTTTGCCTGCGAGAAGGAATCGAAAGACTTTTCGTTCGCTGTGTTAACAGAGCGAAAAGTACCTGCGACCGTAGGGCGAGATTCCTTCACACAAACATTATGGATCTAAAACAAAAACCTTGGTGGCGGGATTCGCTTATGGTATTTGGTAAAGTGACCACGTGGGTCGCAATACCGATCGTCATGGCTTTGTTTCTCGGGAAATACCTTGACCGTGCTTTTGGTACCGAACCTTGGATATTTCTTGGACTTACTGGACTCGCATTTTTTGTTTCCATTTTCGGCATTCTCAAAGTTATAAAAGATTATTTAAAAACACTTAAAGACGAAGACACGACCACTCATGCATAACGAAGAAGAAATTGTTCATACGACAGAAGCCAGTGAAATTGCTCACGCTGAAGGTGATGCAGCACATGGTGAAATTGCTCATGAAGTCACCATCTTTGCAGAGCCGATCACGCATATCGGCAACTTTACTGTTACCAACGCACTCCTCACCAGCTGGATCGCTGTCGGCATCATCATCATACTTTGTGTGGCAGTGCGCTTAAGCATCCGGAAGGTGCCTGGCAAGCTTCAAACATTTTTTGAAGTTATCATCGAACAAACACTCAACCTCACCGATCAGATCACCGGCAACCGCGCCAAATCCCTCAAAGTCTTTCCCATCGCGATGGCGGTGTTTTTCTTTATCCTCATCAACAACTGGCTCGGTATTTTGCCGCTTGGAGCATTTGGCCTGGTGGCAGAACATGGCGGTGAGAGCGCTTTTTTGCCATTTTTACGAAGTGGTACAGCAGATATCAATACCACGCTCGCCCTTGCAGTCATGGCAGTCATCGGCTCAAATGTCTTTGGAATCCTTTCGATCGGCGCCTGGAAAACATTTAACAAATATGTTAATCTAAAGGCGCTCGGACGCATCTTTACTGATGTGCGCAAGGATCCGAGTGTTTTAATGGTGGCGCCGGTCATGTTCTTTGTCGGTATCCTTGAACTCGTCGGAGAAGCCGCCAAAGTCGCCTCATTGTCGTTTCGTCTTTTCGGAAACGTCTTCGCTGGAGAAGTGCTTTTGGCCTCGATGGCGGCACTCCTAGCGTACGTACTCCCAATACCATTTCTCGGACTTGAAATATTTGTGGGACTGATTCAGGCGCTCATATTTTCAATGCTCACTCTGGTCTACTTTGCGATTGCATCGGAGGATCATGAGGCGCACGAGGAAGAGCATCATGAAAAACACGAGCCTGCATTACATCAGACCGCGTAATCAATTTATTATAAGTATTATTAATTATTAAAAATATAAAGAGCAATTGCTCAAAAACAATTATATGGAAGACACAGCAACAAATCTTATCCCTCTCGCTAAAGCTATCGCTATCGGCCTTGGCGCTATTGGCCCAGGACTTGGTATCGGTATGATCGGCGCTCGCGCCATGGAAGCTATTGGTCGCAACCCTGAAGCTGCCAACAAAGTGCTCGTGCCAATGCTTATCGCATCAGCCTTTGCAGAAGCTATCGCTATTTACGCGCTCGTTATTGCGTTCTCATTGAAGTAATAAGCCAAAAGCGAGTAGGGAATTGGGAAAGCATCCCTCTCTTCCCTGATCGCTATTTATTCTTATATGGATTCTCTCATCACAACATTTCACATTGACTGGAAGATCATGATCGCTCAGGCGATCAACTTTGCAATTGTCTTTTTCGTCATTTGGCGCTTTGCCATCCGGCCGATCAAAAAGCTGATGGATGAACGCACTGCCACGATCGACAAAGGTCTCGCAGATGCCAAAGTCCAGGCTGAAATACTTGCTCGGACTGAGACTGAATACCAGGCAATGCTCACTCAAGCTCGTAAAGAAAGCCAAGAGATCGCGGCCAAAGACAAAAAGGAGCGCGAGATTGAACATGCCAAAGAGACGGAAAAGACTCGTGCCGAAGTCGCTCGCATGATTGAAGAAGGACGCAAACAAATAGAGCTTGATAAAAATAAAATGATGACGGAGATCAAAAGTGAAGTCGCAGACCTGGTGATCGCCAGTACTGAAAAAGTCCTCGGTAAAGCCGTGACCCCGCATCTTGATAAGGAGATAGTTAAGGAAACCATCAAGGAATTAAAATAGTATGTCAAAAGGATTTAAAATTATTGGAATAATTTTAGGACTTATTATTTTAATGTTGTTGCCAATTTTCCCTGTTAAAGTAAGTTCATCCATTGAACATCCTTGCGCAAAAGAAGAGACAAATAGTGCATCATTTTTACCATCTATGCCTACGTGTTATGACTCTGAAACCCTTTTTGTAAGCCCTTTAATCCATATTATTAAACCCGGGTACCAAAAGTACTACTTCGATTTCAGTAAATAAAAACATGTCTAAACGAATTAAAACAACTGAAATCGCTCGAGCTTTGTTTGAAGAAGCTAAAGGTAAAGATCATACAGCAGTAGATCTGCTTACGACAAACACAGTTAAGCTTTTGGCTAAAGGTGAGCTTGCGAAAGATGGCGAAGCCGTACTTCAAGAACTCGAACGACTGGAAAACGATGAAGCCAAGATCGTCCAAGCTGAAGTGGAAAGCAAAGGTTCACTCGGAGAACATGAATCAAAAGAGATAGAAGATTTTATCCACCACAAGTTTCCACATCACCATGTCAGTCTGAGTCATACCGTAAACCCAAATATTATCGGCGGAGTGAAGATCAAAATTGGCGACGAAGTCTGGGATCTTACCCTCAACCGTCAACTTTCAAATTTAAAAACCCATTTAGTCACCGAAGTCTAATTTAATTATTCATAATTCACCAAAAGTCACATGTCCAATCAAAACTACGTTGTCGAAAGTCTCAAAAAGAAAATAGCTGATTTCTCCACCAGTCTGAAAGGGGAGAAGGTCGGCCGCGTCGTCGAAGTCTTCGACGGTATTGCCCGCGTCTCCGGTCTCTCTGATGTTAAAGCATCCGAAATGGTGAACTTCGCATCAGGCGCCGTGGGTGTGGCACTCAACCTCGAAGAAGATTCCGTGGGTGTGATTGTGCTTGGTGACTTTTCCAAGATCAAAGAAGGTGAAGAAGTGAAGTCCACAGGCAAGATTCTTGAAATCCCTGTCGGTGATGCGCAGATTGGACGAGTGCTCAACGTGCTCGGTGAGCCGATCGACGGACGTGGTGCAGTCAAAGCCGACAAACAGTATCCGATAGAGCGTGTGGCCTCTGGTGTTATTACTCGCCAGTCAGTCACTCAGCCTGTGCAGACTGGTATCAAGGCTATTGATGCACTCATCCCGATCGGCCGTGGTCAACGCGAGCTTTTGATCGGAGATCGTCAGACAGGAAAGACTGCTATCGCTATCGACACTATTCTCAACCAAAAAGGTCAGAACCTTATCTGTGTCTATGTATCGATTGGCCAGAAGGACTCTAAGCTCCGCAAAATAGAAGCTCGTCTTCGCGACGCGGGAGCGATGGAATACACCATCATCGTCTCAGCTGGTGCCTCAGAGCCGGCAGCACTTTCATATCTCGCACCATACGCGGGTGTTTCGATCGCAGAATACTTCATGGACAAAGGCCAAGATGTGCTGATCATTTACGATGATCTTTCGAAGCACGCTGTGGCCTACCGCGAAATCTCGCTCCTGCTTCGCCGCCCGCCAGGTCGTGAAGCTTTTCCAGGAGACGTCTTCTACCTCCACTCACGTTTACTTGAGCGCGCATGTCGTCTCAACAAAGACTATGGCGGCGGCTCGATCACGGCGCTTCCGATCATTGAGACTCAAGCCGGTGACATTACGGCTTACATTCCGACCAACGTCATTTCTATTACTGACGGACAAATATTTTTGGAAACTGATCTTTTCTACAAAGGCGTGCGTCCTGCGGTCAACGTCGGAAACTCCGTTTCTCGTGTGGGTTCAAGTGCGCAGATCAAAGCCATGAAAAAAGTGGCAGGAACTTTGAAGCTCGACCTCGCACAGTTTCGTGAACTCGAAGCTTTCTCACAATTTGGCTCTGATCTTGATGAAGCTACACGGAAGACTCTCGATCGTGGCCGCCGCGCTGTAGAGCTTTTGAAACAACTTCAATACTCACCAGTCGTCGTCGAAAAACAAGTGGTGATCATGTATGCGCTTACCCGCGGGTATATCGATGACGTGGCAGTCGATCGCTTGAAAGAATTCGAATCCGGCCTCGTCGACTACGTAAGCTCTCATGCCAAAAACTTTATGACCGAAATCCGCGAAAAAGGTATGTGGAGCGATGCCGAAGAGGAGAATTTGAAGAAAGCGATAGGGGAGTATAAAGGGACATTCAATAAATAATTTTATGGTGCCATTTTTTGAAAGCTTCCTTCATAAGCTTGGTATTAAAATCGAAGCAAATAAAGGAGATACTTTTAAAAATATTGATAACAAAAAAGGAGTATTCATTGTTGGGGATAATAATAAAGTTTCTGTAAACATGAAAAAAGATGAATTAAAAGAAAAACTCGAGCAAATACTTAACCTGGCAGATCCGCGATATTTTGAATTTTTGAGAAAAAATAATCAAGTATCAATCTTGTTAACTAATGATGAACTCTCAACTTTAAAGGAGATAGAGTACTCTCTTCTTAGTAATAAAATAGTGAGACTCGAAAGTAATGGTAATATGATGCAAAACAGACCAGACGGTAAAATGAGAACCGGTTGGGTTATTTATAAGTTACCAAGCTTTGATTAACTAAATGGCATCAACGAAAGAAATAAAACGTCGAATAAAATCGATTAAAAATACCAAGAAGATCACCAAGGCCATGGAGCTGGTGGCGGCTTCGAAGATGCGTAAGGCTGTGGGCAGTACGCTTGCTTCGCGCGCCTATGCAGGATATTCATGGGAAATACTTCAGTCACTTTCGCAAGCAATAGTAGACAGCGTCCATCCACTTTTCCAGACTCGTGAATCAAAGCGTGAGCTCATCATCCTCATCACTTCCAACCGTGGCCTCTGCGGCGCCTACAATGCGCAAA
>JACCDT011013056.1_pt1 | contig 14285 bp, 24 predicted proteins | sample 7446291 | NCBI WGS metagenome assembly JACCDT01 (sample SAMN15323446, study PRJNA562643) | freshwater metagenome | isolation source: river surface water | place: USA:Blue River Watershed | collected 2017-08-17
AGGTCGTTCAGCAGAATTTTTAAACCTGCATAAAACAGATAGCGCAGATTTAATTGTTCCTATGATGCGTAATGAGGCAAAAGGTGCAAGAGATTTCTATGTTAAGACTCGTGAGATCCTTCCAGACGCTCAATTGTTATCAGCATTAGGAAATCATGATATTCGTATCTTTGATTATTTAGATAAGAAGCTTCCAGAATATATTACGCAGGTTAGACCAGAAGCGTTATCGTCATTAGATTCATTAGGATATGAATATATTTATTATAATGAATTGCCTAAGCGGCGCTTCGGAGATATCCATGTTCATCATGGAATTTCAATTGCAGCAACAGGATCTGTTCGTAAAGATATGGAAGACCTTCAGGTATCCTTGATTCGTGGGCATTCACATAGAATTGCATCACATTTAGTCACCTACGAATTAAGAAATAATGGAGAAGGTGAAACCCTTCGTGGATATGAGATTGGTCATATGTGCGATGAAAAAGGACCAGGTATGAAGTATACACAGCACCATGACTGGCAGAAAGGTTTTGCTATTGCTCATATTGTAAATGATTATCCACATATTCAAATGATTCATGTGGCTCCAGATTATTCTTGTGTGGTAGATGGTAAGGTGTTCAAGCTATGATGAAGTGCCAAAGATGCAACGGTAGAGTATTTATTGATAGAGTATTCTCACAAAAATTGCATATGGAATTGTTCTGCATCCTTTGTGGAAAACGATGGATGATCAATAAAGAAACGAATGCTTTTGGAAGATGGCTAGAAATAGTAGACAACGCACACGCAAAAAGTTACAGTATTTCTTCCTAAACGGTAAAGTACATAAGGTAATTAAATCTGCTCGTGCTAGAGATGAAATGATTGCATGGTGCTACCCTGATAAAAAGCGCATGCTTTATTCCTATGCCCTAGTAGAAAAGAATATGCAGAACGCTTACACAATTAAAGATGCTGGAAAGTTTTTAAATAGACATAAGGTTACTATTGAGGAATATATTTTGGCGGGTAAAATAAAAGAACCCCAAAAGGTATATCCAATTAGTAATCCAGACAGTACTTGGTTTAAGTTTATGTTGAGCGAATCGGACATTTTGGACATTCATCAATTTATATTAGATCAAGGATATTTAAGAGATTTGCCTTCAAGAACAGAATTAAAGGCTCTTCTCAAACACAACATGATATTGTATACTAAGACCGTTGACGGTTCATTTGTCCCTGTATGGAAGGCGGAGTAATGGAAACTAAAGTTAAGGTGGATCTATCTTTCACCCGCAATTTAGGAAACTACGAAAGTATTAAGATTGGTATTGGCGTAGAAGACTTTGTTCGTGATGGAGAGAATGCAGATTCTGCTACAGAGCGTGTGTATAAGTTTGTAGAAGATAAGCTAATACAGAAGACTCGTGAAATTGAAGAGGAATTAAAGAGTGGCAAATGAGAAAGAGCCCTATGTTTTAATTGGGCTGTACGAATCCTTGTATAAGGAGAAGTATGGTAAAAAGCCACGTCTAAATAAATTCCGTGAGAAATGGGCTATGCAAGATGTCATAGATAGTGTAGGATTTGAACGTGCAAAAGAATTACTGGTTTATTATTTTAGAACTAGCAAATCTGGGCATCCGCTCAATTTCTTCTTCTATAATTTTGACCGTATAGACTTTTTAAAGAATGAGATTGATAAGGATAAAGAGAATCGTCGCATATTGCGAGAGGCTACAAAGAAGATGGTGGAAGGCGAAGAGTGAATACAGAAGCAGAATTAATATCAGCCGTATGTAAGAATAAAGATATCAGCACGTTACTTGCAGACAATGTAGATGAAATATTTACATCGCATCGTGATATCTGGGAAAGCCTAAAGTCATATTACTATAAGTTTAAAGGTGTGCCAGAAGTTGGCGTACTTATGGAAAGGCATAAAGATTTTGAACCAGTAACAACTAAGGCTGAGACTGGATACTATTTAGATAAACTTAAGAATGAATATCTGACTAACAAATTAAAGTCCGTTATTATTCAATCTGGTTCTGCCCTTAAAGAAGATGCAGCCGCTAGAGTATTGGCTAACATGCAAGCGCAACTTGCAGGTTTATCTAAGTTTACAAATAATGTTCGTGACCTAGATGTTGTAGATCTTCAGTCTGCGGAAAACCATTTTCTTTCAGTTAAAGAGCGTTCTGCTGTAATGGGCGGAAGTCCAGGAATCCTTACTGGTTTTGATGCAATAGATAAAGCTTATCCTACAGGTATGGCTCCAGGACATTTAATTGTTGCTATTGGTTGGCCAGGACGTGGTAAGACATGGTTCACATCCTACCTTGCATGTAAAGCATGGGAGCAGGGATTCAAGCCAATGATTATATCCCTTGAAATGTCTCCTGAAAATATGCGTGATCGTATCTACACTATGTTAGGTTCAGGTTTATTCCGTGCCAGCGATTTGTCAAAAGGCGATATTAATATTGATGACTTCAGGTCTTGGGGTAAGAAAAAGTTTGAGGGTAAAAATAGTTTTATTCTAGTATCTAATGAAGGTACTGCTGAAGTTACTCCTGCAACTGTTCAAGGTAAGATTGACCAACATAAACCAGACTTAGTTATTCTTGATTATCACCAGCTATTTAATGACAATAAGCGTAGCCATTCTGAAGTAGAGCGTAATAGAAATATTTCTCGTGAATTTAAATTGCTTGCGGTTGCAAATAATATTCCAGTAATTGATATTACTGCTGCAACAGCAGATGATATATCAGATCAAGATGAGCCACCCATGATGTCGCAGGTGGCATGGTCAAAGGCAATTGAGTATGATGCTGATATGGCTATGGCTATTCATCGTTATCCAGGAACCAATATGATTGAAGTTGTAAGCAGAAAGAACCGTCATGGTCACGAGTTTGACTTCTATCTTGATTGGGATATTAATCGTGGTGTTATTAGCCCGATTTATGAAAACCTTCCAGATATGAAGAATGACTCACAAAAGAATTAAAAGATTTCAAATAAGGGTTGAGTTCCTAGACGATTCTGACATTATCAGAATTAGGGCGCAGTACGAAAGTCTATTAACTCAGGATATGAGATCTAAAGGATATGTAAGGGTACTTGACATAGACCCTGCATTTTCGGTAGAATTCACAGGCGAGACTTGGAAGTTCTTAATGAGCATCCATGGTGTATATGTCGGAAAGAAGAAGTCATGGCAATACGAGGGTTGGACAAACGGAAAGTTGATACAACGGTCTACTCGCCAGCACATGTTAAGTCGGTAATTAAAGAACTAGGCTTAGAGATTGTTGGTGAAACAGGCAATGACTTTCTATGCTATTGTCCATTTCATTCCAATAGACATACATCAAGCTTTAGCGTAAGCCGTGAAAAGGGCGCATACATTTGCTTTAATCCTTCTTGCGGCGAGGCTGGAACCCTATCAGAATTAGTCAAGAAGATATTAAACAAGAATGAGTTTGAGGCTATTAGATATATTGCTGCTCGTGAAGCAGAATCGGTAGAGAATTTTGATGAAGTTCTTAAAGACATGTTTGAGGATAAACCAGACTTTGTCGAATTCCCGCAGCAGACCCTAGATGATCTTTATAATAACTTAGGCGCAAATGCTCATGCTCAAGAATACTTTAGGCATCGTGGAATAAATGATGAGTCTATGCATCACTTTAAATTAGGATATTCTTCAAATATGGGAATGGTTATTGTTCCTGTTCATAGCCCAGATGGAATCCCAGTTGGATTAGTTGGCAGATCCATATCTGAAAAGAAGTTTAAGAATAGCACAAACCTACCACGTAGTAAAACTATGTTTAATATTCATCGTGCCAAGAAAATTGGTAATCAGGTAGTTATAGTAGAGTCCACATTTGATGCTATTCGTGTGCATCAGGCTGGCTTTCCAAATGTTGTGGCTACTCTTGGTGGACATATATCACACGACAATTTAAATTTGCTCAATAGATACTTTACTCGAATAATACTCATGACTGATGCTGACCAAGCTGGGCGGGAATTGGGAATGAATATTGCTAATAAACTTCGTAACAAAGACATCTTGTGGGCATCGCATAGTTATGGTAAGATATATCCTAACAATGCCAAAGATGCAGGTGACATGACTGATGAGGAAATTGCCACATGTATTAAAAATGCTGTATCCGACATCGAATACAGAACTTGGAATCCATGATATAATGAAAAATACAGATGGATATATACCATCAACTATAAAGGAGAAATATAAATGGGTATCGTAAAAGGACTAAAAGGCTTAAGCGCAGTTATGGATAAGCCACAATCAAGTTCAGACACCACTAAAGGTCGTTGGGTAAAATTGGAAGACGGAGAAAGCGTAAAGATTCGATTCCTCCAAGAGTTAGATCCAGATTCACCAACATATAATGATAAGCTTGGACTGGGCTTTATTGCAGTCGAACATACAAATCCAAAAGATTATCGCCGCAAGGCGCTATGCTCCATGGATGACCAAGGCAAATGCTACGGTTGTGAGCAGCATCGCAAGGATTACAAGGCAGGTTGGAAGGGTCGTTCACGTCTCTATATCAACGTGTTAGTTGATGATGGTAAGGAAGAGCCATATGTAGCAATTCTTTCACAGGGGTCAAGCGGTAAGACCGTAACTCCAACTCTAATTGAATACGCAGGCGAAATGGGTTCAATCACCAATTTAATGTGGCGTATCAAGCGAACAGGTACAAAGACGGATACAAGTTATACAATCATCCCTCTTGCAAAGGACGAAACACCATTCGATACATCTTCACTTGAACTTTACAAGCTTGAAGAGTCAGCAGTGCGTGATCTTCCATACACAGAACAAGAAGCCTTCTTCAACGGAGAAGGTGGCAATTCAGAGTCAGACTCAGCAACTAGCAGCAGTCTCGACTGGTAGTAACTAATTAAAGGCGGAGAGTTAATGTCATTTACACACTTACATGTGCATTCATATTATTCATTAATGGATGGCCTTAACTCTCCTGCCGAATTAGCGCAGGCAGCAAAGGATGCAGGTCAAACTGCATTAGCAATTACAGATCACGGGACATTGTCTTCTCATCGTGACATGCAGAAAGCATGTAAAGAAATTGGCATAAAGCCAATATTAGGGGTCGAGGCATATATCTCCCCCACAGATAGATTTGATAGATCATCTAAAACAGATAAAAGCATTCAGGCTTATAATCATATTATTCTTCTGGCTAAAAACCAGAATGGTTTAAACAATATCCACACGCTTCAGGAGCTTGCTTGGAATGAGGGCTTTTACCATAAGCCACGTATTGATAGAGAGATATTAAAAGAATATGCGAAAGATATTATTGTACTTAGCGGATGCCTTAATGGCCTTATTAGTAAAGCTATTGAACGTCAGGAGTTCTCGGAAGCAAAACTTATACTCAAAGATTTTAAACAAACTTTTGGTGAAGATTTTTACGTGGAGGTACAATCCCACAACCCGAAAGAAATAAATGCAAAGCTTCTTGAATTAGCAGACGAATTAAAAATTAAGGCGGTGGCAACAGGAGATGCCCATTTTGCTAAAGGTGAAGATAGAATATTAGAAGAGGCTATGCTTATTCTATCTACATCCCCTAAAGCAGATAAAGAAGCAGACTTTGACATGTCTAGAAATATGAAGGACATGTTAGATAGATTTAATTATATGTATCCTGATCGCAGAATATCATTTCAGGACTATAACCTGTTTATTCAAACACGCCAAGAAATTGAGGCGGACTTTAAAGAGGCTGGCATAAATAGAACAGATATATTTGATAATACAATGGAGATAGCCTCTAAAATTGGAGAATACGACTTCTACCAGGGTCTAGACCTGCTTCCAGTCCCTAAGACCAATGCTGACAAGAAACTGGCTGAGATGGCCTCAGAAGGCCTTAAACGCCTAGGTCTGGCAGAGGATAAGGTCTACTCTGACAGGTTACAGGAAGAATTAGAAGTAATTAAAGATAAGAAATTTGCATCCTATTTCCTAGTTGTAGCAGACATGATTAACTGGGCTAAGGATAATAATATTATGGTTGGGCCAGGTCGTGGTTCCGCAGCAGGTTCCTTAGTTTGCTACACGCTTGGCATTACAGATGTGGATCCAATTAAATATGACCTGCTATTTTTCCGATTTATTAATCCAGAGCGTAATGACTTTCCAGATATTGATACAGACTTTGAAGACCGCCGTCGTAAAGAAGTTAAAGATTATTTAAAGAAGAAGTTTAAGCACGTCGCATCTATTTCAACATTTACTTATTTCAAAGATAAGGGTGTTATTCGTGATGCTGCTCGTGTATTTATGGTTCCACTTGGGGAAGTAAACAAGGCCTTGAAGTCAGTAGATACATTTGAAGACTACCTAGAGTCTCCAAACACAAAAGAATTTAGAACTAGATATCCAGAAGTAACTTGGCTTGCAGAAAGACTGCGTGGAAAGATTAGATCTGTTGGTGTTCACGCTGCTGGCGTAGTTGTAGCAAAGGACGATATTCGTAAGTTTGCCCCAATTGAATCTCGTGAAGATGCACAGGATAAAGTTTCTGGAAGAATCCCAGTTGTTGCTTATGACATGGATACGGTAGCAGACATTGGTCTGATAAAGCTTGACGCTTTGGGCCTAAAGACCTTGTCTGTTATATCTGATACTCTGCAATCAATTAAGTCTAGACATGGCAAAAATTTAGAACTTTCTAAAATCCCATTAGACGATAAAAAGGTTTATGCAATGTTGAGCGAAGGATATACAAAAGGAGTATTCCAGGCTGAAGCAACACCATATACAAACCTACTGATGAAGATGGGCGTTAGCACATTTGAAGATCTTGCAGCATCAAATGCTCTTGTTCGTCCAGGTGCTATGAATACTGTAGGTGCTTCTTATATTAATCGTAAGCATGGCAATGAAGCAATTAAATATGTTCATCCTATCATGCAGCCATTTATTGAAAATACATACGGAGTAATTATTTATCAAGAACAAGTTATGCAAGCCTGCGTACACTTGGGCGGAATGACATGGTCTGAAGCAGACAAAGTCCGCAAAATTATTGGAAAGAAAAAAGATGCAAAAGAGTTCGACCAGTTCAAGGATCAGTTTATTGCTGGAGCTGAGAAGCATATTTCTAAAAAAGAGGCGCAGCATCTTTGGCACGACTTTGAAGCCCATGCGGGGTATTCGTTCAATCGTTCTCACGCCGTTGCTTATTCTATGCTTTCTTATTATACCGCTTGGCTTAAGTTTTATTATCCTCTTGAATTTATGTTTTCATTACTTAGAAATGAGGGAAACAAAGACACCAGAACAGAATACCTCATCGAAGCAAAACGACTAGGGCTAAAAGTTAAGCTTCCACATGTTAATGAGTCAGATGTATATTTCTCATTGAAGGGTGATGCTATTGTATTTGGTTTGGCAGAAGTTAAGTTTATTTCTGATAGCATTGCAAATAAAATTATAGACCAAAGACCCTATACAAATTACAAAGATCTTATTGATAAGGCTTCAAAGAAGGGTAGTGGAATTAATAGTAGAGCAATTGCTGCATTGAATTCAATTGGCGGTGCGGCATTTGAAGATAATCCTAGACAGGGTAATGAGAAAGATAATTATTATGAGTATTTAGGAATACCTACATTTAATCTTGACCTGCCTCCAAGAATTAAAGCACAGGCTAGACCAATCGAAGAGTTTGACGAACTAGGTTCGTTTATTATGTTCGGAATGGTTAAAAATATTAAACGTGGTAATGGTTGGGCACGAGTTGAGTTGGTTGATGAAACTGGATCTATTGGTCTATTTCATAACGAACAGACACAAATAGAGCCAAACCAAATGTATTTTATTTTGGTAGGAGATAATCGAATAGCTAGATACATTAAAGTTTCTGATATTGATCCGCAGTCTAATGATTTATTCGTAGACTACCTATATCGTAAGCAATATGATCTTGCCGAGGACGAGTATCTTGTGGTAAACTTTACTCCGTATAAGACAAAGGCTGGCAAGATGATGGCTCATATTGTCATGACAGATAAAGATAAAAACCTTACTCGTGCAATTGCATTCCCAACAATGTATAAATTCGCCCTTGCAAAAATGCGGGAAGGCATGAAGTGTAAGGTAAAGTTATCAGAACTTGATGACGGAACATTAAATATAAAGGAGATAGCATGACGGATGATATTGAAGGTATCGTTGAGTCAGTTAGTATTAATCAAATACTTGTAGCAATACTAGAAGAACACGGTAAGATTACTGTTCCAACATTAAAGTTTCTAGATGCTGCTAAGATTGATAAAGAGTTAGTAATTGATTATGATGAGGCAGGCCCATCATTTACATTTAGTTTGAGAGATAAAAATGAACAGTAATGAAATTATCACAGAGTATGGGTTAGATGCTTTATCTGCCCTACTTCATGAAACTGCAAGACAAAAAGGATTTTGGGATGGGGAATATACCCATGACAAGATTGGAAATAAACTAGCTTTAGTTCATTCAGAAGTTACTGAAGTTCTAGAAGCAATTAGAAAGAATCATGGATCGGAAAAGGTAGTTGAAGAAATAGCAGATATCATTATCCGTATTCTTGATGTGTATGCCGCCATGAGGAATGAAGAACAAATTCTTCACAGCCTAGATGAAATTCTAGAAAAGAAAATTAATATAAATAAAGAGAGGCCACGTCTTCACGGCAACCTGTTCTAAATGGTATAATGGGTAGATAGAAGAAAGATAAATAATGACAATTGTATTAGACGATATATTAGCAAAACTAGATCCAAAAACAAGAAATAGAGTACAGTCAGCACAGGAAGTCCAAGTTCAAAAACAAAAGACCCCTAGCATTGGTTTGAACTTAGCCCTTCGTGGCGGTCTTCCATATGGACGTCAGGTACTTGTTTGGGGAAATAAGTCTGCTGGAAAGTCTTCTTTCTGCCTGCAAATGATTGCGATGGCTCAAAAGGAAGGCAAGTCCTGTGCTTGGATAGATGCAGAAGCATCATATGATCCAGCGTGGGCAGAACAATTAGGTGTAGATTCATCTAAACTAATTTATTCTCCAGCCAAAACTATTAACGACATGGTCGACGTAGCAACAAAACTTATGGAAGCAGATGTAGATTTAATTGTAGTTGATTCAATTTCTGCATTACTTCCAGCCATCTATTTTGAGAAAGATGGAAATGAATTAAAAGATTTGCAAGACACAAAGCAAATCGGCGCTGAAGCAAAGGATATGACTCACGCAGTCAAGATGTTAAATTATGCAAACAAAAATACATTACTTGTTCTCATCTCACAACAACGAAATCAGTTTGGATCTATGCATGCTTCGCACATCCCCACGGGCGGAATGGCTGTCAAGTTCTTCTCTACAACCGTCATTAAGTTATGGTCGTCTGAAGCTGAGGCTAATGCTATTAAAGCTGGCGTTAAAGTTGGCGACAAAATTATCGAACAAAGAGTCGGAAGACCAGTTAACTGGATTGTTGATTACAGTAAAGTCTCACCCCCTAATCTTTCGGGACAGTATGACTTCTACTACCAAGGAGAGGTTCTTGGTGTAGATCGTGTCGGAGAAACACTTGATGTTGCAGAAATGTGTGGGCTCGTGGAAAAAGGTGGTGCTTGGTACACCGTGGATGGGGAACGGATCCAGGGACGTGCTAAAGCGGTGCAGTACCTTCGTGATAACCCAGAAGTAGTTGATAAGTTGTCAGGAGAGATTGATGCCAGATCTTAATGAGTTTTTTCATAAACCAGAATTAATTCATAAAGCTGAATTAGAAAAAATACATGGAATTAAACCATGCTCTAAATGTAAGGAAGATGCAGAAGAAGCATTTTGGGATCCAACAACATTAATCCTGGCTTGGGAATGTCCTAATGGCCATCACAATCAATTTAAGGTTAACTGATGTCAGAAAGGTCTGAAGCAAAACGTGACGGAGCAAAACAGCATAAAAATAGCGGACGTGGTAATTATCAAAAGGGTGATGCACAGTGGAGAGATTTCGTGGTGGATTATAAAGAGTACGAGAAATCAATCTCTATTTCGCAAGATATCTGGGCTAAGATTTGCACAGACACTTTTAAGGTCAGTCGGGATAAGTATCCAATACTCAAACTCATCCTTGGCAGAGATGGTAGCAAAACACGCCTAGCAGTAATCGAATGGTCATTGCTAGAACAATTAGTTGAGGAGTGGGAAAAAAGAGATGTCTAGTGGTAAAAGAAATAATAAACATCCATTTAATCCAACGCAAATTAAAAATGGAAGAATAGTCAGGCTTAGAAAAGATGGAACCGTAAAGGCAGATTTAGGCCCTTATAAGGTAAATCATAAAAAGGTAAAGCCATGAAAGAAATACTTATGACAACTGTTACTGGTGCAGGAGTTGGTGCAATATTTGCATTATTTAAACTTCCAGTTCCAGCGCCTCCAGTTTTTGCTGGAGTTATGGGAATAGTTGGATTATGGATAGGCTACATGCTAGTAGGTAAAGCCCTATGATTCAATTCTTATTTGGATTAATGTTAGGTTTTATTATTGGATACCCCATGGGACTTTGGGCAATAGACTACACAAGGAGATTTAATGAGCGACAAAAACACGCTAGAACTGATCAGTGATATAACTGAGTTTAATGATCTGCATGAGTTCATGCAAGACGAACATTTAGACAAAGCATTAGCTATTGTTGTTAAGTTGCTCATGAATCCAGATGTACCAGCAGCAAAGGCTCCTAATTTAATTATAGAATTGCAAGCCATGTCGACTAAGTTTTCTATGCTTGCAGCAGTATATTCTACTATTGCTAAAGATAAAGCAGGAACTGCTAATAACAATAAGAAGAATGTATATTATTCAGCAAAGGAGTCAATCGATAAACTTGTGGATGCCCTCAAGTATGTCGTAAGATACAATGGCTAGAGAGATAGTTAAGAACCTTAAATTTAAAAAGCATGAAGGCAACTTCGACGTAAAAGAATTTGCTAAGATGCTAGACGATGCATACCTAGCAACAAAACGAGCAGATGGTGATATGCAAAAATATTCATTTAGCCCTAGTAGCTTTGGTTACGGTCAGGGTAATTGCCCACGATATTGGTATATGGCATTTAGTGGTGCTTACTTTATTGATAGTAATGATGCACAAGCTGTTGCTAATATGGCACACGGAACTCAGGCTCATGAAAGAATTCAAGGCTTGATTGAAAAAATGGGCGGACCAGTAACAGAAGTACAAACTGAAATAGAGATTAAGAATGAATATCCACCTATCCGTGGGTTCATAGATCTTGTATTTAAATGGGATAATCATCCAGTTATAGGTGAAATTAAAACGGCAAAGCAAGAGGTTTGGGATACAAGGCAGGCAGAGATGTCTCCATCAGCAAACCATTTGTTACAACTTTTAACCTATATGAAGCTTAAAGAAATTGATGAAGCATTCTTCCTATATGAAAATAAGAATACCCAGGAGTTACTTTTAATTCCAGTTCAAATGACTGCTCGAAATAAAGAGATCATAGAAGGATTATTCTTATGGTTATGTGAAGTATACGATAACTTTAAGGACGGCGATATTCCAATGAGGCCATTCTTAAAGACTTCCTATGCCTGCAAGAATTGTCCAGTAAAGAAAGAATGCTGGTCAGGAGAAACTGGTACAGTTCAAATTGAAGCGTATGAGGTTCCGAAACTGTGATTTGCGCCAATAAAGAATGCGCTAAAGAATTTGAGCCAAAGACTCATAACCAAAAATATTGCACAGATGAATGCTGCCGTGTTGCAACAAATAGGCGCATCATGGAAAAGTATTATGAGAAAAAGGCAATACGAAATGGCGCTAAACGAGGCTGCAAAAAATGTGGTGCTCAATTAAGTAGATACAATGAATCTAATCTATGTTCATCATGCAATAAAGCAGTAAATGAACAATATAGAAATAAATTGTTGGGTATGATAGATGAGATTAGCTGAGTTAGTTAAAACTAAAGCCAATAGAGTATTAGGCATAGACGCTTCAACCAATTCAGTAGCATTTTGTCTAATGGAAGGCGATAAGCCATTACGCTGGGGCAAGATTGAATTTACTGGATCAGATATATATGAAAAGATATATGATGCTAAAGTTAAAATGCATGCTATGCTTCCTCAACTTAAATCAGATTATATTGTTATTGAGGGAGCAGTGTTTGTCAAATCCGCTGATGCCGTGATAAAATTATCATATGTCTACGGTGTTATCATTGCTGAGCTTATGTCTACTGGTGCTAGTGTTATCACTATATCTCCTACATCTTGGCAGGCACATATTGGAAATAAGAACCCAACAAAACTGGAGAAGGACACACTTAGGTTTGAAAATCCAGGACATACTGACTCTTGGTACAAAGCAAAGATGCGAGAGATCAGGAAGCAAAGGACTGTAGATTACTTTAATAAGAAGTACGATCTTAAGTTAGATGATTTTGACGTTGCAGATGCATTCGGCATTGCACATTATTCAAACACGGTGCTAACAGAACGATGAAACTATACCAGAGCCAAACATGGCTATACCGCAGATATGTTGTGCAGAAAAAGAACATTACAGAAATTGCAGCAGAGTGTGGGGTATCTGCTATGACAATTCAGCGATACCTTGAGAAATTTGGGATGATCAGAAAATGAAAAGTTTTTGGGAAAGTCTTAATGCTGTAAGTGCAGGAGATGCAATCCTGACAGGATATACTGGATCATTTAAAGATATGCCAGTATACGAAGAAGTAATTGATTTGGCAAAAGGCCAGCCGCATAGCCATCAATACGCATTAGATTTTGGATGCGGGGTTGGAAGAAATTCAATCGCCCTTGCTAAGAGCTATGTAAATGTAATAGGATTTGATCTTCCTAATATGATAGATTTAGTTCCACAAGAAAATAAAGCGGATAACATTATATATACATTTAACTGGGACAAGATAAAAACAATTCCATTTGATATGGTACTGGCCAGTTTAGTATTTCAGCATATTCATGATGACGAATTAAATAAATATTTATCTGAATTAAATACAAATAAATTAGTTTTACATAGCCGTACATGGATGGATGATACTGGAACAAAGGTATTGACAATTGTTGAGCAATATTTTAATATAGAGTCTATTGCCTATACCAAAGATCCAAATGGAAATGAAAGCGATCATTTCTTAGCCCTATTAAGGAGTAAAAATGCTTGAACCAGTATTTGAAGATGTTGGAGAATTTCGCTGTGAAGATTTATATTTACTTACAGTAGGCACAGAAGCAGGTAAAGAAATTTGGACAACCTGCCATGAAATTGCACACATGCTGGTAAAAAAGAATATTGCTTACGGTAATTCAGCCCTTGACCCTGTGCGTATATTTTCGAAGGCGGGACCAAGAGAGCAACTCCATGTCCGTATTGATGATAAATTAAATAGATTAATGAAGGGCACAGATTATCCAGGTGATAATGATATTGATGACCTAATTGGATATTTAGTTTTGCTCAAAATAGCTAAATCTCAATCCTAGTCAACTAAAACATGGTATAATTCAGGTATATGGAAATTGAACTAGCGGATCATTATGACCGCATGAATAAAGTTGTAGAGGAATTACTTAAGGGTAATAATCCTACCCAGATTGCCGCCGTAACGGGTTTTAAACGAGCAGAGGTTATAGAGTATATAGACGAGTGGAAACAGGTCGTCAGAAGCGATTCTGGGGCTCGTGAGAGGGCTAAGGAGGCCATCTCTGGGGCAGACCAACACTACGCTATGCTCATTAAAGAGGCTTGGAAGACCGTAGAGGATGCAGACCAAGCAGGTCAATTAAATATTAAAGCGACAGCATTGAAGCTAATTGCAGACATTGAAGGTAAGCGTATTGGCATGCTTCAAGAAGTTGGTCTATTGGATAACGCAGAACTTGCAACACAGTTGGCGGAAACTGAGCGGAAGCAAGACATACTTGTAAAAATTCTAAAAGAAGTAACAGCCACATGTCCTAAGTGTAAATTAGAAGTAGCAAAACGCCTATCTCAAATAACTGGGATAGTTGAACCAGTTGAAATAATTGAGGAAGTTAGTGGATCTTAATTTTAATGATCTCATCGATATCCTCGACGGAGAGGAATTTGATGAAAGACCAGTCGATTTACGAACGTTTGTTACAAGTCCAGATTACCTCGGCCTACCTCCGCTTTCGGAG
>JACCDT010151883.1_pt1 | contig 14282 bp, 9 predicted proteins | sample 7446291 | NCBI WGS metagenome assembly JACCDT01 (sample SAMN15323446, study PRJNA562643) | freshwater metagenome | isolation source: river surface water | place: USA:Blue River Watershed | collected 2017-08-17
GTCAGTGATCTCGTTCCAGGCGTACTTGGTCGAGACGGTCTGGATCATGCCGCGCGGTGCTTCCAGCGCCTTGGGGCTGGCCGTGAAGCCCTGGCTCGCCAGCAAGGCCGACATCAGGCCCGCGCGTGCGGCGCCGCCCGGGTGGAAGGGCTTGGTCATGGTGCCGAACTGCTCGCGCACGCCGATGGGCTGCGAGGCGGCGATGCCCAGGGCCATGGCGGTCTGCTGCTCGTTGAGGCCCAGCAGGCGGGCGCAGCCCGCGGCCGCGCCCAGCATGCCGGTGGAGCCGGTGATGTGCCAGCCGCGGTCGTAGTGCTCGGGGTACATGGTGTTGCCTACGCGGCAGGACACGTCGATGCCCAGCACCAGCGCGTCGATCACGGCGCGGCCGGAGAGACCCTTGTGCTCGGCCAGGGCCAGCACGGCCGAGGCCACGGGGCCGGCCGGGTGGATGATGGTCTTGAGGTGGGTGTCGTCGAAGTCGAAGGTGTGCGAGGTGATGCCGTTGATCAGCGCGGCGCCGGCCATGTCCACCTTCTCGGTGCGGCCCAGCACGCTGGCCTGCTGCGCGGGCTGCAGCATCTGCACCGCAGCCAGCGCGGCGTGCGCGGATTCGTGCTGCGCGGCGCCCACGGCGCAGCCCAGCCAGTTCATGAAGGTGCGGTGCGCCTCGTGCTCCACCGCGTCGCTCCAGCCCCGGGAGGGATGGGTGGCGACGTAGCGGGCGAGGGTCTGGGTGACGGGCGGGGCGTTGTGGTCGGCGGGGACCTGGGTGTTGCGGGCCATGGGGAGAGTTTCTGTTTGCTATCGAAAAAATAGCGACCCGGCTTTTGACCGGGTCGCCAGGGGGGATCTTAGCTGTCCAGCTGGATGCCGCGGGCCTTGGCCAGCTGGGTCCAGCGCGTGATGTCCTCGCGGATGAACTTCGCGAATTCCTCGGGGCTCATGGGCATGGGCTCGATGGCCTCGATGGAGAGCTTGTCGCGCATGTCCGGCGCCTTGAGCACGGTGTTGAGCGTGTCGTTGAGCTGCTTGACGATGGGTGCGGGCATGCCGGCCGGGCCCACCACGCCGTACCACTGCATGGCGTCGAAGCCCTTGTAGCCCAGCTCCTCCAGCGTGGGGGTGTCCTTGAGCTGTGGGTGGCGCTGCTTGCCGGTCACAGCCAGGGCACGCACCCGGCCGCCGCGGATGTGGGGCAGGGCCGCGGCCAGGCCGGGGAACATGGCCTGGGTCTGGCCGCCGATCAGGTCGGTGAAGGCCGGGGCCACGCCACGGTAGGGGATGTGAACCATGAAGGAATTGATCTGCTGCTTGAAGAGCTCCATGGTCAGGTGGGTCAGCGAACCCGCGCCGGCCGAGCCGTAGCTGACCTTGCCCATGTTGGCGCGCAGATAGGCCAGCAGGTCCTTGACGTTGTTGACCGGCAGCGAGGCGTTGACGACCAGCACATTGGGCGTGCCGCCGATCATGCCGATGGGGGTGAAGTCCTTGATCGCGTCGTAGGGCAGCTTGCGCGTGGCCGGGCTGGTGCCGTGCGTGGCCACATAACCCTGGAGCAGGGTGTAGCCGTCGGGCGTGGCGCGGGCGGTGGCCTGCGAGGCGATGACGCCGCCGCCGCCGCCCTGGTTGTCCACCACAAAACTCTGGTTCAGCAGCTTGCCCCAGCGCTCGGTGACCGTACGACCCACCATGTCGCTGCCGCCACCGGCCGCCACGGGCACGATGTAACGGATGGGCTTGGCGGGATAACTCTGCGCATGCAGCAGGGTGGGGGCGAGCAGCAGGGGCGAGGCGCCCAGCAGGGTGCGGCGTTGCATGGTGTGTGGTCTCCTGTCGGTGGGTTTGGCCGTGATGTTTTGAATCCGAATTGTCTACACTTTTGATGGTTATGTAAACAGCCTGGCAGGCTATTGTGCGCCTGCCGCGGGCCGGGGCCCACCGTGAAAACCATGAGCCCGGCCGGGTGTCTGCCGGCCGGCGCCCGCCTATAGTCGGGGCATGTCCGCCTCCGTCCTGCGCCAGCCCCGTTTTGTCCAGTTGCACCAGGCGGATCCGGCAGCCCGGCGCGAGGAACTGGTCGCTGGCCTGCAGGCCGAACCAGCCCGGGTGGCGCCCAAGTATTTCTACGACGCCCTGGGCTCGCGCCTCTTCGACGCCATCACCGAACTGCCCGAGTACTACCCCACGCGCACCGAGGCCGCCCTGCTGGCGCAGCATGGCCCGGCCATCGCCGCCTGCGTGCCGCGCGCCGCCACCCTGGTGGACCTGGGCGCGGGCAACTGCGAAAAGGCCGGTCGTCTCTTCAGCCTGCTGCAGCCGGCCCGCTATGTGGCCGTGGACATCTCCACCGAGCACCTGCGCCATGCCCTCGACTGCCTGCAGCGCCAGTTCCCGGACCTGGACATGCTGGGCGTGGGGCTGGATTTTTCGGCCCGGCTGCTCCTGCCGCCCGAAGTGGGCACCGGCCCGCGCCTGCTGTTCTATCCGGGTTCGAGCATCGGCAACTTCACGCCCGGGGAGGCGCTGGCCTTCCTGCGCCAGGCGCATGCGGCCGCGCAGGGCGGCGGCCTGCTCATCGGGGTGGATCTGCGCAAGCCCGCGGACGTGCTGGAGCCGGCCTACGACGATGCGCTCGGTGTCACCGCGGCCTTCAACCGCAATGTGCTGCTGCATCTCAACCGCCTGATCGGCAGCGACTTCGCCGTGCAGGACTGGCGGCACGTGGCCTTCTTCAACGAGACCGCCTCGCGCATCGAGATGCACCTGGAGGCGCAGCGTGCGCTCAGCGTGCGCTGGCCCGGCGGCGAGCGGCGTTTTTCCCGCGGCGAGCGCATCCACACCGAGAACTCCTGCAAGTACGCGCTGGCCGATTTCCGGGCCTTGCTGGCCGACGCCGGCTACCAGCGCATCCAGGCCTGGACCGATGCGCGGGCCTGGTTCGCCGTCTTCTGGGCCGAGGCCTGAGTGGTGCGACCCCTCGTGTTGATTGCCAGCCCGGCGCTGGCCGAGGCCAACAACGGCAACTGGCAGACGGCCCGGCGCTGGTCGCGCCTGCTGGCGCCGCATTACCGCACGCAGATCGTGCCGTCCTGGCAGTCGGGCGACCATCCGCAGGCCGTGGCCCTGCTGGCCCTGCACGCGCGCCGCTCGGCCGGTGTGATCGCGGCCTGGGCGCAGGCGCACCCGGGCCGGGGCCTGGCCGTGGTGCTCACGGGCACCGATCTCTACCGCGACATCCAGCACGATGCCACCGCGCAGCGCTCCCTGGCGTTAGCCCAGCGGCTCGTGGTGCTGCAGGAACTCGGGCCGCAGGCCCTGCCCGCCGGGCACCGCGCCAAGGCCCGCGTGATCTTCCAGTCCACCACCACGCGGCGCACCCTGGACAAGACCGGTGCGCACCTGCGCGTGGTGATGGTGGGCCATCTGCGCGATGAGAAGGCGCCGCAGACGCTGTGGTCCGCGGCGCGCCTCCTGCGCGACTGCCCCGACATCCGCATCGACCACATCGGTGCGGCCCTGGATCCGGCCCTCGCGGCGGCCGCGCGCGCCACCATGGCCGAGTGCCCGGCCTACCGCTGGCTCGGCGGCCTGCCGCACGAGACCGTGCGCCGGCATATCCAGCGCGCCCACCTGCTCGTGCACTGCAGCCGCATGGAAGGCGGCGCGCACGTGCTCATGGAGGCCGTGTGCAGTGGCACGCCCGTGCTGGCTACACGCATAGCCGGCAATGTGGGCATGCTGGGTGCGGACTACGCGGGCTACTTTCCCCTCGACGATGCCGCGGCCCTGGCGCGGGCCCTGCAGCGCTGCCGGGCCGAGCCCGGCAGGGTTTTGGCCTTGCGGGCACAATGCAGCCTCCGTGCGCCCCTGTTCACGCCCGCGGCTGAACAGGCGGCCCTGCTTGCCCTGCTCCAGGATCTGACATGAACGCCCCAACCCTCCCCGCCGAACCCCGCCTGACCTCGCTTTCGCACGGCGGTGGCTGTGGCTGCAAGATCGCCCCGGGCGTGCTGTCCGACATCCTCAAGGGCAGCAACGGCCTGCCCATGCCGCCCGAGCTGCTGGTGGGCATCGAGACCGCCGACGACGCGGCCGTCTACCGGCTCAACGACGAGCAGGCCCTGATCGCCACCACCGACTTCTTCATGCCCATCGTCGACGACCCGTACGACTTCGGGCGCATCGCCGCCACCAACGCCATCTCCGACGTCTACGCCATGGGCGGCACACCCATCATGGCCCTGGCCCTGGTGGGCATGCCCATCAACGTGCTGAGCACGGCCACCATCGGCAGGATCCTCGACGGCGGCCAGGCCGTGTGCAAGGCCGCGGGCATTCCGATCGCCGGCGGCCACACCATCGACTCCGTCGAGCCCATCTACGGCCTCGTGGCCCTCGGCCTGGTGCACCCGCAACGCGTCAAGCGCAACGCCGACGCGCGTGCGGGCGACCGCCTCGTCCTGGGCAAGCCGCTGGGGGTGGGGGTGCTCTCGGCCGCGCTCAAGAAAGAGAAGCTCGATGCCGCCGGCTACGCGCAGATGATCGCCACCACGACCCGGCTCAACACGCCGGGCCCCGAACTCGCGGCGCTCGAGGGCGTGCACGCGCTGACCGACGTCACGGGCTTCGGTCTGGCCGGCCACGCGCTCGAGCTCGCGCGCGGCGCACGGTGCACGGTGCAGATCGACTGGGCGCGGGTGCCCCTGCTGGCCGGTGTGCGCGAGCTCGCCGCCCTGGGCATGGTCACCGGCGCCTCGGGGCGCAACTGGGCCGGTTACGGCGCCGACGTCACGCTGCCCACCGGTTTTTCTGCCGTGGACCAGGCCCTGCTGAGCGACCCGCAGACCAGCGGCGGCCTGCTCGTGAGCTGCACGCCGGCAGCCGTGCCTGCGGTGCTGGAAAGCTTCCGTCGCCACGGTTTCGACGCGGCGGCGGAGATCGGCACCATCACGGACGCGGCGCCGGGCCGGCTGGTCGTGCGCTGATCAGCCCACCAGGCGCAGCACGGGCCAGCCCGGCTGGCGGGCCATGTCGCTCAGCGCCTCGATGGGCAGCGGCCGACTGTAGAGATAACCCTGGTAGGCGTGGCAGCCCAGCGCCTGCAGAGCCTGCTGCTGGGCCGGCGTCTCCACGCCCTCGGCCATGACCTCCAGGCCCAGGCTCTCACCCAGCACGATGACCATGCGCGCAATGGCCGCGTCGTTGGGGTCCACAAGGATGTCGCGCACGAAACCCTGGTCGATCTTGAGCTGGTCCAGCGGCAGGCGTTTGAGGTAGCTCAGGGAGGAGTAGCCGGTGCCGAAGTCGTCCAGCGCGAAGCCCACGCCACGGGTCCTGATCGTCTCCATCTTGGCGATGACCTCGTCCACATTGCTGATCAGCAGGCTTTCCGTGAGCTCCAGCTTGAGGCGCGTGGCCGGGGCGCCCGTGCGCTCGAGCACCGCCAGCACCTGGTCCACGAACTGCTCCTGCTGAAACTGGCGCGGGCTCACGTTGACCGACAGCGTCAGGTGCGCCATGCCGGGCTGTGTGGCCCAGCGCGCCAGCTGGGTGCAGGCCAGCTCCAGCACCCGCTCGCCCAGGGGCACGATGAGCCCGGTCTCCTCGCTGAGCGCGATGAACTCTCCCGGCGGCACCAGGCCGCGCTGCGGGTGCTGCCAGCGCAGCAGCGCCTCGGCGCCGGCGACCAGGCCGCCGCGCTGGACCTGGGGCTGGTAGTGCAGCACGAACTGGTCCTGCTGCAGGGCGGTGCGCAGGTCGCGCTCCAGCTCGGCGCGTGCCAGCAGCAGGGACTGCATGCGCGGGTCGTAGAAGCGGATGGTGTTGCGCCCGGCGGCCTTGGCCTGGTACATGGCGAGGTCGGCGCGTTTGATCGGCTCTTCCAGGTTTTCTGCCTCGGCGCCGAACAGCGTGGCGCCCAGGCTGGGCGTGCTGTGCACGCTGAGCGCGCGAATCTCGTAACTCTCCTTGAGCGCTCCCAGGATCTTGCGCGCCACGGTCTCGGCCTGCGTGGCCGCCTCGATCGCGTCCTGGCTCAGGTCCTCCAGCATCACCACAAACTCATCGCCGCCCAGGCGCGCCACCGTGTCGCCCTCACGCACGCTGTCCAGCAGGCGTTGTGCCACCTGGCGCAGCAGCAGGTCGCCCATGTCGTGGCCATGGGTGTCGTTGAGCGTCTTGAAGTTGTCCAGGTCGATGAAGAGCAGGGCCCCCAGGCGCTGGTGGCGTGCGCAGGCCGTCATGGCCTGGTCCAGCCGGTCCATGAGCAGGCGCCGGTTGGGCAGCTGGGTCAGCGGATCGAAAAAGGCCAGGCGCTGGATCTCCTCCTCGGCCGCTTTGCGGGTGGTGATGTCGGTGCAGAAGGACAGGTAGTAGGTCTGCCCATCGAGCTCGATCACCGAACTGGAGATGCTGATGCGACGCAGCTCGCCATTGCGGTGGCGCCAGGTGGTCTCGTGGTTCATGGTGCGGCCCTGCCGCGCCAGGGCTTCGCGGAACTGGGTGCGCAGCGCCGGGTCGGGCCACAGGCCGATCTCCACCGCCGTACGACCCTCGATCTCCTCGTGGCTCCAGCCGAAATCACGCACGAAGTTCTCGTTCACGGCCATGATGCGTCCCTCGGCCTGGGTCGCGATGGAGCCTGCCACCGGGTTGGCGTTGAAGGCGGTGGCGAACTTGAGTTCGGACTGGCGCAGCACCTCGTGGGCGCGCTGCATCTGCTGCAGCCGCTCGCGGTAGGCCTGGACCAGGTAGATGACCAGCGCGGCCGACAGCAGCAGCACGAAGCTCTGGGCGATGCCGTGCAGCAGGGGCGGAGAGGGCGGGGTGGCGGTGCGCCAGCCCGTCATGTCCAGGGCGATCAGCAGCGCCGTGGCGACCACGGTGATGGCGACGGTGAACAGCGCGGCCCGCGTCCCGACGACCCAGCCCAGGAAGATCACCACGATGGGCAGAGCGTAGTAGATGGGGGTGCGCACGCCTTCGTGGAGCAGTGACATGCCCATGATGCACAGCCACACCCCGCCAGCCATCCAGTAGATGCCCGGCCAGTAATGCCGGCGCCACAGCAGCCAGGCGCCCACCACGGCCACACCGGCCATGGCCAGCTGGCCCCAGGCCTGCGAGGCGTGTTCGGGCAGGAACCAGAAGATCACGGCCGCAAAGCAGGCCGTGCCCGTGAGAATGGTGAGGATCGCGTAGTGAAGGAAGGTCAGCGTCGGCTGCCAGGTGATGCGGTCAGCGACGTACTCCTGCGGCGAGCGATCGTGGTCGGTGGGGGAGCTGATGATGGGCCTCGGTGCTCACGCGCGCCGGGCGCCGCTGCCCGGCCGTCTGTTCCCATGCTGCGCCCCGGATCGATTGCACTCAATCCGGGTAAGCCCCAGTGGGCGCCGGTCCGTGCGAAAGTACCGGCCACCCTGGCCCCCGCCCACCTGGTGGCCCCGGGCCATCGGCTCCGGCGGGCGTTCACGCCGGTGGCTGGAGGATGGGCCAGCCGGGCCGCATGGCCAGCGCCTCGAAGTCCGCCAGCGGCAGCGGCCGGCTGTAGAGATAGCCCTGGTAGGCGTGGCAGCCCTGCGCCTGCAGGGCCTGCTGCTGCTCCGCCGTCTCCACGCCCTCGGCCAGCACCTCCAGGCCCAGGCTCTCGCCCAGCACGATGACCATGCGGGAGATCGCCGCATCGTTCGGGTCCACCAGGATGTCGCGCACGAAGCCCTGGTCGATCTTGAGCTGGTTCAGCGGCAGGCGCTTGAGGTAGCTCAGAGAGGAGTAGCCGGTGCCGAAGTCGTCCAGCGCAAAAAACGGTCCGTGCGAGCGCAGCTTGTCCATCTTGGTGATCACCTCGTCCACATTGCTGATCAGCAGGCTCTCGGTGAGTTCGAGCATGAGGCGCTGCGGCGGCGCGCCAGTGCGTTCGAGCGCCGCCAGCACCCCGGCCACGAAATCGTCCTTCTGGAACTGGCGCGCGCTCACATTGACCGACAGCGTCAGGTGCGCCATGCCCGGACGTGTCGCCCACAGCGCCAGCTGCTGGCAGGCCTGCTCCAGCACCTGTTCGCCCAGCGGGATGATCAGGCCAGTCTCCTCGGCCAGCGTGATGAACTCCCCCGGCGGAACCAGGCCGCGTTCGGGATGGGGCCAGCGCAGCAGGACCTCGGCCCCGGTGACCAGGCCGCCGCGCTGCACCTGGGGCTGGAAGTGCAGCACGAACTGCCGCAGCTGCAAGGCCAGGCGCAGGTCGCGCTCCAGGGTCGCGCGTTCGGTGACCATGGCCTGCATGCGCGGGTCGAAAAATCGCAGGGTGTTGCGACCCGCGCTCTTGGCCTGGTACATCGCCAGGTCGGCGCGTTTGATCGGCTCCTCCAGGTTTTCCTGCTGCGCGCCGAAGAGCGTGATGCCCATGCTGGGGGTGCTGTGCACCTGCAGCGGCCGGATGTCATAGGGCTCGTTGAGCGTCGCCATGATCTTGCGCCCCACGTTCTCGGCCTGCTTGGCCGCGGTCATCGTGTCCGCGGCCAGGTCCTCGATCATCACCACGAACTCGTCGCCCCCCAGGCGCGCCACGGTGTCGCCCTCGCGCACGCAGTCGACCAGGCGCGCGCCCACCTGCTGCAGCAACTGGTCGCCCTTGTCGTGGCCATGGGTGTCGTTCAGCGTCTTGAAGTTGTCCAGGTCGATGAAGAGCAGGGCGCCATGGCGCTGGTGACGCGTGCAGGCCGTCATGGCCTGCTCCAGCCGGTCCATCAGCAGGCGGCGGTTGGGCAGGTTGGTCAGCGGGTCATAGAAGGCCAGGCGCTGGATCTGCTCCTCGGCCGCCTTGCGCGCGGTGATGTCGGTGGTGTAGGCCAGGATGCAGGGCACGCCGTCGAGTTCGATGATCGAGCCCGAGATGCTCACATGACGCAGCTCGCCATTGCGATGGCGCCAGATCGTCTCGAAGTTCACCGTCCGGCCATGGCGCGTCAGCGTCTCGGCCCACTGCTGACGCCGCCCCGCGTCGGGCCACAGGCCCGCGTCCAGGGCGGTGATGCCGCGCAATTCCTCCATGGACCAACCGAAGTCGCGCTCGAAATTGGCGTTGACCTCGATCAGCCGGCCTTCGGACAGGGTCGCGATCGAGGCGGCCACCGGGCTGGCGCCGAAGGCGGTGGCGAACTTCAGCTCCGATTGGCTCAGCACCTGGTTGGCCCGCTCCTTCTCCTGGCCAACGCGCTCCAGCGCTTCCACCTGGCGCCGGTAGGCCTGCACCAGGTAGCTGACCATGGCCGCGGTCAGGAAGAAGACCACCACCTGGACCACACCGTAGAGCACCGGTTCCGCCGGGATCGATGCCGGCAGCCAGCCACGCGCGCCCGCCACGATCAGCAGGACCGTGACCCCCGTGGTCACGATGGCGGCGGCCCATGCCGCCCGGGTGCTCACCATCCAGCCGAGCAGGAAGATCACCAGCGGATAGATGTAGTAGATCGTGGAGCGGATGCCGCCGAACAGCGTGGCGATCAGGGTGACCGACAGCCAGATCCCGCCGGCCAGCACCAGCACGGCCTCGTGGTGCCGTCCCCGCCGCAGCAGGTAGGCCGACAGCAGGGCCACCAGCGACACCAGGGCCGGGCCGACGGCGCGGGGGCGTTGCTCCGGCAGGAAAAAGAGCACGAGGAAGAGGAAGGTGACCGAGGCCACCAGGATGGCCACCACGGCGTAGCGCAGGAAAGCCTGGGTCGGCTGCCAGGACGAGGGTTGGGCGGAGACCTCGGACAGGGGGGCGTCGTTGGGGGCGGGGGTCACGTTCTCGGCCTGGGCTTGCTGTTGTGCCTGGCCCATTCTGCGCCCCATCGCCTCACCGGCTCAAGTCAGGGTAGTCCCGGATACGGGCCGGGGTTCAGAGTCGCGCCAGTCCCGAGGCCAGCATGACGGCCCCCGACACCGTGAGCAGCAGCAGCACCATCTGACGGAACCGCGCCTCGCTCAGGCCCCGGTAGAGCCGGGTGCCCGCCCAGGAGCACAGCAGGGCCACCGGGATCACGGTGGCGACCATGGGCAGGGTGTGGCGGCCGATCAGGCCCTGCCACAGGTAGGCCGCCAGCGTGACGAGCTGGATGCCCAGGTTGAAGTTCTGCACGATGGTGCGCTGCTCGTCCTTGTCCAGGCCGCGCAGCGTGCACCACAGCGTGGGCAGCACGCCCGTGAATCCACCCAGACCGCCCAGGATGCCGCCGAGCCCGCCCACCACGGCATCGGCCGCCCGGCCCCCGTAGCGTATGCGTGGCAGCTCGCGCGCCAGCAGCATGGCCGGACACCAGAGCACCAGCAGGGCCCCCAGCCCGATCTTGAAAAGGTCGGCGTCCAGGCGCGGCAGCAGGGCCACCCCCAGCGGGATGCCCAGCAGCCCGCCGATGAGAAAGGGCGCGAGCCGGCGCCATTCGAAACCGCGCCGCACCGTGAAGGCCGCGAGGATCTGGCCCGCCAGGGCGCCCGTGAGCGTGAGCACGGCCGCCAGCTGGGGGCTCAGGAACCAGGCCCAGAGCGACATGGCCACCATGCCGAAGGCAAAGCCCGACAGGCCCTGCACCAGGCCGGCCACGGCCGCGCCGGCGACGAGGATCAACAGGTGGTCTGGCACGGCGCCGGCCGAGGGGCTAGTCCAGCAGCGCCTGCGCGAACTCGCGCGCGCGGAAGGTCTCGAGCTCGTCGAGCTGCTCGCCCACGCCGATGAAGTACACGGGCACGGGTTTGTCACGTGCGATGGCCGCCAGCACGCCGCCCTTGGCCGTGCCGTCGAGTTTGGTGACGATCAGGCCCGTGAGGCCCAGCGCCTCGTCAAAGGCCTTGACCTGCGCCAGCGCGTTCTGCCCCGTGTTGCCGTCGATCACGAGCAGCACCTCGTGCGGCGCGGTCTCGTCGGCCTTCTGCACCACGCGCTTGATCTTGCGCAGCTCTTCCATCAGGTGCAGCTGCGTGGGCAGGCGCCCGGCCGTGTCCACCAGCACCACATCCTTGCCGCGCGCCTTGCCCGCGCTCACGGCGTCGAAACACACCGAGGCCGGGTCGCCGCCCGTCTGGTGCACGATCTCCACGGTGTTGCGTTCGGCCCAGACCATGAGCTGCTCACGCGCCGCGGCGCGGAAGGTGTCGGCCGCGGCCAGCAGCACACTGGCCCCGTCGTTAGAGAGGTGGTGCGTGAGCTTGCCGATGCTGGTGGTCTTGCCCGCGCCGTTGACGCCGGCCACCATGATCACCGTGGGTTGCTGCGTGCCGATGGTCAGGGGTTTTTCCAGGGGGGCCAGCAGCTCGGCCAGCGCGTCCACCAGCAGGGCCTTGACGGCCGCGGGCTCGCTGGCCTTGTTGTCCTTCACGCGGCGTTTCAGGTCCTCGAGGAGGAACTGCGTGGCATTCACGCCCGCATCGGCCATCAGCAGGGCCTCTTCGAGCTGTTCGTACAGCGCGTCGTCGATGCGCGTGCCCGTGAACACTGTGGCGATGTTCGAGCCCGTCTTGCGCAGGCCGGCGCGCAGCTTGCCCAGCCAGCCCTGGCGGGCCGGGGCCGCGGGAGCCACCGGGGCGGTCGGCGCCTCCGTGGGGCCTTTTTTCTTGAAAAGATTGAACATACAGGCGTTTCTACAATCCATGCATTCTATGAAACGCCTCATCTCCCTTCTTCTGCTCATCGCTGCCACCTGGCTGGGCACGGCCCAGGCCCAGCCGCGCGCCCAGCAATACACCCTGGCCAACGGCATGACCCTCATCGTCCAGCCCGACCGGCGCGCGCCCACGGCGGTGCACATGGTCTGGCTGCGCGTGGGCAGCATGGACGAGGTCGACGGCACCAGCGGCGTGGCCCATGTGCTGGAGCACATGCTCTTCAAGGGCACCAAGACGCTCAAGGCCGGCGAGTTCTCGCGCCGTGTCGCGGCCCTGGGCGGGCGTGAGAACGCCTTCACCAGCCTGGACTACACGGGTTACTTCCAGCAGATTCCTGCGCAGCGCCTCGAGGACGTGATGAAACTCGAGGCCGACCGCTTTGCCAACAACCGCTGGGCCGACGCCGAGTTCACCAAGGAGATCGAGGTCGTCAAGGAAGAGCGCCGCCTGCGCACCGAGGACAACCCCCGCTCCCTGCTGTACGAAAGCCTGCTGGCCACGGCCTACACGGCCTCGCCCTACCGCCGCCCCATCATCGGCTGGATGAACGACCTGGATCACCTCACGCCCGAGGATGCGCGCGCCTTCTACCGCCAGTGGTACGTGCCGGCCAACGCCGTGGTCGTGGTCGTGGGCGATGTCGACCCCGCGCAGGTCAAGCGCCTGGCCGATCGTTATTACGCCCCCATCCCCGCCCGTGCCGTGCCCGCGCGCAAGCCGCGCGAGGAGCCGCTGCAGGCCGGTGTGCGCCGGGTGGACGTCAAGGCGCCGGCGGAACAGGCCTATGTGACCCTGGCCTTCAAGGTGCCGGGCCTGCGCAACCTGCTCACGCCCACGGCGCAGGACGACGACGCCCTGGCGCTCACCGTGCTGGCGGCTGTGCTCGACGGCTACAGTGGCGCGCGCCTGGACCGCGCGCTCACCCAGGGCGCCGACCGCGTGGCTGACAGCGCCGGCGCCAGCAACGGCCTGCTGGGCCGTGGGCCGCAGATGTTCATCCTCGACGGCGTGCCCGCCGCGGGCAAGACCGCCGCGCAGGTCGAGGCCGCCCTGCGCGAGCAGGTGGCGCGCATCGCCCGCGAGGGTGTAAGCGCCGCCGAGCTGGAGCGCGTCAAGACCCAGTGGGTGGCCAGCGAGGTCTACAAGCGCGACTCGCTCTTCAACCAGGCGCGTGAACTCGGCACCTACTGGGTGCTGGGCCTGCCGCTGGACGCCAGCGACCGCCTGCTCACGCGCCTGCGTGCCGTCACGGCCGCGCAGGTGCAGTCCGTGGCCGCGCGTTATTTCGGTGACGACCAGCTCACCGTGGCCACGCTGCTGCCCCAGCCGCCCGATCCGAACCGCCCGCGCCGCCAGCTTCCCGCCGGCAGCCGTCATTGAGGAGGGCCGGACCATGACCCCGCGCTTCAAGATGCTTGCTATCAAAAATGTAGCTTTTGCCCTGGGCCTCGGCCTCGGCCTGGCCGGACTGGCCCAGGCCGGCATCCCCATTCAGCACTGGACGCAGCCCTCGGGCGCCGGCGTCTGGCTGGTCGAGAGCCCCACGGTGCCCATGTTGGACGTGCGACTCGACTTCGACGCCGGCGGCCGGCGCGACCCGGCGGGCCAGCCCGGCCTGGCCAGCGTGAGTGCGGCCCTGATGGGCAAGGGCGTGCGTGCGACGGCCGGCGAAGCCGCCCTGGACGAGAACGCCCTCGGCGAGGCCTGGGCCGACCTGGGGGCGAGCTTCGGTGGCGGTGACGGCGGCGACCGCCTGAGTTTCTCGCTGCGTTCGCTGACCTACCCGGACCTGCTGCAGCGTGCCGTGTCTCTTGCCGCGCGCCAGCTGGCCGAGCCCGCCTGGCCCGAGCCCGTCTGGGCTCGCGAGCGCGAGCGCCTGGTGGCCGCCCTGCGCGAGGCCAACACCCGGCCCGCCACCGTGGCCCAGCGCGCCTACAACCGGGCCGTGTTCGGCAGCCATCCCTATGGCAACGACACCAGCGAGCAGACCCTGGCGCGCATCACCGTGGCCGACATGCAGGCCTGGCATACGCGTTACCTCCAGCCCTGCCGCGCGCGCGTGAGCATCGTGGGCGCCGTCACCCGCGCCCAGGCCGACGCCCTGGTCACGCAGCTGCTCGCACGCCTGCCCGCCGGCCCCTGCGCGGCCCTGCCCCCGGTGCCCGAGGTGCAGGCCCTGGCGGCCCCCGTGGAACAAAAGATCCCCTTCGAATCGGCCCAGGCCCACGTCTTCATCGGCCAGCCCGGCTTCAAGCGTGACGACCCGGACTTCTTCGCCCTGACCGTGGGCAACTACATCCTGGGCGGCGGTGGTTTTGTCTCGCGCCTGACCACCGAGGTGCGCGAGAAACGCGGCCTGAGCTACAGCGTCTACAGCTACTTCAACCCCGGCCTGCACGCCGGCGCCTTCACCATCGGCCTGCAGACCCGCCCCGACCAGGCGGCCCAGGCCGTGCAGGTGGCACGCGACACCCTGCGCCGCTACGTCGAGCAGGGCCCCACCGAGGCCGAGCTCAAGGCCGCCAAGGACAACCTCATCGGCGGTTTCGCCCTGCGCATCGACAACAACCGCAAGCTGCTCGACAACGTGGCCAACATCGCGGCGCATGGCTTGCCGCTGGACTATCTGGACACTTGGA
>JACCDT010263456.1_pt1 | contig 14270 bp, 12 predicted proteins | sample 7446291 | NCBI WGS metagenome assembly JACCDT01 (sample SAMN15323446, study PRJNA562643) | freshwater metagenome | isolation source: river surface water | place: USA:Blue River Watershed | collected 2017-08-17
AAAACTTCGCATCGTTCTGCATGGGGCAGACTGGTGCTTACTCGGTATCGTCACTAAACGGCGGGGACTCGACAATGAGCATCTATGAATACGGAGGTCAACTTACCGCTGTAACAGAGGGGCTGCCATTGCACTATGGTATTGCCAACTCAACTCTTCTCAATCCTTGGATTCCAGAGCGACCATCAATCTCATTATCACGATCTGGATTCTTGAGTGAAAGCAACATTACAAAGTCTATGACCCTAGAGTTTTGGATGAAGGTGAGCAAGGCTTCGAAGAAACCAATTAGACTAGTCGGGGCTGAGGGTTCTCGTGATGGAATATACCTGCATAGAACTACATTGATCCTCTCTATGTCTGGAACTGAGGTGGGGTATGACATTGGAACAATTGACTATCCGATGCTAATTCATTGGGTTGTTGGCCCATCTAATACGTACCTCATGCTGAATGGCGAAACCATCATAGAGATATCAGACCCTCCGAACACATCGTACTTCTCACCTACAACTAAGATAGGCTTTTATACGGATAGGTCTATCAATCCGGTACATGTATCTTCAATTGCTACGTATGCGTATCCAGTGCCACCAGTAGTAGCCAAAATCAGATTCGTTCGCGGCCAGGGAACTGTGCAGTATGGTCTAATCGCAGACAACTTTGATGGTAAATCATTCAGTGCAGACTTTTCAACATCTAACTTTGCGTACAACTTATCATATCCAGACAATATGAAGTGGAACCGTGGTGTCTCTAATAACGTAGTTGCTTCTAACAAGATAGAGTTGCCACAGTACGAGTTGCCAACGCTATTCAACACATCGTCAACGCTGTCGTGGTACGGTAAAAACAAAGATATGATCGCGTATCCTACAACTGCAACAACGTATGGCGACACCACCGTGCTCGATCATTCAAGCAACAATACGTCTGGAACTGCGTTTACCAATACAGTCTCTAATGGTAGTGTGTATACGACACAAACACTAGCGAGCAGCAGGACTAGCACAATATCGCTTTCTGGAATCAAGCCGGGGGCTAAGTTCAGGGTGTACGGAGAAGCAAAGTTTGCCGGAACGACACCACACCTCAAGGTAACGTTTGTTGGGCCTAATACAACTTACACTAAAGACTTTACAGATGATGGGAACGGCAAGTTTGTAGCGGAAGCGGAATACACAGTCCCATCTAACGCTACATCTATCACCTGGGGAATTGAAGTGGGTGCTGGCATGACGTTCGGGCAGTTTGACAATGTGTATGGTCAATTCTCATATGATCGTCAGCCTTGGCGAATGATACCAACTGGATATGATACGGCACCATCGTTGCAGTGGGGGTCGCTCAACTTTCTGAACAGAGACAAGGTTGCTGCTATAACGGCAAATATGATGTTCGCAGAATCAAATGTTGACGCTCCGCTGATGTCAATTAAGAAGCGCGGAACTAGTACTAAACTTGACATATATCTGGATAGCGGAACTGTGTTCTATGAATACAGCGATTACACACAGACTACAGTCTTGAAGTCATTTGCATTGGCAGACGGTGTTGAGTTTACAATCGGCGTTGCAGTTGATGACTTTATATCAAATATGCCAGAGGCAGCACCATTGTTCGCCCAGCCAGCAGAGGTTGAGGTATTCGTCGGCGGTACAGGGTTTACAGGGGTTGTTTATGACGTATCATTCCATAATGGATGGCACAAGAATCACCTTGACTACACATACACAGACGGTTTGGCTGATCAGAATACCCGCACGCCGGAAGAGTCTCAAATATCCACATACACGCTAGTTGCCGTTACTGAGTTTGGAAACTTTACATTAGACGTTGCGTGCAGCGGGTACTGGCAAGAGACTGTTCCGCTATCATTCTTCATGAAAGAGGTTCGTGATAGATTCGGCAGCCCAATGAACAGGATTGACTTCATCCAGGCTACAGTCGGAAAGACTAGAGCGTCTATGAATTATCTTGGTGAGAAGCCTATTACATACCTGCAACTTGAGACGAATTATTGGGGGCGTGCATATTCTTCAATGACTGAGGTAGATTATGCTGCGCTTTCTGCAACGACATACTCATACTACGACCCGTCAGATATGGACGTTCAGACCTGGGTGTCAATGCAGAAGTTGTCAAGTCCGGTTGTTGACTATACAAGTAAAACAGCAAATGTCGTGTACGACAGTCCAGTTACATACTTAGACGACGATGGAACGAGAAGTCTCGTACAAGACGGGTATTCGATTGTTGTTCCGTACACATATGACCTTGCGAAGTACGCTCTCGTTTCTTATCATATTATTCAGTCAAGCGGTGTAAGGTCAAACCCAACTAAACTCAAGAGTTACGAATTGGCTTCCTGGGCATCGGATGCAGATAGATGGAATAGCCTTACATCCAAAGAGGGTAACGAAGTAGCACCATACGTAAGCAACGGATCGTACTTTGTTTATGAGTATCCAAACATATTCGAAGTCACTAAGCGCGGATATAACTATCTATATAAATCACATCGCAGCGGGTTCAAGCCCAGAAGCAATGACTTGCCGGGGTACAACTCTGGCTTTGCAATGCAATGGAAGAGGTCTGGTGAGGCCACACCTAACGGACAAAATGCGAGGCAGTTCGCTGGATACTCAATGTTCATACACCTTGAGGGCGAAGTACCAGCAGAGCAATTGATAACACGCATTGTGTCTGGCAGCGAACACGTTTTCAGCGTGTACATGGTGCCAGTTGGAAGTGACCAATATACAATTGAGGCGAGGGATCAGTATGGTAGTCCGTATACAAACCTACAGTGGTATTTGGGTGGGCAGATTGTTACTAATCCAGTATTCAATGCAATGGAATGGTACATGCTACAATGCTCGCTAGTAGACCCATACGACACCGATGGTCAGGCACTCAGCCTTCTAGCGACTGGAAAGCAAATGTCCTTTGACAATGTAACAATTCATGGTCGAATGGACGCGGTAGTGCGAGGCGTAACTGTTTATCAGAGATGGAGCGACCTTATCACACAGAATTGGCAGTATTGGGCGACGAATACAGATGACTGGCGAACTCTTTATGATATTGGAACGGTAATCTCCATTGACATTGAGCGAGAAAGAATGTCCAGAATGTTGACGGGAGTGGCACCTGACTCGCAGTTTTCGGCATCTGTCGGGGCAAGTTTCCAAGAAACATTCGTCATTCGTGACATTGAGTGGGCCACTATGGACGTAGTTACCAAATAACGTGGTACAATAGTAGTCATGCAAGAGAAGCCAAAGAAAATGCCAAAGGTGCGCGTCCAAGAGGTGCAGCCAGACCTAGATTACGGTCTTTACCTATGGAAACTGCCCACCGGACGATTCTTCAAAGATGAAGATGGAAATTACTTGAACATCCCAGGTCTTAAAGGCGATCTGGAAAAGACTGCCATTATTAGAAAAGCAGCAGCCTACTACGGTCAGCCAGAAGGGTCACCATACTTCCTTGCTGGTGGCATGAGAGCCACAGAGGAAGAGTATTCAGAGCAGGTTGACAGGTTGAAGCAAGGCTACATCCCATCAATGAACGATGTCGGTGCCGTTGTTGACGCTAAGAAGTCAGCCGCAAAGCACGGTGATGATGAATGAGCCAGTGGTGGGTCGATGAGGATGGAACGTATCACATTTCAGGTGTGAGGGCTGGTAACAAGCAGGCTTCCAATGTCGTATCAGCAGACCCGTTCGCTCAGAAGTGGTCTGATATTAAAAAGGATTTGACAAGTCTTCATCCTAATTTTAAGCGCAAGGCAACGCGCCTAGAGAAGCGTGACGGCACTGCGGCTGTCCAGTACGATACTGCATACATCACAGCATACGGAATGTTCGACGTAATCACACCCCCGTATAATCTAGATGAATTGGCTAGATACTACGAGGTGTCGTTCGCTAACCACGCGGCGGTAGATACCAAGGTTGCTAACGTTGTTGGCCTTGGATACCATTGGGAGTTATCACCAGATGCAGTTTCACGGATTGACGCTAAAGAAACTGAGAAGCAACGCGCTGCTGCCCGCAAGAAGGTAGAGCGCCTTAAGGTTGGTCTGGATCAGATTCTAGACGATATGAACGATACTGATACGTTCATTGCAACAATGGAAAAGGTTGTGACAGACCTAGAATCAACTGGTAACGGATACCTAGAGATCGGGCGCAAGGCTAATGGTCAAATTGGGTACATTGGTCACATTCCAGCATTGACAGTAAGAGTACGTCGCAAGCGGGATGGATTCTGTCAGATCGTTGGAAGAGATGTTGTTTACTTTAGGAACTTCCAAGAGGACACTCCGAATCCATTGACAACAGACCCGAACCCCAATGAGATCATTCACTTCAAGTTGTATTCGCCGTTAAACACTTACTACGGAGTGCCAGACGCAATTGCTGCTGGGCAGGCTATCGTTGGTGATCAGTATGCCAACCAGTACAACATTGATTACTTCCAGAATAAGGCGGTACCGCGATACGTTGTAACCGTTAAGGGCGCTCATCTTGATCAGGAATCTGAAGAAAAACTATTCAGGTTCTTGCAGACAGACTTGAAGGGATCAAATCACAGAACGCTATATATTCCTCTACCACCTGACAACGAGCAAACCAAGGTTGAGTTCAAGATGGAAGCGGTAGAGGCTGGGGTACAGGAAGGTTCATTTGAAAAGTATCACAAGCAAAATCGTAACGACATTCTCACTGCTCACCAAGTACCTCTTTCTAAGATTGGTATGGCTGATAGTGGAAGCGCTGAAGCATTGGCTAGCGACAGAACGTTCAAAGAGCAGGTAGCCCGTCCTAAGCAGCGCCAGATTGAAAAGAAACTCAATAAGATAGTTAAGGAGTTTACTGACGTTCTCACCCTCAAACTAAACGAATTGACACTTACAGACGAAATGGCGCAGTCTCAAATTGACGAGAAGTATCTACGTAATCAGGTTGTAACGCCAAACGAGGTGCGTGACACACTTGGCAAGCCGCCAATTCCAGGCGGGGACAAGGTAATTGAATTGTCACCTCGTCAGGCAGCAGACGCGAAGAATCAGTCTCAGCAAAGCGATCAGAGGGCAACCGACAGGGCAAACAATGCATCTGACTCACCAACAACGGTTTCTGGTCGCAATCCTAAAGGACAAGGTGCAAAATAATTGGTGGTATAATTACTGCCAGGAGGGTCAAACACTTGTACGAGACAAATTATTCCATGAGCGAAAACGACATTCGCTTGAGTCTACCTGTCATGAAGGTGGACGTTGAGCGTCGTACAGTTCATGGCTTTGCAACTCTAGACAATCTTGATAAGCAGAACGATGTCGTTCCTCTAGAGGCGAGCGTAAAAGCGTTTGAAAAGTTCCGAGGGAACATTAGAGAGCAGCACGATCCACACAAGGCTGTTGGAAAGATGATCTCATTCCGTCCAGAATCTCTATACGATCAAGAGACTGGCAAGACTTATAGTGGTGTATTTGTTAGCGCATACATTTCAAGAGGCGCGCAGGACACCTGGGAGAAGGTTCTTGATGGAACCCTCTCTGGATTCTCAATCGGTGGTCGTCTTAACGAAACCCGCAACATTTATGATGAGGAAATTGACAAGGTGGTGCGGGTAGTTGAAGACTATGAAATGGTGGAGTTGTCGCTGGTGGATACGCCAGCCAACCCACTAGCCAACGTTACATTGGTACACAAAGTTGACGGCGTTATTGAAGAGGCCGTAGCAATCAAGGGCGACCTTGAGACAATTTACATGTGTCGTGAAGATAACGTTGTTAAGGTTTCCAAGGACGCAGATATGCAGTGTCCTGTATGTAGTGCGGCTATGAAGGATATTGGCTTTGTTGAGTCTAACGATACAGAAAAGGCTGGTATTATTGGTAGCATGGTTTCCAAATTCCTTGGAAAAGATCAAGTAAAGGAGGCGAAAGAAATGGCAGAGCAAAATGAGACTGATGTAGTCGAAAAGTCTGAGGCTGTTGAAGAGGAAGTCGTTGCTGACGAGTCTGTTGAGAAGTCTGAGGCTGTTGAGCAGACCGAAGAGGCCGCTACTGAAGAGGTAGAGAAGGCAGATGAGGTTGTAGAGGCTCCTGCGGAGGAAGTGGCAAAGACTGATGACCAGTCTAATGCCGTTAACGAACTCCTAATCAAGTCACTTGAGTCGGTTGTCGCATCGCTTGAGACACTTACAGCCCGTATCGAGGGCGTAGAGAAGAGTGTTTCTGAGCGCATTGACAGCGTAGAGTCAAAGGTGACTGAGACTACAGAGAACATTGAAGAGTTTGGTAAGCGAGTTGACAAGGTTGAGGATGCAACCGCTTTCCGTAAGTCTGGCGATCTTGGCGAGGTCGCTCAGGAGAAGGTCGAAAAGACCGAATCTCTATGGGGAGGACGGTTCCTCACTGTAACCGACCTATAGAAACGATATTATCAAAATGAGAATCACAGGAGGTGAAAATTAATAATGTCGGAAGAAATTCTTGAGAAGTCAGCCGAGGCAGGTGCTTTTGCTTCTGGTGGAATCGGAGGTGTCTCTGATCCTTCAGCGGGTGTGCTTGGTAACGTTCCTGGCGGTCTAAGTGGTGTAACTACTGGGCCGAACGCAGTTAACCCTACTGGTGCCCCTGGTGGAATTCTCCAACCTGAGCAGTCTCGTCGCTTTATTGACTACATTTGGGATGCAACCGTACTGGCAAACGACGGTCGTCGTGTAACCATGCGTGCAAACACAATGGAGTTGAACAAGGTAAACGTTGGCGAGCGCGTAATTCGCGCTGCTAAGCAGGCTGATGGAGCATATACGAATGCAAATGCCGTGTTCACAAAGATCGAGTTGACAACCACAAAGATTCGTCTTGACTGGGAGGTAGCAACAGAGTCTCTAGAGGACAACATCGAAGGTGCAGCATTGGAGGATCACTTGGTTCGCCTAATGACAAACGCTTTCGCAAACGACCTTGAAGACCTTGCTATTAATGGTAATGGTTCTACAGCACCGTTCCTTTCAATCATGAACGGATTCGTAAATCAGGTTACTTCAGGTTCTGACGCTCACGAGGCTGTTGTTACAGTTTCGAACAATGAGTGGACACCGGAGGTGCTTGAGAAGGTTATTCACGCTCTTCCTCGCAAGTATCGTGCGCTTAAGACTGGTTTGAAGTTCTACGCCAGCACAGACACGTTCGCGGGAATTGTGAAGCACAATGGTACTCTTGCAGACTCTATCTACACTGACACATACCGTAACACTTGGTTGGATGGTAACGACCAGACTCTAGGTGGAGCGCGTCAGACACGCGCACTTGGTATCACTGTGATGGAGGTTCCTTACTTCCCAGATGACTATGTTGAGTTGACATTCCCACAGAACCGTGTGTGGGGATTCCAGCGCGACGTAGAGATGTTCCGCGAGTTCAAGCCGAAGAAGGACACTGTGGAGTACACAGTTTACGTTCGTTTCGGTATCGCGTGGGAAGAGTTGGATGCAGTAGCATTCGCAGACTCCGCAGCAAACCCGTACTAATGGGTAAACTCTAAAGGAGTAAGTGGAGGGGAAGTCTTCGGGCTTCCCCTCCTTCCTTTTGGTATAATAGATATATGGAAGAGTACGAAGAGATTTATCTATACCTATACGACTTCTACAGTAAGCAGCAGTTGATGGAGATAGCAAAACACAACAACGTTAAGGTGTCGGTAAGGGCAAGAAAGTTAGAGATTGCAAAGGCAATAGTCGAAGAAACTGGTGAGCAGTTCGTAGTCCCAAAAGGGCTTACGCCACACAAAACGCTGCCAGAATCCCGCGTCTACTCGCTCAGCGGCAAAAAGCGAGCAGAGTGGAAAAAGAAGAAAGCGGATATGATAGATGAGCAGTGGAGAGATGTTCTCACAGAAGAAGAGTTCTCACAACGCAAGTTGAAAAACTTCGACAGGAGGAAGCAAAACAATACCCCAATAGACCGTGAAGAGAAAATCGCGGTATACTCAGAGAGGAACATATATTGGAAAGAAGTGGGTAGTCTGTCCAAAGGATATAGTTTCATCACCAGGGAGGAAGCAGAGTCATGGGTTCGGCTAAAGGGAGTGCGCGAAGCATCACCGGAAGAAGTCGCATCTCACTTTGATCTATCATGAACATTCGCAGGCTTCCTCCGTACCCACTTAGTTTTGATATTGTCGTTCCAGAAGATGCTACCACCTACAGCGTATTCATTGGTGATGAGGATGCTGTAGATCACGTATCTGATATTGATGTCTATGCACACGATGGGGAGCCATTCATTACGGTAGAGGTGCCAGCATCTCTACAACCGTATGACGGTGAGTACAGTCTTGTAGTAAAAGACGGTACTGATATTGTCTACGAAGATACACTACGTGTTGTAAGACCATATGTTGATGTAGCCAAGGAGTATCCAGACAAGGATTATGCAACATACGCAGAGTACGAGCAGATCGCTCGTCTTGCAATTGATAACATTGTCGGCGGGTTCTACTACACAAAGAACACGTTTGAGCGTATGGGCACTGGCTCAGACGTTCTACCGCTAGGGTATCCAGCAAAGAAACTACTTCAAGTAAAAGAGAATGGCGAGGTAGTATACGACGGTGTAGATAACACATACGACTATGTAATTGCTGACAATGGGCTATACGTCAAGGTCGCAACCACAGAAGACATTATTGAAGGCTCGCCAATTAAGGTTCCTACCGCTTCGTCTGATACGTATGGAAATCTATATTGGGGAGTTCAGTTCGGAAACGACTATGTTTACACTGTGACAGCAGAGTGCGGGTGGAAGGTGGTGCCGGAAGATATCAAGACAATCACTAAGAGGATGATTAACGAATTGGCTTGTGGCACTCCAAACTACCTACAGAAGTATGTAGTGAAATACGAAACGGCAGAGTTCAGAACCGACTTTGATCGCAGGGCGTTTGCAGGGACTGGCGATCTCATTGTAGACCAGACGCTCAAGCGCTATTGGGGAAAGACGCTCTTCTACAATATCGGGGTGTTGTAATGTTCTACCCTCTAGAACTAGACGTTTACTACTCAACAACTATTCAGAATGATCTTGGCGAGATTGAACACGTTTGGACATATGATCGTAGCGTTGCTTGCCGAGTAGCATCCAATACCAACTATAAAGATCAAAACATCTTTCCAGAGCAGCGTATGAGAATCCTTGACCAGATCAACGCTCAGATAGTAGAGGACATTCGTGTTGATTCTCTTGGTGAGATGCACGCGCTTACAGACATTCTAGTAACAAACATCAGGGCTGGCTGTGGCGGCAGAGTCTACACGGAAACTGCTGGTGAACGCGCTGGTGACAATACTGTTTATGAATTGATCGGGTACATGCCACACGTAGACCTATTCAACAATATCGACTATGTTAAAATTGTTCTTAATAGGACTGATGAGCAGGCGATAATATGACGATTATGATGGACACCTCTGAACTAGAGCGCATTCTTAAGAACACAGCAAAGTACTGTGAGGGGTTTATTGCTGGTGGCGAACAGGGTCTTGATCCATTGCTAATGCGAATTGGTGCTGTAGTGGAAGAGGCTCTTGGAAAGTGGATGGACTCAATGGCCGCAGGTAATCCTGCTGCACTACACCACGTTTATGAGTGGTATCAGGCTGGTAGCGCGGGGGCGAGGTTGTTTGAGTACAACTACACCGTTGGTGGTGGAACAATTGTGTTCTCTGGTGAAACCCAATCGTCTTCCTCGTTACCTAACAGGTCAAGCGTCCCGTTCTACAACAAGGCAGATGTAATGGAGTCGGGCGGGAGCGTTACTGTTAGCCCAATTAATGTGGAATACCTGCACTGGGCAGACGTATACACACCCAATGATGTATTCATTGCACATCCCGGTGGTGCTGGAACAGTAGGCAGTTGGAAGAGGTTCACAGACCTGTTCTTTAATACAGTTTTACCACAGTCGCTGCTCGCCGCTATGCTAGCAGACCTTGGTACTGCCGATGAGTTCCTAGCATCGTTCGCTGCGGGGGCTATGGGCGGTGGCTTCGGCGCGGGTAGGTCTGCTGGATATAAGTGGATTACATCTCCTAACGTTGGAGTGATAGCATGAAACTAGTAGATGCATTCCCCATTGCAGCCAGATACGTAAACGGATATGTATGGGACTCTATGAAGTCGATTGACAGTTCTCTAGAGGGGGACTATAAGGGTATTGTTCCATTCTTCCCAATTTCTGATTCACGATCAGATGAGTGGCCCTGGAAGAATAAGCCGTATGTGATTTACGATCAGATGTTTAGACTGCGTTCAAGAGCGGGGTACTTCATTCACAAGACCCACGTTCTCTACTTCATTAAGGGTAATCCAACAGAGGTTCTTGCCTGGACAAACGCCATGGCTTTGATCCTAGATAGGCAGGATTCATCAGCACAGGACTTGAACGATTGGCTAGCAGCAAACCACCCAGACGCGGGAATATACTTCCACTGGTTCAGGGTTATGCAAGTAGACCAGACAGCAGAAAACCGCATGGATATCTCTACTAATCAGAAGTATCTCTCAACAATGGTCGTGGAGTGCGAGTACCACATCACCAAAACTAATCAATTCGACTAAAAATGGGGGGTATAATTGACTTGTGAGGAACGCCGCCAATCATTTTTTCGTAAAGGTAGGTGAAAACTAAATGGCATATACAAGAGGTACTTCTGACAACATCATTGTTGGTGCCGCTGCTATCTTCGTAGCAGATGCTCCGCTTGCAGCGACAGCCGCTGTTTCAGCAACTGGGTCTGATGACTCATACCCGTCGTTCTACGCTGGTGTATCTTACAAGGAGACACTTTCGGCAGACACTGACTTCGATAACGTTGGATACACAACAAATGGTCTGGAACTGACATTCGAACCTGACTTCGGTGAGGTGAGCGTGGATCAGGTGCTTGACGTTGCTAAGATGTATAAGCAGGGCATGAAGGTGTCCATGAAGACCACATTTGCTGAGGCAACTCTAGAAAACCTTCTGGTAGTTCTGGCTGCTAAGGCTTCTGACTTGACAGTTGGAGGTGGAGGTAGCGTCGTAAAGGCACTTGAACTATCCGCTGGGGATATTGGTGAATGCCCTGTTGAGCGCGGGATCATCGCAGTCGGCCCTGGAACGGGAGACTGTGCGGTTTCTGACAAGGCAGAGCGCGTATACATTGCTTACCGCGCTCTTTCAATCGAGTCTGTAACCCTATCTGCAAAGCGAGATGAGCCAACGGCGTTTGAGGTTAACTTCCGTCTGCTTCCAGAGGATACAACTGGTAAGTACGGTAAGATCGTTGACCGCCAGTGGACATAACCAACCACTAACGCGAAGCCCACTCAGGAAACTGGGTGGGTTTTCGTGTATGTGATATAATTAATGTACTACACAAAAGGAGATTTAATATGGCTACATCCGTCTATCAGCCAGTAGACGTTGAACTATTCAGTGGAAAGGTGCTTACGCTCCGTCCACTAAAACTGTCGCTTCTTCGTAAGTTTATGAAGGAGTTTGACGGGCTTGGGAAGGTTGCAGATGACAACGACAAGTCTCTGACTAAGATGGTTGACTGCGTTGCAATTGCCATGCAGCAGTATGATCCAGCATTGGCCGAGAACAAGGAAGCCCTGGAAGATGAACTAGACCTACCCACCATTTACAAGATTATTGAGGTGGCATCCGGCATTAAGATGGATGACAGTGACCCAAATCTGGTGGCGGGGCTAAGTGGGTAGACTTAGACCTCGCCGCTCTAGTATCAGAAGCCTTCTTAATTGGACAATGGAAGGACTTTCAAGAGTTGGAGGATTCTTTGTCTATGCCAGAACTCAACGCAGTGCTAATTGAAAGTCGCAGACAGAAAGAGGATGATCGCAGATTCCTCGCTGCGCTACAAGGTGTCGATCTAGACGCTGGCAGAACAGAGGATGAGTTTAAGCGTGTTCAGGAGAATGCTCGTAAACGAGTAGAGGAAATGACCGGACAGAAACTTGCAGACCCTATGATGAGTGATTTCATTAGCAATGGAATTGATGTTGAAACGGTGGTCGAAGTAACAAATGGCTAGCGTAACAGCCACAATCAATGTTCAAATTAATGCAGCGAATGCTGCTGCTCAACTGACTGCTCTTCAGAGCAAGGTTGCAGCAATGAACAAGGGTATGTTGGCTGCTACTGCTGGCGGGGTAATGGCACAGGAAAAGGCCATTCGCCGTATGGGAACAATCCTTAGCGGAAGCGGGATGTTCACCACTGGTATTCGTAACGTTCACACAGAACTAGGACGAATGCACCAAGAGTTTGATAGGGGTTCTACAAGTCTACAGAACTATCGCAAGAACTCTCGCATGTGGGGCAAAGACCACTCTAACATTAACAGAATGGCTGCTGACCGCGTAAGAATGCTTCAGAGCCAGTACGTTGCTCTTGGCAAGGAAATGAATGGCGTACAGCAAGCCATGCAGATTAAGCCTGATAAGATGATGCGCGAGTTTGGCGCTGATGCCGAATATGCACATCAAAAGTCAGTTCTGTTCCGTAGAAACCTTCAAATGGGATCGACAGCCCTTGTAAACTGGGGTAAGAATACTCAGTGGGCTGGTCGTCAGATGATGGTCGGTATGGGTATTCCCATTGCCATCGCTGCTGCCGGGGCGGTAAAGGCGTTCAACGACATTGAAAAGTCAAGCATTGCCTTCAAGCGTGTATATGGAGATGCCACTACATCAGTAGCAGAGAAGTCTCAGATGCTCGTTAAGGTTCAGAAGACTGTCGGAAATGAAATGATGAAGTACGGCATTGCAATGTCTGACACTCTAGACGTTTCCGCTAAGGCTGCTGCTACTGGTGCGCGGGGTGCTGATTTGATTGCCGCTACGCGAGAGACTATGCGCTTGGCTACCTTGGGTAACATGGATTACAACAAGGCTTTGGAAGCGACTATTGCTATGCAGACAGCATTCAATATCAATTCTAAGGATATGGCTAAGACAACCGACTTCCTGAACGCTGTTGAAAACCAGACTATTCTAAGCATGGAGGATATGGCTCTTGCCGTACCCCGTGTTGCTCCCGTTATTAAGGGCTTGGGCGGTAATGTTGAAGAACTAGCCATCATGATGACTGCGCTTCGCCAGGGTGGTGTAAGCGCTGAGCAGGGTGCCAACGCCCTTAAGAGCGGTTTGGGTTCTTTGCTTAATCCAACTGGTACCGCAATTGAGCAGTTTGACCAGATGGGTGTTAACCTTAAGAAGATCGTAGAGACAAATAAGGGCGACCTTATTGGTACTATCCAGGGTCTTGGTAAAGCACTCGATGGGCTGTCCAAGTATGACCGCCAGAGAGCGCTGGAATCTCTGTTCGGTAAGTATCAGTACGCTCGTATGGGTGCGCTACTCAAGAACATTAACAGCAAGGCTGTAAAGGAAACAATGCGTCTTGCCAAGGCTGGCAATGCTGAACTCGCTAAGATGAGTGAGCAGGAGTTGGGGCAGATTTCTGACTCTCCAATGATTAAACTGCGTGCATCTATTGAAGAATTGAAAGCCGCTGCCGCTCCGCTAGGTGCGTTGTTCTCTGACATTGCTGCCAAGATTATTAGTTTTGCTACGCCAGTTGTAAGTTTCTTTGCTAATAACGACGCGGCAAAGTGGGGGCTTGTGGTTGGAGCGGGTCTTGCAGCACTTGCTGGTACATTGACGATGATCATTGGTGTGTTCGCAAACTTCGCAGGTAGCATGGTGAAGGCTGGAATGGCAGTAAGAACATTCTTCAGATTTATTACCGGACAAAGAAGCCTTGCGTATGTAACTACAGATGGTCTAGAAGCGTCTGCCGCTGCTAACTCACTAGCCACCGCCGCCGAAAGAGCCGCTGGTGGAATGATGGCAGAGGCTAAGGCTGCTCAATTACTTACATCTCAACTTGAAGCGCTAATTGCTGCACAGAATGGTGCTGCTGCTACGTCAAGACGACCGGGAACTGGGCCGGGGGGAGTCCCAACGGTTCCTGGGGGGCCAAATGTACCCGTTCCATCTGCACCAGCGGTTGCTATGTCTCCAACAAAAAAGGCCGCTGCTTACCAGTTGGCGTTGAGAGATGTTCAGCGAGCGCACCTCGGAGGTGCCCAACTATTAGATCAGTCACAGGTTGCTGCTGCTCGTGGCGTTGCACAAACCGCTAGGGCAAGAGAGGTGTTGTCTAACTTAGCGCCAGGGGCAC
>JACCDT010900941.1_pt1 | contig 14268 bp, 10 predicted proteins | sample 7446291 | NCBI WGS metagenome assembly JACCDT01 (sample SAMN15323446, study PRJNA562643) | freshwater metagenome | isolation source: river surface water | place: USA:Blue River Watershed | collected 2017-08-17
GAGGGAGGGGCCCGCTACCTTATCGGGAAGGGATCCATCGCCGTGAACGGCGTGAGCCTCACCGTAGCCTCGCTCGACGAGGATCGCTTCGGCCTCTGGATCATCCCACACACCCTTCAGGAAACGAACCTCGGCGACCTCCGCCCTAGCAGTCTCGTGAACCTAGAATACGACATGCTCGCCAAATACGCCGAAAGGCAGATCGGTAATGGGTTCCCGGGCATGGGTAATAGGGACTGAAGAATCCAAGCTATTCCCTTCCTGTAGCCGAATCCCGAGATCCGATCGCCGATTCCCCATACCCCACCCACATGCTCCGCATCGCGCTCCTCATGCTCTTCCGCGACCGCGCGAAGTACGTGATGCTGGTCGGCGGCCTGACTTTCTGTTCCCTGCTGATGACCCAGCAGACGTCGGTCTTCTGCGGCATCATGCTCTGGACCACCGCGACCGTGCGGAACATCGACGCGAAGGTCTGGGTCTTCGACGCCAAGGTGGAGCAGGTCAACGAGGTCATCCCGCTGCGCGAGATCGAGGTGACGCGCGTGCGGAGCGTCCCGGGCGTGGAGTGGGCCGTCCCCCTCTATCTCGGGATCGAGCAGGCGCGCCTGAGCGACGGCTCCTTCCAGAACGTCCAGTTGACGGGCCTCGACACCGCGACCTTCGTCGGCAGGCCGATGGAGATCCTCAAGGGGCGCATCGAGGACCTGCGCCTCCCCGATGCCGTGATCATCGATCAGGTCGGCGTCGAGAAATACCGCAAAAAGGGCATCCACATCGACATCGGGACCTCCTTCGAGATCAACGACAAGCGCGCCGAGGTCGTCGCCATCTGCCATGAAAACCGCAGCTTCCTCGCCCAACCGTACGTCTTCACCACCTACGACCGCGCGCTCCAGTTCGCCAAGCCTCAGCGCAAAATGCTCAGCTGCGTCCTCGTGGAGCCGAAGCCCGGGATCTCGCCGCAGGATCTCGCCGAACGGATCAGCCGCGTTCCGGGATTGCATGCCTTCGCGCGTGACGACCTCTTCTGGGCGACGGTCCGGTGGTACATCAGGAACACCGGCATCCCGATCTCCTTCGGGACCGTCGTGATCATGGGGATGATCGTCGGCATCGCCATCGCCGGACAGACCTTCTACCTCTTCATCCTCGACAACCTGCGCTACCTGGCGGCGCTCAAGGCGATGGGGGCCCGCATGCCGATCCTGACGGCCATGGTCTTCCTGCAGTCCTTCTCGGTCGGCATCGTGGGCTTCGGGATCGGTGTCGGATTGACCACCCTCTTCGGACTCAAGGTTCTCAAGCTCGAGACCCCTCCCTTCTTCATGCCGTGGCAGGTGCCCGTGGCGGTGGCGGGCATCATCATGCTCATCTGCTGCTTCTCCGCACTGGTCGGCCTGCGGCAGATCGCGAAGCTCGAACCCGCCGTCGTCTTCAAATGAGCGATCCGATGCAGGCACCCGAATGCCCCGTCGCCGTCAGGGTGGAGAACGTCACCAAGACCTTCCCCAACGGCGACACGCCCACCTACGCGCTCCGCGGAGTCTCCTTCGAGGCGCTTGCGGGACGGCTTGCCATGATCGTCGGTCCCTCGGGATGCGGCAAAACCACCCTGCTGAGCGTCATCTGCGGCACGATGAGGACCGATTCCGGGAGCATCGAGGTCTTCGGCCACGATCTCGGGACGATGAGCGACGCCGAGATCACCGGCTTCCGAAGCAGGAACGTCGGGTTCATCTTCCAGCAGTTCAACCTGATTCCGACCCTCACGCTCGTGGAGAACGCCTCCGTGCCGCTGATCCTGCAGGGATGGAACTACCGGAAGGCGGAGGAGAAGGCGGCGTCCGTCCTTGAGGATCTCGGGCTTGGGAAGCGCATCCGATCCTTCCCCAAACAGCTTTCCGGGGGCCAGCAGCAGCGCGTCGCGATCGCGCGCGCCCTCGTGCACGAGCCGAGGCTGATCATCTGCGATGAGCCGACCGCCTCGCTTGATGCCAAGACAGGCCACCATGCCCTCGAGTTGCTACGGCAGAGCGCCTGCCGCCCTGACCGCTGCGTCATCGTGGTCACCCATGACAGCAGGATTTTTTCCTTCGCCGACTCGATCGCCGAGATGGAGGATGGCAGGGTGATCAAGAGCTGCCCCGCCGCCGAGTACCACCATGCTTAAACGCCTCTCCATCCTTCTGGCCCTCCTCGGGATCGTCGCCGTCACCCTGCTTGTCCTGAGGCTCAAGAAGCCGTTGCCGACTCCCGTCCCATTGGTCGAGCCCTCGCACGCCCCCTTCGCCGACTCGATCGGGGCCCGCGGCATCGTGGAGGCGGTCAACGAGAACGTCATCGTGGCCCCGATCCTTCCCGGGCTGATCATGGATATCTACGTGAAGGTGGGGGATCAGGTGAGAAAGGGGGATCCCCTCTTCCGTCAGGACACGCGGGATGCCGCGGCGAAGGTCTCGGCACAGCAGGCCCAGGTCGCCTTGCTGGAGGCGCAGGTCAAGGAGGCCGAGGTCAAGGTCGAGGACAAGAAGGATGATCTCGCGCGGGCCGACCGCCTCCTCGCCCAGCGGGTGATCAGCGAGGATGTGGAGAAGCGCAAGTACTTCGATCTGCAGGCGGCGGAGTCGGGCCTGGGTTCCGCGCGCGCGAATCTCCTGCTGGCCCGCGCCCAGTTGACGCAGGCGGAGGTAAACCTCGATCTGCTCACCGTCCGTGCGCCGCGCGACGGTGAAATCCTGCGTCAAAACATGCACGAGGGGGAGTTTGCCGGCGTCTCCCCTTCCGATCCCAACGCACCCTCCCTGGTGCTCGGCGAAACGGAGAAACTGCAGCTCCGCGCCGACGTGGACGAGGACAGCGCCTCCCGGGTCATTGCCGGGGCTCCGGGCGTCGCCTATATCAAGGGGATGCGCTCGGATCCGATTCCTCTCCGCTTCGTCCGGATCGAGCCGTTCATCACCGTGAAAAAATCACTCACCGGAGACAGCACCGAGCGCGTCGACACGCGCGTCCTGCAGGTGATCTACCAGTTCGACAAGACCAAGGTGCCGGTCTATGTCGGCCAGCAGATGGACGCCTTCATCGACGGGGCCCCGCAGTCGACGAATGCCGACTCTCCCCGGGAAAACACCAACCCCGTCATCATCCTGCCCTCATCCCCCCGGCCCTGATCCCTGCCGCCGGGGATCTCCTCGGGGAGTCCGGCCACCTGTTTCCAGAGACCCATGACAGACCCGAAGACAGCGGACGGCCCTCGCCCCGATACCGCGAGACGGACCGACCTCGACGCCCTGCGGGGCATCGCCATGTTGCTCGGTATCGTCCTGCATGCCTGCCTGAGCTATTTCCCTTGTCCCTGGCCCGTTCAGGACACAAGGCAGGACGGGCTTTATTTCCTTCCCTACGCGGTGATCCACATGTTCCGCATGCCGCTGTTTTTCATCATCAGCGGCTTCTTCACGATGTTCATCATGCAGCGGCACGGACTTGCCGGGATGATCCGCCAGAGGGTGGAGAGAATCCTCCTCCCTCTGTTACTGGCCCTGCTCACGATCGTGCCCGTGGACGCTCTCCTGACGCGCGAGGGACGGATGATGCGCGCCCAGGACCCCGCGAAGAAGACCCCGCTCGTCCGGGCGATTCTCTCCGGCGATCAGGCCGCCGTCTCGCGCCAACTCGCCATGGGAAATTCGGTCAATCAGGAGGATCCCGCCTACGGCCTGACACCCCTCTGCTGGGCCTCGCTCGCCGGGAACGACAAGGTCGTTTCCCTCCTCCTGGATCGGGGGGGCGATGTGCTTGGGCGAGACAAGGAGGGCAACACCCCCCTTCACCAAGCATCCCTTTTCTGCCATCCCTCGACGGCGCAGCTTCTCTTGGAACGCGGGGCGGAGCCCTCCGCAAAAAACAAATACGGATGGACGCCGGCGGGCTATTGCGGATCGACGCTGGGGCTCAAGAGGGAGATGGCCGAAAAGCTTGGCCTGACCATTTCATCTGATCAGGAATTGCGCATGCGCATGAGGGAGACGCTGGCGGTCCTCGCGCCCCGTGCGGCGGCACCCTCCTTTTCTTCATGGCTTGAACGCGTGGTGACCGAATACAGGGCCTTCCTGGTTTCGGACGGTTTCCTGATCCATGTCGGAGGGTATTCTCTGCATCTCTTCGATGAACCGCTCCTCGACCATCTCTGGTTTCTCTGGCTGCTGCTCTGGTTGGTGGCGTTTTTTGCGTTGGCCGTGCGTGCCGGATTCACCCCCACGGGCCGCCTGCTCTGGTGGATTCCCCCGCTGACCATCATCCCCCAGGCATTCATGGGATCGGCGGTCGGTCCCGATCTCTGGCTAGGCCCCCTGCCGCCTCCCCATCTGCTGCTCTACTACGGCCTCTTTTTCTGGTTCGGTGCCGCGGTGTTTTCGCGCGATGGCATGGCAACCCGGATGGGGAGGGGATGGCAGATCATGCTTCCCGCGGGGCTCCTCCTTCTGCCGGCGGCATTCGCGCTCGTCGGCAACCGTGAGGCAGGATCGATCGTGCAATGCACGTATGCTTGGCTCGTCTCCCTCGGGGTGATGGGTCTCTTTGGCCGTTACTGCAGCCACCTCGGTCATCGGGCCCGATGGCTCTCCGATTCCGCCTATTGGATGTACCTTGCCCACCTCCCGCTGGTTCTGGCCATCCAGATCGCCCTCGTGCGACTGCCGTGGCCTCCTTCGGTGAAGTTTTTCCTGGTGATGGCGGTCACCACCATCCTGCTCCTTGTCTCCTACCGGTGGCTGGTCCGCTACACCTGGATCGGAACCCTGCTCAACGGCCCGAGAAAGTTGCCGTCTTAACCAACCTGTCCCCCGCATGCACATCGGCCTCGCCTGTCCCGAGCTTTCAGGGCACCTGAATCCGATGACGACGCTCGGCCGTGAGCTTGTCCGGCGTGGCCATCGTGTGACGGTGGTGGCGCGCCCCGATGCGCAGTCAAAGGCCCTCTCCGCCGGACTGGGCTTCGCAGGAATCGGGGAGAACGAATTCCCACGGGGCACGATCGCGGCGCAGGCCGCGACGCTCGGCGGCATGACGGCCGGGAAAGCGCTGCGCTACACGATCGGGATGATGCGATCCGCTGCCCAGGTCACCCTCAGGGATCTTCCTCGCGTCTGCCGCGAAATCGGGATTGAGGGATTGCTGGTCGATCAGGTCAATCCCGCTGCAGGCACGGTGGCCGAGATCGAAGGGCTGCCCTTCGTGAAGGTGGCCAATGCCCTCGCACTCAACCGTGACCCGGCGTGCCCTCCGGCAGTGCTCCCGTGGCGCTATCACCCGGGAGTGCTCGCCCGTCTGAGGAATGGCGCCGGCAACTGGTTTCTCCACCGGGTGACGGCGCCAATACGGGACACGATCAACGAAGAACGCGTCCGCCATGGCCTCGCGCCGCGGATCGGCGAGGAGCATCCGGCTTATCTGGCGGAGATCTCCCAGCAGCCCGCTTTTTTCGATTTCCCAAGGGCCCACCCCGAACCGTTGCTCCACTTCACCGGTCCGTGGCACTCGTCCGCCGTCAGCGGAGAGGTGCCGTTCCCTTGGGAGCGTCTCGACGGGCGCCCCCTCGTCTATGCCTCGTTGGGGACGCTGCAGAACCGCCTCTCAGGGAAGTTTTCAACGATCGCCGAGTCAGTCGCGACGTTGGACGTTCAGCTTGTGATCTCGCTCGGTGCCGCGGACCAGGATGCCGCCGCGGTGGCGGCACGCTGCCCCGGCAATCCCATCGTCGTGCCGGTCGCGCCTCAGTTGCAGCTTCTTGAAAAGGCGGCGCTTGTCATCACGCACGCCGGCCTCAACACGGCTCTCGAGTCACTGGCTTGCGGCGTGCCGATGGTCGCTATCCCGATCACCAACGATCAACCCGGGGTCGCCCGCCGCCTCGAGTGGCTTGGATTGGCCGAGGTCGTGCTTCCCGGTCAACTCACCGCACCTCGCCTGCGTCAGGCCGCCGATCGAGTCCTCGGCAATCCCGACTATCGCAGGCGTGCCCGGGAATGGGCTGCGGAGATTGCCCGGATCAACGGTGTGGGCATGGCGGCCGATATCGTTGAACAGGCTTTTCTCACAAGGAAGCCGGTATCGGCGGGATCATAACTTCTCACGTCACCTGACCCGAGGTTATCGGTCGATCGTGATCTTCCTGCAGCGGCGCGACGTCAGCAGGATGACCGCAAGGGCCGTGGTGCTGAGCCCTGCAAATCCCGCCACAAGAGGGATGACGGTGCCCCGATAAAGCAGACCGATACAACCGCCGCACAGAATGGCTATGGCGGAAGAGAGTGTGCCTGAAATCGCCGCTCCCATTCCCGCAACGCCTTGCAGGGGCTCCATGATGATGGCGTTGAAATTGGCGAGCAGCAATCCGCTGAAAAAGCATCCTGCGAACAGAAAAATCGCCAACGCCCAGAGCGGCGGATGCCCCCTCAACAGGAGGCACGCTCCAAGGAAGAAAATCGAAATGATCACCAGCATCCTCAAGGCCAGCGAGGAGAGCCGTCGCATGCCGCATAGGTTCACCAGTCTGGCGTTCACCACCATCGCCAGCGCGAAACCGGATGCAAAAAATGCAAACCAGAACGGAAAATACGCTCCCTGTGAATACTCCTCGGCAAAGATCTGCTGCGAGGTGTTGAGGTAGATGATGAAGATGCCGTAGTTGAGTCCGGAGGCGACGGTGTAACCCATGGCGACCGGATGACGCAGCACCTGTCCTGCAGCGTTCGCCAGTGCCGCGAAGGAGAAAGGCCTGCGATGTTCAGGAAGAAGCGTCTCTTCCTGGCGGAACCAGAGCCAGATTCCCGAAACAACACCGCAGATCAGAAATCCCCCGAAAATGGCGCGCCAGCTTGCGCTCAGCAGCACGAGTTGGCCGATACCGGGAGCGAGCATCGGCACCAGCAGAAAGACCAAAATGACGAAAGACATCACCCTCGCCATGGCGGCACCCGAATGCCTGTCCCGCACCATGGCGACGGAGATGTAGCGTGGAGCCGCCGCCCCGAAGCCCTGCAGGAAGCGGCCGGCCAGCATCATCCCGAAGCTTTCTGAAAGGAGGCAGACCAAGGAGCCTGCCGAATAGAAGACGAGGCCGATGAGGATGGCCGGCTTGCGCCCCAGGGAGTCCGACCACGGCCCATAAACCAGCGTTCCCATCATCAGGCCCGCGAAGAATGTCGTGATGATGAATTGCCGGCTGTTCGGATGATCCGCTCCCAACTCACGGGCCATCTGGCCAAGGGCCGGCAGCATGGCATCGATCGAAATCGCCGCACAGGCGTTGAGGAAGGCCACCAGAACGATGAACTCCACGGATGAACGGCTTGTCTTCCAGCTCATGCCGCGCAGCTCATCATGGGGAATGGATTCATGTTCCGGGGGACGCAGAGACCCTCTAGGGCCCGTTCAGAGGAAGGGCGCCGGCCAAGGAGTTCTCCCAGAGAGGGTTCCAGTAGTCGCGGATCACTCCGGCGGCGACTTCGGGATCCTCGATGACGTAGCCGAATTCCTGCAGGTTATGGGGATAGATATTGTCGGAGCCGACATGAAAGGTCCGCCCGTCGATCATCCAGAGCTTTGCATGGGTGGTGACCTTGATCTTTTTCCCTTCAACCTCCCAGGCATCGATGCCGCGTCGGAACCGTATCGGGGCAATCATGAGGCTGCCGGTAAGCGGACGTGATCCGATCCTCTCTCTGAACTCCTCGATCACACCTTGCGGCGTCTCCCCGAAGGAGTAGTGGCCGCCGCTTCCGGAGAGGCCGTCGGGTTCGGTGACGATGATCTTCACATCGAGTTGTTTCCCCGGATCGGTGAGACCGTCGATCAGAACCTCCATCACCTGGTCGGGCCAGACACTCGGGCCGTTCCACCGCAGGGCAAAGTCCATCTGGCTGATCAGGATCGATCGTTGCGCCAATCGGAAGGCGGCTGCCGCGGCGCCCGAGGCGGGATTTGGCAACGGCTCATCGGTCCGGACGCCGTACCCATAGCGCGCCAGCGCGAGGGCTGGAATGCCCCCTCCTGCACCGGCATCCAGTTCAATGTGTGCCGGCGTGCCTCCCTCACTGATGACGCCGGCTTTCCATCCGACGGCAAAGGCATGGGGTGCTTCCGGGGCATTGTGCAGATTGTTGCCAACCCATTCCCAGAGGCGGTTGAGAAAGAGATGGGTCTCGATCGCGCCCTGCCCGGTGAGAATCGCGGACAGATCGTGAACGGGTCCTCCGGCAAAATAGTCGCCCGACCAGAGATTGTGGCCGCCCACAATGCACCGTCTCCCGTCCGCCGCCACGATCTTGGCATGATTCCACGAGGATTTGAGCCCGTCGAGGCAGGTGAACATCCGGCAGGCATGGATGGTGAGAAGAGACGTTCCCGGATCAAGATTCCGGGTAAGACGGCGGAGCATTTCGACCAGACTCTCGTTTGTTTCTCGGGAGTAGGGATTGTTCCCGAACAGAATCCTTACGGTTGTGCGCTCGCCGCGGGCGGCCATCCGTTCCAGTCCCCGGGCGATGGCATCCAGGAAATGCCCCGAGGCGTAGGGCTCGAGCGAGGAGATGTCGACGAGCCTGGTTCCCGAGGCGACCGTCTCCTCGATGCACTCCAGCAGACGCCTTCCAGCGGGCGTCAGGAATTCGCTCCATGCCGCGCAATCCTGACCCCAGACGCCGGGGGTCTGAAGGAGTTCCAGGGAATCAAAACTGCACCTGCGGACACCGGGCGCAACGGTTCCCTCCGGTATGAGGGCCGCAGCGATGGATTCAAGATGGGGTGTTGCCTTACGCATGGGGGGAGTTACCGATGGTTTCCGTCACGGCATTGATGAGCTTGGTGAGATGGTGCCTGTCTCCGAGCCGGTGTTTGACATCGGCCGCAAGCGGGCGAAGGAACTCGATGGACTCCTGGACCGTTGCCTGCTGCGGATAACCCTCGATCCGGTCCAAGGCGACACCCTCCTCGCCGCAAAGATGCTGGAGAAGCAGGACAAGCGAGCGGTATCCCGCATCGCTTTCCATTTCCGGGTGATTGACGAGCAGGTGCAGAAGCCCCTTCACCTCGGTGCGGAGGGCATAGTGGACATCGGCCGCGACCGCCGAACGGAATCCGGACTGGGTACTCAGAGTGGCAAACTGATGACGGTCGACACGGATGACCCGGAGCGTTGCCGGACGCCGGACGCCGGTGGTCGTGAGTTCGCGGCGGTGTCCCAGCAATCCAAGATCACCCAGGATCGCGGGACCCGAAATCTCCTCCACCACTTTCACCTCGGCATCCGCCTTGCAGCATCCCGATTCGGATTCCGCCGAACAGGTGATGACCAGGGGTTCGCTCGACTCCAGGATCACCACCATCGCCTCCGAGACCTCCCCTTGGCGAAGAAGCGGTTTCTCGGGGGTGATTTGGATCGTCTCGATTTTGTAGGAGGATGCCGGATCATCGATCGCGTGGAGCAGGATCGCCCCCATCAGCCTGCTGTCCGTGTGGGTGCGTGGGATTTTTCCGTAGGCTTCCCAAAGTGCCGCCACATCGTCTCGCTCCATAAGTTCCTCCCTGAGTCGCTGGCGGGCGGCCTTTTTGGCTGCCTTGGCCTTTTCACGGCGCAACTCCATCCATTCTGCGTAAACCGGCTCCATCTCCTTGAGCACCGATCGGTCCGGGAAAAGCCAATTGCGGGAGAGTTCATCAATATGCCGATCGATATGCTCCTCCATCGAGATTCCCGTCATCGCGGCCGTGACCGGAACCATTCGGAGGGCCGTTTCCCGCGCCATCGCGGTGATCCGTTCGCCGGGGGGATGCGACTTGAAGCGTTGATCGTAGGCGCGGCAGAACTCCTCCTGGGCCTGGAAGTCCCTGGGCGCGCGGGAGAGTCCCGTGGCTTTCGCCGACTGGTAGAGGATGACGGTGAGGTTTTCACCAAGCCGCTGCCATGTCCGGCTGCCGGGCCGCACACCACAGGCCCTGTAACCGCGCATGATGTTGTCCACATAGGCGGCGGCGATATAGGCGAAGTCGGCCTCGTATCCCGGAAGAACTTCGGCGCCGGAGTGTCCCTCGACCAGATTGAGCACGCCGGAGGGAAGAACAACTCCCGCCACATGATGGCGGAGGTTGACCACGCGGATGACATCATGAAGGAACTTGGAGTTCCGGGGCATCTTGAAGATCTGGCTGAATTCCCCCGTTCCGAAGAGCCTCTCCCCCGCCCTCAGATGCCCCCCGTTGCGATAGGTCGTGGCCACGACGGAGCTGGCACGGAGGGTCTGGTAAAGCGCCCCCCATCCGTAGCCCAGAACGTCGCGGGTATAGTGCCCGCGGTAGGTCAGCAGATTCCTGAAGGAAAAGAATCGGGTCAGTAAATTGAAGAACGAACTCCTGCGGCGGCTATTCCACTCCTTTTCGGAAATTTCCGGAATCGGTCGAATCATCTCCGGGGGAAGATAATCCTCGAGCATCCCGCGGTGGCGGACTGCTCCTCCCGACTGATGAAAAGGGCATTTCGAGATATTCATGCTTTTAGTATTTCAAGTTGCAGAAGCACCGGCTTGTCCGGCCTGAGGGTCACGATCGGACGCGGCCGGATAATTCCCGGTTCCCGGAGCCTTACGCGGAACCGCGAGAGGAGCGTGGCCAGAATGATCTGGGATTCGATCATCGCAAAGCCCATGCCCATGCACACCCTGGGACCTGATCCGAAGGGGAGATAGGCGTACTTGTTGGGTTGCTCCTCGTGACCCGGCTCGAAACGCTCGGGACGGAAGAGATCGGGATCCTTCCATAGGTCCGGCTTACGGTGGATGGCGTAGGAGCTGATGATCACGAGGTCCCCCTTGGAAATCCGCGTGTCTCCGAGTCGATCAGGCCCCAAGGCGCGCCGATCGATCATCCAGACGGGCGGATAGAGCCTCAGGGCTTCCATGAAGACCATGCGGAGGCGCTTGAGGCGGTGGATATTCGCATAGGAGGGAGTCTCTCCGCCGAGTTCGCGAACCACTTCCTCGCGGAGCCTTTCCTGCTCCTCGGGGTGCCGGTCGAGAAGGTACCAGATCCAGGAAAGGGCGTTGGCGGTAGTTTCATGCCCGGCGATCAGCATCGTCATCACCTCGTCGCGCAGTTGCCGATCAGACATCGATTCCCCCGTCTCCTCATCCTTCGATGACATCAGGACGGTGAGGAGATCCGGCGAGCTGTTGCCTCCCTCTCCCGCCTCGCGGATCCGCGCACGCTTCCGCTCGATCATCCCGTCCACGATCCCTTGGAATTCGTTGAGTGCGGCACGCAAGCGACGGTTGCCTTGTGTTGGGATCCAAAGAGGCAATGCAATCCCGCTGGTAACCCGTCGAGCCAACTCATTGAGAATGGTAGGAAAGAGTCTGTAAATTTCAGCGGCTTTGTTGGAGAGATCCGCTCCGAAGAGACATTCGGCAACCCCCTCCAGAGTGGTTCTCATCATCTCCGCACAAGCATCGACCGGCACGCCCTCCGAGGCGGCACGTTCCCACCGATCCCCGCACTCCGCGGCGAGTCGCGAGAAAATCGGGGCGAGTCGCTCCAGTTTGTCGGCATGGAACGCGGGCTGGGCGATCCGTCGCTGGCGCCTCCAGAAGGCGCCGTTGCTCGTCAGTAGGCCGTTTCCGAGCGCCACGCTGACGGAGCGGAAGGCTGGCGTGCGCTTGTCGTAATTGGCCTGATTCTCAACAAGGACATGCCTTACGAGAGCCGGATCCCCGATCAGGAATGCCTGCTTCGGCCCGATGCGAAACGGCGTGACGGCATCCTTCCGTACCGCCTCGGTGAAAATGCCCAGCGCGTCGGTGCTCAGCCGGGGAAGATCCCCGAATAAATAGTTTTTGATGGCGTCTGGTATCATAGCGTGATCCCGCAACGGGAGAGGGAGACGATCTCGCGGATATACTGCTGCAGGTGATGCCTGTTTCCAAGACGCCGCTCGACATCCGGGACCAAGGTCCGGAGAAACTCGACGCATTCCTGCACCGTTGCATGATCGGACAGGCCCTTCACCTCGGAGAGGTCAAAAAGGCGCTGATCGCAGAGGTGGCCGAGCAGGATGACAAGCGACCGGTATCCGGCGTCGGATTCCATCTCCGGATGGGCCGCAAGGATGCTGATCATTCCCTTCACTCCGACCTGAATGTCGCGTTGGACATCCGCCGCGACGGCGACGCGGAAACCGGACTGGGTGCTGAGTGAGGAGAATTGAGTGCGGTCGACGAACATCACCTGAAGCACCGCCTCGCGACCCGGCCCCGTTGAGGCAAGTTCGGGTCGGTTTGCCAACAACCCCAGATCCCCCACGATGGCCGGGGCGGTGATTTCCTCGAGTTGCTTCTCTCCCGTGCAGGGGTCGGAGCGGTGGACAAGCAGGGGTTCGCTGCTATCGAGCACGACGATCATACGCTCCGAGACCTCTCCCTGACGGAGGAGGGGTTCGCCGGCCCCCAGGCGCAGCTCCTCGACCCGGTACGATGCGCCGGGATCATCGATGGCATGGAGAAGGATCGCTCCCATCAGCCTGCTGTCGGTCGAGGAGGGGGGGATCCGCAGGTAGGCTTTCCAAAGAGCGGCCACATCCGGACGGCTCCAGAGTTCATCCCTTTGTTGCTGCCGCTCGGCTTCCCGTGACTTCCAGGCCCTGTCACCGCTCAATGTGAGCCATCGGGCGTGTTCTCCGCGCAGTTCGTCCGTGATCACGCGGTCGGGAAAGAGCCATTCCCGCGAGACCGGATCAACGTGACGTTCGAGATGCTCCTCTATCGGGATCCCTGTCAGCGCCGCCGTGATCGGAAGGATTCTCCGGGCGATGTCGCGCGCCATTCCCGCGACGCGATCACCGGGAGGACTGGTCAGGAAACGGGTTTCGTACGAGCGGCAGAAATCCTCGTGCGCGGCAAAGTCCCGGGGAGCGCGATGCAATCCCGTCGCCCCTCCCGATTGGTAGAGGATCGCGGCGAGTCTCCCGCCGATCCGCCTCCATGCCCGGCTTCCGGGTCTGAGCCCGCATGCGCGGTAACCGCGCATCAGGTTTTCCGCAAAGGAGGCGGAGATGTATGCATAGTCCGCTTCATACCCGGGAAAGACATCGGCTCCGGACTGGCCCTCGGGGAGATTCACGACACCGGACGGCAGCACGACACCCGCCACATGATGGCGCAGATTGATCACGCGGACCATGTCGTGAAGGAAGCGGTCCCCGCGCGGCAGCCTGAAGATTTCCACGAACTCGCCTGTGCCGAAAATCCTTTCTCCGGCCCTGAGGTGCCCCTCGTTGCGATAGGTGGTGGAGACGATCGAGGGAACGCGCAGGGTCTGGTAAAGCGCGGCCCAACCGAAGCCGATGATGTCGCGATTGTAACGGCCCCGATAGGAGATCAGGTTCCTGAGCGAGAGGAAGCCGATCAGGAAATCAAGCAGAGCGCCGCGCCGGAGACCGTTCCACTCACTGTCCGATAGTTTCGGAATGGGGGCGATCTGGTCTGGTCGCAGGTGATCCTCCAGTGTCCCCCGGTGATGGGTTGCTCTCCCGGCCTGATGAAAGGGACATTTGGAGATATTCATGCGGTCAGTTTTTCAAGATGCAGTAGCACGGGATTTTCCGGGCGCAGGGTGATGATTGGACGCGGGCGGATGGTCGCGGCTTCCCGGGGTCTTAGACGGAAACGGGAGAGTAATGTGGCCAGAATGATCTGGGACTCGATCATCGCGAAGCCCATACCAATACAGACACGGGGACCTGATCCGAAGGGAATGTAAGCAAACTTATTGGATTGCTCCTCATGACCGGGCTCGAAACGCTCGGGCCGGAAGAGATCGGGATCCTTCCACAGGTCCGGCTTCCGGTGGATGGCGTAGGAGCTGATGATCACGAGGTCCCCCTTGGAAATCCGCGTGTCTCCAAGTAGATCCGGTCCCAATGCCCGGCGATCAAGCATCCAGAGCGGGGGATAGAGCCGCAGGGCTTCCAGGAAGACCATGCGGAGGCGCTTGAGGCGGTGGATATTCGCATAGGAGGGAGTCTCTCCGGCGAGTTCACGAACCACTTCCTCACGGAGCCTCTCCTGCTCTTCGGGGTGCTGGTCGAGCAGGTACCAGATCCAGGAAAGGGCATTTGCGGTAGTTTCGTGACCGGCGATCAGGAACGACATCACCTCGTCGCGCAGTTGCCGATCAGACATCGATTCCCCCGTCTCCTCATCCTTCGATGACATC
>JACCDT011146969.1_pt1 | contig 14268 bp, 15 predicted proteins | sample 7446291 | NCBI WGS metagenome assembly JACCDT01 (sample SAMN15323446, study PRJNA562643) | freshwater metagenome | isolation source: river surface water | place: USA:Blue River Watershed | collected 2017-08-17
ATTTGTTCTAACTTATCATCATAGCCCAAAATAACTTTGGCATGTGAAAAACTAATTTTATTTTCCATCAACGCTTCTTTGATGACTATCGGTAATTTTAATAAACGCAAATAATTTGAAACTACTGATGCACTTTTACCAACTTGCTTAGAAATTTCTTCTCTAGTCAAGCCAAATTCTTCTAGCAGTCTTTGATAACTTTCCGCTTCTTCTAGAGGATTGAGATTATGGCGCTGAACATTTTCAATGATAGATAACTCTAGTTTATCTTTATCGCTAGCTGATCTTACTATCACTGGCACAGTACTTAAGCCCAAAATTTTAGCAGCTCTCAGTCTGCGTTCACCAGCAATCAACTGATAACCATCATATTCTTTGGTTACCGTCAAAGGCTGAATGATACCGTGTTGTTTGATGCTTTCAGTCAGCTCTTCTAATTTTTCTCGGTCAAAATCACTGCGTGGTTGCCAAGGATTTATTTTGATCAAGTCTGGTTTCAGATGTTGAATCACATCTTGCTCATTGACTTGAGCAGATGGAGAAAATTGTTGTTTACTTTTGTCGGGTATCAATGAACCCAAACCTTTGCCTAAAGACATAATATTTTTATTTTTGCTAATTACTTAAAATTTCTTGTGCCAAACGACGATAAGCTTTAGCGCCAGCTGAAGTGTTATCATAATCTTTGATAGGCTTACCATAGGAAGGCGCTTCAGCCAATTTGACATTGCGAGGTATCACTGAACGAAAAATACGATTGGGAAAATGTTTATACAATTCAGCAAAAACTGCTTGCGATAATTTATTACGACTATCATGCATCGTCATGACTGCCCCCAAAATTTTTAGCTCTGGTTGCAGATGCTCTTTGATCAAATTGATAGTGTTCAAAAGTTGACCCAAGCCTTCTAAGGCGTAATACTCACATTGTACCGGAATCAAAACTTCATTTGCAGCCACCAGACCATTGATGGTCAAAAGACCTAAAGAAGGTGGATTGTCTATCAAAATAAAGTCATACAAATCTATCACTTCTTTGAGATTTTCTCGTAAAATAAACTCTCTATTTGCCTGTGAAACCAAGTCAACAGCCGCCCCCGCTAAATCTGGAGTAGATGGTAAAATATGTAAATTTTTATTGTGAGACTTCAAAACTTGGCTAATTTTAGTTTCTGGCTGTACCAAAACTTCATATAAACCTCTATCAATTTTTTGTAAATCCAAGCCCAAACCAGAAGAAGCATTGCCTTGAGGATCAATGTCTATCACCAAAACACGCTGACCCTCATCTGCTAAATAAGACGCCAAATTAATAGCGGTCGTAGTTTTACCGACGCCGCCTTTTTGATTCACAACTGAAATTACTCTTGCCATATTAAAGTCAAAAACTACTCTTATTATACCAAAATACCATTGAAAACTCAATCAAAATAATCTAGGGCTTTCGATAAGTCGCCAAACCAACCAGCCAACCAACAAAATATCCAAACACCATGCCAGCTAGCAATAACCATTTATCCCAAATTTGTAAATAAAAGTAGCAATAAATAGCAACCACAGCTAACCCCAAAGACAAGCCCTTGAGGCGCCAAGACAAAGTCCACATTGCACGACTGCTGTTGTTTGACTGATTGATAGTTGGTGTTTTATTCATGTAATTGTTTTTGCCAATCTTGAATGCTTTCCAAAAATTGAGGCATTTTTTCGCTCGCTAAATTTTTCTCCGCTGGCATCTCTAAAGTTAAAGGATTTATTTTCACTCCATTTTGAACAATCTCAAAATGTAGATGTGGTCCAGTGGAAAAACCAGTAGAGCCAACCGCACCTATCACCTCACCTTGTTTTACCCTTTGTCCGACTTTGACATACATTTTAGATTGATGAGCATAGTTACTAGAATAAGTGCTATTATGCCTAATAGAAGTCAAATTTCCATAGCCAGCGCTACTCCAACCAGCATAAGTGACAACACCGTCACCGATCGCCCTAATAGCTGTACCCATTGCGGCAGCATAATCAATCGCACGATGACCCGTAGAAACATTGAAAGCTTCAACATATCTTCTGCCCGTAGTAAAACCAGAACTAATATAGCGAAAATCAACCGGATTTTTCAAAAACATTTTTTGCAAGGACTCACCAGTCAAATTATAATAACCGTCAATCTCATTACCATCAGCATCCAAGCCCTCAGAAAAATAATAGCCATCCAAATCATTGCCGTCATTATTAAAAACAGCAGCTAATATTTTTCCTGGCATCACATAGACACCGTCTCGATATCTTTCTTCATAAATAAACTTATAAGTATCACCAGATCTAATGCCCATACCAAAGTCAACTGTCCAAGCAAAAACATCTGCCAACTCAATAATCGCTCGCTCGTCAATATTTTGATCAAGCGCTGACTGATAAAAAGAAGAGTCAATGCTACCTGAAACCGTTCTGATTCTTACTTCGTAATCAATGGTTTTTAATTCAGCTGACCAAACTTCATTGACTTTATTTAAAATCAGTTCCGTTTCAGAATTTGTCTGATAAACCATTTTGTGAAAATCTTGACTTTGTTTATCAAAATAAAAAGCTATATTTTTACCAGCTTTAATTTTAGCCAAATCATAAACATCACGACTTGCAAAAAGTAAAGCCTGAGTAGAACTAGCAACTTGCGCGTTTTCTGCTATATCCGAAAAAGTCATGCCAGACTCAATCTTAATAAGCACTTCTTTGTCAGGTGATTCTTGGATTATAGCTTGATCTTGGTCGTTTTCTTTATCATTGGCAAAAATCAACATCTTCCCAGCAAAAAAACTAAAAACTGCTAAAAGCAACAATAAAACTAAAAACTTTGGATTCTTCATAGTATGTATATTCTAAAGAAAAAAACTCATTTAGACAAGACAAACAAAAAAACAAGCTGAAAATCAGCCTGTTTTTAAAATACAGCTTATTGTTTGATTTTGATAGCCACTGGACAATGATCAGAACCCAAAACTTCGGGTAAAATATCTGCTTTTTCAATATTTTTTAAAATATTTTCAGACACGCAAAAATAATCAATCCGCCAACCAACATTTCTAACTCTTGCTCCTGCTCGATATGACCACCAAGAATATTTAGCTTCTTTGGGGTGTAATTCTCTAAAAGTATCTTTGAAACCCTGACTCAAAAACTTAGTCATCCACCCTCTTTCTTCTTTGGTGAAGCCAGAATTGCCGATATTTTCTTTAGGGCGAGCTAGATCTATTTCTTCATGTGCGACATTAAAGTCTCCGGTGACAATCACTGGTTTTTTGGCTTCTAATTTTTTTAAATACGCTAATAATTTATCGTTAAATTTTATTTTAAAATCTAAACGAGTCAAAGCATCATTAGAGTTTGGAAAATAAACATTAGCTAAATAATATTTACCAATATCCAAAATCAAAATTCTACCTTCATCATCCCAAGGCAAATCAGCTAGTCTCTCTACTTTCAATCCATCTTTCACCAGACACGCTGTACCACTGTAGCCAGGTCTGACAGCTGGATGCCAAAATTCTTGGTAGCCTGCAAAATCAAAAACCTCTTTAGCACGCGCTGTTTCAGAAATCTTTATTTCTTGCACACCCAAAATATCTGGTTGATATTTTTGTAAAAAATCAACAAAACCTTTTTTGACTACTGCTCTGATGCCGTTGACATTCCAAGATATTATTTTTAAACTTTGCATATATTTAAGCTAAATTTTTTCAAATTCAAAAACTATTAAACCATATTGATTAATATCCTCTTGTTTAAATATTCTACTTGCTAATTGCTTAGCTTGACTCAAACTTGTATTCGGGACTATTTGATTAAGATCTTCATTAGACAAAAGTTCTTCTATGTTCGAATATTCTCTGATACTAGTAACCCTTACGGCAACTTTTTCTCCAGAACCAGAGCTAAATGATATTGTGTCATCAATATCAATTTTACCAAAAGAACTAAATCCTACTCTAGCTTCTAAAGTTTTTAAACCATCTTGAATCATTCTAAATAATTGATCTTTAACATAAATAATTCTTTCTTGTTTTGGAATTTCAAATCTTCTTTCTGACATATATAGCTTAATTAAATTTTATAATTTTAAAATCTAAATTATTTTTTTCTATTTCAAAAATAGCACCATTAGCGATTTGCTTTAATTCACCTAATTTTAATACATCGCGCCAGATGCATCTAATGGGTCCACCGTGACTAATGATTGCTACTACCTTATAATCTTTTTTAGTTATTTCAGAAAAACATTCAATGACTCTATTTTTAAAATTTGAATATCTTTCTACTCCTCCTAGTTCAAGCTCATGATCGGCTATAATCTCTCCTAATCTACGATATTCTTCCTCTGACTGATCTTTGCTTAAATCTGGAAAAGCGCCATAAATATCTTGTTCATTCAAATCTTCCTTGATCACCATCTCACAATTTAAACTATTTTTTAAAATCTCAGCTGTTTCTATGGCTCTAATTTTGGCACTAGAAAAAATAATCTCAACTTGGCTATGCAAGAGTTTTGTAGCTATCGCTTCAGCCTCTGAAATTCCCTTATCCGTCAAATGATCATCATAATCACCATCGTATTTTTGTTTAACATCAGAAGTACTTTCACCGTGTCTAATAAGATAAATTTTCATATATTTTAACTTCCGAACTCTTTAATTTTTTGATCCCACCATGTTTTTATGGCATCGGGATTTTTCTGCCAATCAACTTTACGAAAATATGCTAATTTTTCTTCAAATATTTCATGATAGCGCTTTAAATTTGCCGGACTTTGTAAAGCCCAAAAACCATACTTTATTTCTAGACTTTCTTTTTTGGCTAAATAATCTAGAGGTAAATATCTATTAGCTGAGATATCAAAATCTATTGATATTACTTGGGTCTTATAATTTTTATTAAATATTTTTTTAGATAATATCTTAATACGTTGTTCACGTGTTTGTTCACAAAAAACAAAAATCTTAGCTTTATTTATTTTTTGTTGAGAAATTATCTGCTGAGCATTTAATAAATTTTCTAAAGTTGAAATGGATTTATTTTCTGGCATAAAAAGCCAATTTTTAGTTATGGCTTTTAAAAACGACTTTTGTTTAATAATGTTTTTAAATAGTTTGATAATCTCAGCTGCTTCGGTGCGTTTATATGGTTTAAAAATATCCGTCTTGCCTCCAGCGCAAATAATCATTGGTCGGTCTATTTTATTTTCTAAAGTTAAACTATAAATTTTATTCAAAATAATCTTTAAATAAAAATTATAATTTTCGTCTGTCAAAATATTTTTTGGCACACCGTAACCACAAATTAAGAAAATGTTTTTCATATAATTATTTTTGATGGGGCAAATTATTGGGGCCAAAAAAAGACCAGCTGCTAAAAACTTTCTTTAGTCGTGCTCAATGACAAAATCATCAAAATAACGCAAATCTCCCTGCTTCACCTCTATCTCCTTGACCTTAGTCCAAGGAGAACCTTTCTTACACCATTTGACAAAAGCAGCTAATGCGTCTGAAGTACCTTCTAGCTCCAAATAAACTGAGCCGTCGCTTTGGTTTGACACAAAGCCCTTGACGCTCAATTTACTAGCCTGTTTTTTGGCATAATAGCGGAAGCCTACTCCTTGCACGCGACCAAACACTTTGATTTTACAATGTTTGATCATATTGTTAAATTACCTCCTAAGTTTATCAGAAAAAACTCTGCTTTGCCAAGGCCTGTTACTTTTTTTCTGCTATTTCGTTATACTATATACAGTCCTAGAAAATATATGACAAAAGAAGAATTATTAATTCTAGCGCAGCTTTGCCAAAAAGGCGACACTGACGCTTTTGCTAAACTGTATGAGTATTTTTTGCCAAAAATTTATTCATTTATTTACTACCAAGTAAAGCACCGCGAAACGGCTGAGGACTTGACTAGCCTGGCTTTTAGTAAAGCTTTGGATAAAATAAAACAATTTAAAAACCGTGAAGCTAACTTTTCGGCCTGGCTCTATCAAATAGCCCGCAACACTGTCACTGACCATTGGCGAACAAATAAAATAACTTATGAACTGAATATGGATCAAGCACAAGATTTTCAAAATGCATTAAATAGTGACTTGGACACCAAAGAGAAATTAAAACAAATAGAAGAAAAACTGGACAAACTAAAACCAGAGCAAAAAGAAATCATCATCATGCGTCTTTGGCAAGAAATGTCTTATGAAGAAATCAGTCAAATCTTAAATAAAAGTGAAGCTAGTTGCAAAATGTCTTTTTCACGCAGTATCAAACACTTGAGACAAAGCCTTGCTCTATATCTGTTTATTTTTATCAACCTAATCCATTAAAAATATGTCAAAAACTTTACAACAAATCATCGATGAGCTTATCACTCTAGACCCTGAGCTTAAACAATATGAAAAACAACTACCAGAAATAATCCAAAGCATCCTCTCTTTGAAACCAGAAATAAAAATTGACGCTGTTTTTAAAAACGAATTAAAAAATAAGCTTGAAGAGAAAATGTCACAAATAAATAATCAAAAATTTAATTGGAATTTTATGAAAAAAATAAACTATGCTTTAGGAGCAGTTGTTATGCTCTTGGTACTATCAGTGCCCTTATGGTTTTACCAACAAAAACAAACTCCAAAAAATAACATCGAATTTAACAAACTTACCATCAATAAAGTAGCTGACGGTGCTTTTGGGCAACTGTCTTACGCAGACAATGGTCAGGCAGCCAATGAAAATGGTGGAATTGCTTACACTGGTATTGCAGCCGAAGATTTGGACAGCCGTATTAGCTCCACAGAAGCTTCTGCTCCAAGCATGGCCCCTATGGCCAGTGGCGGAAGCAGTGTAGGATCTACTGGCGAAATGGCCAAAACTAGCCTAATAGCCCCAGATGTCATGCCTCCATATAGACCAACTTATTATCAATATGTTTACCAAGGCGATAACTTTGATCTCAATGAAACAGAAATGGCTGTCCTCAAAAGACTCAAAGGTCAAAATGCCAAAGCTAGTTTTGATAATTTCAATTTAGGCCTATTGGACCTTGCAAGTTTTGGTGACAGTGGTCTAAATAATTTTAATATTATTCAGGACAAAAAATTTGGCTATTCCATTTATGTGAATTTAGTTGAAGGTAGTATTTCTTTGAGTGAAAATTGGGAAAAATGGTATGACCAAAATTATCTACCCAGAGAAATCAAAAGTAGCGATGTTCCAGATGACGCCACTGTCATTGCCATGACTGATCAATTTTTAGCAGAGCATAATATCAATACCGATATCTACGGAGAGCCTGAAGTCCAAAAAAACTTTTATAACATCATGCCCATGCTCAAAGAAGATGTTATGAATCAAGGCGGGCAAGGAGATGTTGCTATGGCAGACCCCGGTGTGTCGACCGAAGACTCTGTTGACACACCAGTTGCTGGTGTAGGACAAGCAGACAACAAAATGGCCCAAATCTACCCAGTACCCAATAATGTTTCTGTAGTTTATCCGCTGATGATTGAGGGCAAACAAGTTTATGATGATTGGGGCAACAAACAAGGCTTACAACTAAACATCAATTTAGAATTTAACAAAGTAAGCTCCATGTACAATCTGATGAGCCAAAATTATCAAAGCTCAAACTACAAAATGGAAACCGACAAAGATAGAATTATGAAACTCTTGCGCTTTGGTAGCATCTATTATTATTCCAACTTTTTAGAGTTTAGTGGCTACCCAGAAGACCAGATAGATATTATCGATGTAGCTGTCGGGACGCCAAAAATAGAATATGTCAAAACTTGGCAATACAAAAATAACAGCAGTGAAGAGTTGTTAGTACCTGCCTTGGTCTTTCCTATCTTAAATCCAGAAAAAACAAATGACCTATACAAAAAAAATGTCGTCATTCCTCTTTCTCAAGAAATCATTGATCAGGCTCAAAATCCAGAACCATCACCAATTTTATATCAAGAGTCTAGATAATCCTTCGACTACGCTCAGGACTAGAACCAAAACAAAAACAACCTCGTTTACACGTGGTTGTTTTTTATTTTATACTACATTTTATCGCAGTGCTTACAAATAGATTTATGAGTGAATATCTCAAAAATTGCTGACAAACCTACCAAGATATAAACTACCCTAGAAATCATAGCTGCTTGGCCACCAAATAAACTACCTATGTCCCAAGCAAATAAACCTACTAATAACCAGTTTAAACCACCGACTACTAATAAAATTAAAGCTAACATGTGCATTCCTTTCATGTTTCCACCCCCTCTCTTTTTCAATGATAAGAGCTTAGTTTAATTATAATTTTTATTCTGTCTTTTAGCAAGCTAAATTTTAGAGTGTAGATAATCCAAACGAAGTTTTTCTGGCAATCTTTCGATAGCATAGCGCAACATAGTCCGTGGCATTGTTTTGTAATTTTGATCTAAAAATTTTAATAATATTTTCTCATCGACGCGTTTACCAACTTCTCTAAGCATCCAACCAACTGCCTTGTGAATAAGATCATGCTCGTCATGCAATAAAATGCTAGCAATTTTTAAAGTCTCAGTTGATTTCTTGTGATAGATATCATAAAAAGTAGCAATGATGGCGATTCTTTTTTGCCATAAATTTTGACTCTTGGCCCATTTATATAAAATATCTTTTGGTTTGTCACTTAAGTAAGCGCCGACAATATTTGGCGCACTTAAATCTACTAGATCCCAATTATTTATAAATTTATAATTTTTTAAATAGGCTTGATAAATATGCTTTTGCTTTTTTTCATCTCCTGTTTTATACTGCGCCACTAAAATCAACAAAGCACATAATCTCTCCTCATGAATTGGCGAGCTTAATAAGTTCAAAACTTCTGGTAAGCTAAGATCAGAAAATCTTTTGGCAATTTTCCTCACCTCTGGAACAGTGATGCCGATAAATTTATCGCCAGCGCCATATTGACCAGGAGCAGTTTTGAAAAATCTTTGTGCACCTTTAGCTTTATCTGGATTTGAAATCTTTTTTAATTCTTTTTGAACACTTAACATATTATTTTGATAGTTGTTTATTTTTTCTGATAATCTTGATCAATTTTGTCAGAGCAAAAATAAATAAAATCAAACCTAAGCCTTGAGCGCCTGGGCTATCATCATAGCCCCCATAGATAAAGATAAATATTCCAAGAAATATCAACAGAATAAAACCTGATATTTTAGCGATATATTTCCATTTATTCATAGAGAAAGTATAGCATAAATCATATTGATTAGTTAAGAATTATCCATTATAATATAAAAACTAATTAATTAATAAAAAATATTTATGAAGAAATTTATCATACTAGTAATCGTGCTTGTAGTGTTAATCGGTGGCTATTATTGGCAAAACAGTCAAAAGCCAGCAGAAAACACTCCAATAGAACAAATTATCCAAGAAGAGCAACAAGCTCAGACAGGAGTAAAAGAATTTGAAGTCAGCGGCAATAACTTTGCTTTCTCACCTACAGAAATCGTAGTGAATCAAGGAGACACTGTGCGTATCAATTTTACCAATAGCGGTGGTTTTCATGATTTAGTCATTGATGAGTTCAATGCCCGCACTAAGCAACTAGCCGACGGCGGCAAAGAAACTATCGAATTTGTAGCTGATAAGACTGGTACTTTTGAATACTACTGCTCTGTTGGCAAACACCGGGAGATGGGCATGGTAGGCAATCTAATAGTAAAATAAAAATTTAAAACAAAAAACGAAGCTATTTGCTTCGTTTTTTTATTAGTGAAAAAATATTATAATTTACCTAAATCTAGATATTCATTGACTTCTATTTCTTTGACGAAATCTGTCATGTGACTTATCAAAATAATAGCACCGGTATAATGATTTAAGGCCTTAGCAATCACTGGAATGTGACGAAAATTAATATGATTAGTTGGCTCATCCAAAATCAAAAGCCCTGGTTTTAATAAAACTAACCTAGCAAAGGCCAGTAAGCCTTTTTGACCTTCTGATAATGCACCAACTTTGCGGTTCATCAAATCTCCTGTGATCAAAAATCCTGCTGCCATTGAGCGCATATCCTGCACAGTATAACCCTCTAAACGCACACTCTCTAAAGACTCCATGACAGTTTGTTCAAAATCTAAATTAGAAAAATTCTGACTATAGTAACCAACTACAACTTCTGGTTTGATACTTGCGCCTTCAGCTTTATTTTCTACCAAAGATCTCAATAAACTACTTTTACCGATGCCATTTGGCCCGGAAACTAACATACGAGTTGTTTGTCTTAATACCTTATCCACTGTTTTTAATACTGGCTCATGATTTTGAATAATCTTAACGTAGCTGATATGGACCAGTTCACCAACTATATCTTGTCTGGGGATTTCAAAATCACGAATAACTCTATCTTCTTTTCTGACATCAACTTTATTTTCTTCTAACTCTTGAGTTTCCTCTTTTAGTTTTTTAGCCAATTGTCTCATCTTACCACCTTTGTTGGAAAAAAAGTTTACTTTATCTTTACGATCTTGAATGGCTTTTTCTAGCTGAGCATTTTTTTTGATTTCTCTATCTATTCGCTGAGAAATTTCTTCTACTACCGAGTAATAATCACCGACATAGTTTTCTATTTTTTTTGTATGAGAATCTAAATACAAAACACCTTCAGTAAAACAATTCAAGAAATCAGCATCATGAGAAATCACAATTACTGTTTTGTCATACATGATTAAAAATTGAATCAAATGATCGATGCCAGCAGAATCTAAATTGTTGGTTGGCTCATCAAGTAATAAAATATCTGGATTTTGAATCAAGGCAAATGCCAAAAGTAATCTAGCCTGCTGTCCACCAGATAAATCGCCAACCTTTTTTTCCATATCTACACTCAAATTGACTGCCTCCAAAACTTTGGCAATTTGACTTTTTAAACCAGGAACAACCATCTTAAAAGCCTTAGCAAAATATTCAGTCAAAGTTAAATCATAATCCTCTCTAGCTATCATTTGTTGAGCAGTCGCAATGGTGGCACTGTTTTGATAAAAAATATCACCTTTCTTTGGCTTTAAATCGCCTTTGATAAGATTAAACAAAGTACTTTTACCAGCGCCATTTTGACCCATCAAAGTTATCTTTGAGCCTTTACGCACACTAAAACTTACCTCGTCTAAAACAGGCTGTCTCTCTGCGTATTCAAAAGTTACATCATTAAATCTTAATACTACTTCTTCTGCCATATTGTTTACTATTTTGACTACTATACATTAAATTCACTTTTTTTTCAATAGCTCTATGCTAGGGCTTAAAAATTTGTCTTAAAAAGACAAAAAAAGATGAAGCCAGGCTCATCATCCGAAAATTAAAAAACACCAACCCAAGGGCTGCCATTTTTTAATTGGCTCCGGGAGGGGGATTCGAACCCACGACCAATTGATTAACAGTCAACTGCTCTACCACTGAGCTATCCCGGATCATATTTTAATTTGAATTGGTAGCGGGGACCGGACTCGAACCGGTGACCTCCAGGTTATGGGCCTGGCGAGCTGCCAACTGCTCTACCCCGCGATGTGGAAAATACACTGTAAACACAGTATAGACAATATGGACCTATTTGACAAGCTATTATATTGGTGGACCATAAGGGACTTGAACCCTTGACCTCTTCCATGCCATGGAAGCGCTCTAGCCAACTGAGCTAATGGCCCGTAAAAAAACACTTAACTTAACCGATAAGAGCGCTAGCCAGTCCCGAGTGAAGTCGAGGGAAGCTAATGGCCCAAAAAAATAATCTGGTAGCAGGGGTGGGGATCGAACCCACGACCTCAGGCTTATGAGTCCTACGCTCTAACCAACTGAGCTACCCTGCCATTCTACGCTTTCGCTGCGCTCAAGCTTCGAATGGCACGCCACTATTCACTAGATGGCTGCGCCATCCGTAGCTCCATAGGAGCGAAGGATGGTACCGAAGGTGGGACTCGAACCCACATGACTTGCGCCACACGATTTTGAGTCGTGCGTGTCTACCAATTTCACCACTTCGGCTTAAAATAAATAATGTTTGTGTACCCTGAGCGAAGTCGAAGGGCACCACTTCGGCATCAATTTCAACACTACGAACATCGATGATTTTACAACAAAATCTCTAATGAGTCAACCCCGAATAATTAATAAACCCTTAAACGCCCCCGATCAAAAGTAAGCCATTTAATGTCATTATTTAATAACTGCTCTTTTAATGCGGCTTCAGGCATCAATCTAACTAAATTAGCCGTGTAATTTTGATAGTTATAATTCCATAACTCAAAATACACTTCTTCAACTACAATAGAAGTTTTGCCTGTCAAAACAAATTGACCATTCACGCTCTCAGCAAACCAGCCTAAAGTGTCTGAACGCCATTTTAATAATTGCTGATCTTTATTTACTGGACTTACAAAAACATACACTGGCAAAGGCTTGATAGAGCCACGATAATTTGGATAGCTTAGTTCTAAGGCTTGTTGTAAATTATTACGAAAAACTTCTGCACCATTTAAATTATCTGGCAAACCAACAGAAATCATTTGCACATCATCTGCTAAATTTAAGTTCTGATAACTTAAAATTATTTGTTTAGCTAGTATGCCTGCTTGTGACCAAATAAAATTTTTATAAATTACACTAGGTAAGATCAAAAATAATAAAATAAATAAAAATATAAAAAACTTTTTACTTGCTGCTTGAAAAATTTCTTTCAAAAGACCGACAAATAAAATCAGCAAAAACGCCGAAGCTAAATATAGATATCTTTCACCACCAAAATTTATATGACTAAGGCCCAAAGGTAAAAGTGGTAATAAAACTAAAGAAGCGCTAGTAAACAAAATAATTTGCCACCATTTTTTATAAAGATAAACCAGATAAAAATAGATAGCTAAAATAATAAACCCGAAAATCAAAATATAAACTAAACCGTGATAATAAACTTTATAAAAAAACTCCCTCAAAAAAGACCATGTAAAAAAATCATTTAAGTACGCAAAAAAGTTTCCTAGCCATTGATAAAAATTGAAATTCAAATTACTCTCGCCATAATAACCAAAAAATAATTTAGTAGCAACAAATCTCAAAAGAAACCAGCCAGCTAAAATCATAAAATAAAAACTAATTTTCCACCACTGCTTATTATGATTTTTTAGCAAATAAAAATACAGCTCCCAAACTAACAACAAAAAAGGCAAAGTTAAAGCAAGCTCTTTGGTAAATATTGCTAAACTAAAAAACAATAAAGACAAAAATAAAAATTTATTTTTTAGTTTCAATCTTGCTTGCAAATAAAAATAAAAAGCCGCTAGATAAAACAGCGTAACCCAGAGATGTGGCCAAGCAGCTAGCCAGCTAATAGCTTCTACTTGAGTCGGCCAGAGTAAAAATAAAAGTCCAGTCAATAAAGACCAGTCCTTGCTGCGACTAAAATTAAAACTTTGAAATAAGCTATTTGCTACTAAATATACTAAAAAGGCATTGAGGCTATGCAAGCATAAACTAAGCAAGTGATAAAAGAAACCCTGCAAAGAAAACAAAGAATAAGCCAGTTTAAATAATAATAATAAAATGGGATTATAAGAACCACCAAGATTTGCGCCTTCATAATTAGTCAAAAAAATTTGCCAATCAAGAGGAGTATTTTTGGCTAAGTATAACCAATGCCAATCATCAGATAAAAAACCAAGCTGCAAAGTACTGAAAAATAACAACAAACACAAAAATAAGTATCCAGAAAATACTTGATAATTCTTTAATTTGTAAATTTCAAATCGCATGTGTTATGATAATATTATGATAAAAACTAAATCTATTTTTGAAACTCCAGAACCACAAGACGGTAAAAGAATCTTAGTGACTTATACTTGGCCAAAAAACTATGACCGGCAAAACATTGACTCGTGGATGCAAGAGTTTGGTCATCCTTGGGAAAAAGTAGAAAATTGGCCAAAAGCCCGCATCACCTGGACTGAATTTAAAAACTACTACTTAGAGCTTCTCCAAAAACCTCGTCTACAAATGTTACTCAAAGAATTAAAAACTCAAAGCATTAATGATAATATCACTCTTTTGGGCATTAGTCGTCTAGAAAATAATTGCCACCGCTCTATCCTCAAAGAATATTTAGAAAATTTAAAGTAAGGTAGTCAAACTCAACATCAAAATAATAAAACCCAACTGAAACAGGAGGCCATACTTGATAGGATAAACAATATCAAACAGATCATGGGCCTTG
>JACCDT011547298.1_pt1 | contig 14267 bp, 14 predicted proteins | sample 7446291 | NCBI WGS metagenome assembly JACCDT01 (sample SAMN15323446, study PRJNA562643) | freshwater metagenome | isolation source: river surface water | place: USA:Blue River Watershed | collected 2017-08-17
ATCAACGACAGTACTTTCGGACTCAAAGGTAATTCCCCAGACGTCATCTAGCAGAACACTCTTCGACATGACTCGATTCTTATTTTCGATCAGCACCTGTAGTAATCGGTATTCTGTTGGGGATAGGTCCACAACCTCGTCAATAAAAGTCACAGTATGTGTTGCGTCATTAATTGAAATTGGACCACACTTGAGGGATTGGTTTACTGCTGTAGAGAGATGTGATCGTCGCAAAATTGCTTTGAGACGGAGAACAAGTTCCTCGAGGCCAAACGGTTTGACTACATAATCGTCGGCACCGATGGTGAGTCCTCGAGTGATATCGACTCGATCAGCTCTTGCACTCAACATGAGAACGGGTACATCATTTCCGTTTTTGCGTAACCGCTCAACTAATTCAAAGCCATCCATCAATGGCATATTGATATCAATAATCATGATGTCTGGTGTGTAGCTACGCAGTGCGGTAAGTGCACTCATTCCATCATTTGCCACTTGTGTCTCAAATCCTGCGAGTTTGAGAGCATCTTTGAGTAACTCTCTAACGCCTACCTCGTCATCGACAATCAGGATCTTTATCAACTGAGTATCGCCTGAGTTCATACCCCTAGCCTTACAGGTCTTAGACGACTTTTCTACCCTCGCCCTCATGGCACCAGCGAGTCGAATGAATATTCACAGAGACTTCACAAAGTCGACTGGCATCCTTGCGATGTAGAAGAGAGGAGTGGGTTAATGGTCGCAAGACGTTCGCAAGCAATTCTTATGACGATGGCCATTTTCTCTATAGGGATATCTAACTCCTCTGCTCATGCTGACGTGAAGCCAACGCCATCCCCTGCGCCAATACTTTCTCCGGCCGAGCAATACGCTGAAGCGATGCAGCAATTTAAGATTGAAATGAAGGAATTTCAAGATGCGCGCGCACTTCGCGAACAACAACTGCGAATAATTCTTAGAGATTTTAATCGGGCGCTGCGTAAAGCTTCTGAGGAAGCTCTACTTGCCGGCAAGAGTGCCGGAACTAAGGCTGCACTAGCTGCAGCTCGAGCCGCAGCAGCATCGGCGCGAGATGAAGCAGTTGCCTTGCTTGGTCCTGAGCCGGTGGCCCCGACTCCACCCGCAAAACCGATGAAGATGTCAAAAAGTTTTGGTCCTTCACAAAAACCTGGAAAGAAGAATTAAGAACTACCAGATAGAAGTTGGTAGCGAATACATCACCACTGTTCCTGCAGCGGCATAGATAAGTGCTTGCACCAATATCGAAATTGCCGTCTTGCGATCTGCGCGCTGTGCAGCTTTGTCAGATACCCGTGAAAGTTCTCCGAGTTTTCCAAAATTGAATGTACCCATAAATCCGTAAGCAAGGCAAAACTTCTTACGCGACTGAACCCAGCCGGTACTCGCAACCATTAACGGAAAGAAGAGTCCCAACCGTGCACTTCTCGGTGCATCAATTCCAAAAAGAGAGAGCGAAGACGTGATGAAGAGTAGAAAACCTATCGCTGCCACAAATTGGCGACGTTTTACTTCGCCGGCTCCGATATTGCAGGTGCCTGGAATGTATTCAGTGCTCATTTACGTTCTTTGAGTTCAGATTCGTCCATCTCGTCTTCATCAAGCCACGCTTCTGCTGGTTGATCATCTTGACGCGAAACCCATGAAAGGAATGAGGCGACGCCCTTAAATGCAAGGGCGATAACAGCCAGCCCAGCAAGGAATCGTCGAATTATCTTCATGTCTTAAATTTACTCCTCTTTCTCAAAAAATGCCGTCCAAGGCAGTTAAATGGCGGAGAGCGCCCTTTGGATATCCTCCCAAAGGTCTTCAACATCTTCGCAGCCAACAGATAAACGAATCAGTGTTTCCGGAACTGAAGGGCTCTCAATAGGCCAACGACGACGACGTTCCCAAAGGGATTCGACTCCACCAAGGCTGGTTGCGTGGGTAATAATTTTTGAGCTATCGCAGACGCGGTCTGCATCTGCTCCGCTACCGATCACTTCAAAGGAAAGGACTGCGCCAAAGGTGGCCATGAACTTCTTCGCGCGTTCATGTTGTGAATCGGTGACAAGGCCTGGGTAGCGAACGCGTGAGACTTTGGGATGATCGCTTAGTCGTTGAGCCAGAACTTGTGCGCTCTTACAGGATTGGGCGAATCGTAGGGCAAAGGTACGGATTCCTCGGAGGGCCAACCATGCCTCAAATGGGCCAGCGATTGAACCGTTGAATTTTCTAGCGCTCTCAAGTGACGTGAAGAGTTCAGCGCTGTTAGTAGAAAGTGAACCCATCAGAACATCGCTATGACCTGAAAGGAATTTAGTTACCGAATTCATCACAACATCTGCTCCCATTTCAAGGGGACGCTGCGTCAACGCAGTGGCAAAGGTGTTATCTACCATGACGAGAATGCCAGCGGCCTTCGCTGCAGAAATCAATTGCGGTAGCTCTGCAACATCAAGACATGGATTTGTTGGAGATTCAAGCCAAAGTAAATCAGTTCCCGGTAGTTGAGCAAGCACTTCATCGGTATTTGAAATATCAACAAGTGAAACTTTAAGTCGACCACTCTGACTGTATTGGTTAAGTAGAGTCATCACTCCGCTATAGCCTTCGTTGGAAGCAACAATTCGAGCACCCCAAGGAAGAATTGAGAAAGCGGCGGTAATCGCTGCCATTCCTGATGAGAAAATTAGTGAACGACCACCCTCAAGTGCGCTAATTGCTGATTCTGTTGCGCTCCACGTGTCATTTCCGTAACGCCCATAACCAATCGGACCACCCGCAGTAAAGGTGCTGTTGAGCGAGATCGGTGCGTTAAGTTCACTATCACCTGCGCGAGGTGGACGGCCGGCTGTAACTGCTCTCGTCGAGAGCTTCTCATTGGATGCATCGTGGCTCATGGTGCAAGCCTAATGCAGACTATCGGCGAGAGAGAACTGACGCTGCAGCGTTATGACCCGCAATACCGCTGACGCCTCCCCCACGACGTGCACCCGCTCCCGCGATAAAGATGTGTGGGTCATCTGTTTCGCTACCCCACTGTGGGATTTCCGTTGCCTCATAATCTTCAATAAATGGAAAATCAAGATCTCGGTGAAAAATGTTCCCGCGAGGCAAGCCAATTGCAGCTTCAAGATCTAGTGGAGACTTTGCTTCAAGTGCAAATGTGCCATCTGAATTTCTAGCAAGAACACTCTCTATCGGATCCTCTAAATACTCATTCAAACTGGCGAGGGCACTTGCTACCGCAGCATCTCGAGATTGTTCAGGGTTAGCATCAAAGAGAGAAGCATCTGTATGTAGACCAAAGAGTGTGAGTGTGTGATAACCCTGACGCGCTAGATCTGGAGAGAGAATGCTCGGATCGGTGAGTGTGTGGCAGTACATTTCAAGTGGGAGTCGATCTGGCATTTTTCCACTGGCAGCAATTTGATAACTCTGATTAAGGTGCGAGTAACTCTCATTAATGTGAAATGTTCCAGCGAATGCGATGCGTGGGTCAATCCCTGATTTCAATCGCGGTAAGCGAGTAAGAAGCATATTCATCTTGATCTGCGAACCCTGTAAGGACTTAGGTGGCACCCTCCCACGCAGATTTGCCAGTGTTTGTGGCGCTGCAGCAAAGAGAAGATCGGTGGCTACAAAGATACCTCCGTCAGAAGTTGAAACTGTGACCTTATCTCCGCTGCTTTCAATTCCGGTCACCCGTGAATTAAGTCGGATCTCAACTCCGTGCCCGCGAGCAATTCGCTCGAGTTCGCTAACAAGTGCTCCCATTCCCCCACGCGGAACTTTCCATTGACCCACACCGTTACCAATCAGGTGGTAGAGGAAACAGATATTTGCTTGAATGCTCATCGAGTCAATAAATGTGCCGATGAGTGCATCTGTAAGGACGACGCCGCGCACAAGATCGTTAGCAAAACGATCTTCAATTACTTCACCTATAGGACGTTCAATCATGTAATTCCAGACCGAATCCATTCCAATGGCAGCGCGCATCTGTGACCGAGTCATCAATGGCTGCAACATCGATGGCGCAGATCGAGCAGCGAATTCTGCGATCTCTGAGTAGAACTCTTGCCATGCAGCACCCTCAGAATCTGAGCCCGTCAGTCTGGCAAATGAATCAGCAGTCTCTTGATTCCATTGAGTGGCAACAGTAAGACCATCGTGCGCGCCATCTTTTTCGTAAGGCGTGTATGAAGAAACCTCGCGGCTGAGAGTTTCAAAGTTAATTCCGAGATCCTTCACGATTTGATCTGGAAGCAGTGCCACCAGATATGAATAACGAGAGAGACGAGCATCAAATTCTGGAAATGCACGAACGCTGGCTGTTGCGCCACCAAGTTCTCCTGCGGCTTCCAGAAGAATGACTTTCTTTCCAGCTTTGGCCAGATATGAAGCCGCGACGAGACCGTTATGCCCCCCGCCTACAACGATTGCGTCGTAGCGACTAGCCACGTATTCCTCTTGCCATCTGAGAAATTGCTTGGGTAATAATTTCTGGGCTTGTTGCAAAATTCATACGTGCAAACTGCCCCCACTGCGCGCCATATATGTGGCCAGCGTTGAGCGCTACTTTAGTCTTGTCGAGAATCACTGCAGTCGGCTCATTCCCCAAGTTCAGAGTAGAGAGATCAAACCACGCCAGGTATGAATGTTGTGGTGGATTATAGTTAACTTCCGGTAGATGTTCAGCAAGTAACCTCGAGATGAGATTGCGATTATGGTCGAGTTGTTTGATGACGGTATCGAGCCAAGGAGCACACTTGTCGAATGCAACTGCAGTTGCGAAGGCACCCAGGAGTGACGCGCGATAGTGAAGTGCGGGTGGAAGTGCATTGAGTTTTTCGTGCATTGATTGGCTACCAGAGACAATTATCGCGCATTTGAGCCCTGCGATATTCCAGCCTTTACTTGCTGCCGTTACAACAACACAGTGACTTTGCGCTTCTTCACCTAAGGTAAGAATTGGAACAAATGGATGTTCGGGATATTCAAGAGGTGAATGAATTTCATCGCTAATGATTATGACGTTGTATTTGACTGCCAGGGCTACGAATTTACGTAACTCTTCTCTTGTATAGACGCGGCCGATCGGATTGTGCGGTGAGCAGAGTAGGTGGATTTTTATCCCACTGCTATACGCCTCTTCGATCCCTTGCCAATCGATACCCCAGGCAAGTGAGACAGCATCTGATTGTTGATGAATGAATGTAACATCAATGCCTCTGACTTTCGTTTGATTGATGCAGGTATAGAAATTCTGATAAACAGGCGAGCTGATTAAGACGCCATCTCCAGGATTTGTGAAGACGCGAAGGATTTCAACTACGCCGACTCCAACATCAGTTGCAACGCGAACGTGCGTTGGATCAACTGTCCAGTTCCAACGTCTGTCGGCAAAGGATGCGAAAGCGCTGCCAAGTTCAGGAATTGCACCGAGATAACCCATATCGGAGTGCTCGACCATAGAGTGGAGAAATTCTCGGATAGGGGCTGCAACTGGAAAATCCATCTCTGCTACAGGCAGTGGAATTACATCAGGAGCAAAGGCGCGCCATTTCTCGCTGTGATGGGTGGAAAGTTCGGCGAGAGAAGGCGCGGTGATGTCGATGTCGCTCATATAGCGAGTATTCCACTAAGAGTGCTCAGGGGCTAGACGTTTTGTCGAGTTTCGAACCACAAGTGTCGTGGGCACGACGAGAGAGCTTGGTTCTTTCAACGGTTTACGAAGGCGCTCCATGATTGACCATGCAGCCATCTCACCCATCAATTGCACAGGTTGTTCGATTGTCGTTAACTCAGAAAATTCTGACATCTCATGTCCATCAAAACCAATTATCGAAATGTCGTCTGGACATTTGAGACCGTGACGTCGAATTGCCTGCATCACACCAAAAGCCATCTCATCTGACTCGCAAAAAATCGCAGTAGGCCGATTAGGGCGAGCGAGAAGTTCGTCCATTGCGCGCGCTGCGGTGTGCATAGTAAAGCCACCATGAACTTCACGGGATGGATCCCATTCAATCCCGTTTTCAATAAGCACTTGGAGAAAACCGTTACGTCGATCCTGTGGAACGCTGAAATTAAATGGATCATCAGGGTGGCCCGACATCAGAGCAATATTTCGATGTCCCTGATTTACTAGATGTTGAGTTGCTGTACGGGCAGCAGCAACATCATCGATAGCAACGCTTGCACAATCTTTATGATGCATACCAACCAAGGCAACAGGAATACCAAGGCTAAGCATCGATTCAAACTCTTCTTCTGTTGGTGGAAGACTAATAACAATCAACGCATCGACACGACCTTTGAGAAGTTGATGTTGGAAGAGGCGCTCTCGCCCCTTCATCTGGCTAAAGTTATAGAGAAGTAGATCAAGCCCTGCTTCGCGAAGTGCCTGTTCTGCACCGCTAATTACTTGCGCGAAATACCAACGAGAAATATAGGGTGCAACGATGCCAACGCTATTCGTTCGATTAGGCGCGACTTTATTTGCATCAGATTCGATGGGATACCCCAAGGATTCTGCGGCATCGATAATCTTCTTGCGCGTCTCAGGATTAACGTGGTGAAGTCCGCGCAGCGCTCGAGAGACTGTCGCAATCGAGACGCCGGAGAGGGCTGCAATCTCTTTAATTCCTGCCACAAGAAGCGCCCCTAGTTGATCCTGGTTTCTGGTCAGTTGCGACTGTAAAAAACTGCAACGACTGTAAAAGTATCGCCAGATCCTGCAAATATCAAGGGGTGAGCGTTATACGGGGAATGCTACGCCAGTGCTTGAGTGGCAATCGTATCCGTTGGGATTCTTCGCCAAATACTTCTGGTGATACTCCTCAGCGAAGAAATACTCCATGCCTGATGCGCTCTTAATTTCGGTGACGATCTGATCAAGACCGGCTGCAGAGAGAGCACCTTGGTAACGATCGCGAGAGGCGAGCGCTCTGGCCATCTGTGAATCATCTGCGGTGTAGATCGCGCTTCTATATTGGGTGCCGATATCCCCACCTTGAGCATTAAGTGATGTCGGATCGTGCATCACCCAAAATTCTTCCAGTAAACGATCATAAGAAATTACCGATGGATCGAAGGTGACTGCAACCATTTCAGCGTGACCAGTTCTACCTGTGCAGACCTGCTCATAACTTGGCGAGGATGTGCTTCCGCCCATATAACCAACCGATGTCTCGATCACCCCATCAAGCATCCAGAATCTACGCTCGGCTCCCCAGAAACAGCCGGTAGCAAAATATGCAATCTCTTGTGTGGCGCTCATGGAGCAAGTCTTTCATGATTGATGAGAACTTTCATCACGTAAACTAACCACACCTGCGCCCCCGTAGCTCAGGGGATAGAGCACCGCCCTCCGGAGGCGGGTGCACAGGTTCGATTCCTGTCGGGGGCACCACTCATATGCACTCAGTTGCACTCACCTAAGTGTCAAGCGCGACCTATATCACTCAATTGTGAGGAAACTTTTTCGCTACCTTCTTGTTTAAGAGAGTAATACGCGAGAGAATATGCATTCCGCCAGATGAATTTACTTCATATGGCCACGTGCTCGATAAGGAGAGATCATGGATTGGCGACATCAATCAGCATGCCGCGATGAAGACCCTGAACTCTTCTTTCCGGTTGGTAATACAGGTCCTGCCATCACTCAGATCGAAGAGGCGAAGAAGGTCTGTAATCGTTGCATCGTTCGAGAAGCCTGTCTCTCTTGGGCGCTTGAAAGCGGCCAGGATGCAGGAGTATGGGGCGGACTTTCAGAAGATGAACGTCGTGCACTCAAGCGCCGTGCAGCTCGAAACCGTGCGCGCTCTATGGAGCCAAATATCTAATCTGCTTTACTCAATCTCTCCTAGATTGGGAAGGTAAGTCGAGCCGCTGTTCCACGTTCAGTTGATTCCAAAACCAATTCACCCTTAAGTTCATTCTCTGTCAAGGTTCGAACAATTTGAAGCCCTAAATTTGATGATGTTGCCAGATCGAAACCTTCAGGTAGACCAACACCGTTATCAATAATCGAAATCTGGGCAGTGCCCGCACTTCGTTCGAGAAGAATTTCAAGTGCGCTGCCACCATTTTCCAGGCCGTGTTCTAGGGCGTTATGAATGAGCTCAGTTACCACTAGTGCAAGTGGGGTTGCAATCTCGGGGTCAAGGGAACCTAATTGACCACTTCGTGTAATCACCAATTCATTCATACGTGAACTCAAGTCCAGTGAATGAGAAACCAAACGGTCTAGGACATCATCGAATGCCACAGAGGCGTCGGCTCCGGATGAGAGCGTCTCGTGCACGAGTGCAATTGATGCAATGCGGCGGACGGCCTCGTTGAGCGCTGCGCTAGCAGCAGGGTCATCGATGCGGCGCGCCTGCAAACGAAGTAGAGCAGAAACTGTCTGCAGATTGTTTTTCACGCGATGGTGAATCTCGCGAATAGTCGCATCTTTAGTGACAAGTTCGCGCTCACGACGTCTTAGTTCAGTCACATTCTGCAACAGAACTAGCGCGCCAATTCGATCACTGCCTTGAATCAATGGAAGAACGAGTAATTCGATAGTTCCTCCACTATTTTCCATCTCAACGCGTCTAATTACTCGCCCCGATAGTTGCACACGTAGCGCCTCTTCATGTGCCTGACTTTGAGGAGATGCGATTTGTTCAGCAACTTCTGTCAACAACTGACCTTCTAAAGCCTTGTTCCAACTTAGACGACCAAAAGCTGAACGTGCATTTGGGCTCGCGTAGGTGATCACTCCATTAACATCTAAGCGCAGTAGTCCATCTCCCACTCGTGGTGCAGGATCGAAGAATGAATTTGCATGTTCGTATGGGAAATTTCCCTCTGCTGCCATGCGATAGAGCTGGTGTGCAATTTCTCGGTAGTTCAGTTCAAGGCGAGAAGGTTGACGCATGAGTTCTGAATCTCGGTGGCGAGAAATTACGGCAATCACTTCGCCTTGATAGAGAACAGGAGTGGTCTCTTCTTTGATGAGGAGGTCACCAACTTTTTCAGGAACTGTGTCGCGAATAATCTCAGCGCTCGATAACGCTTGATCAATGTGCGGGCGCTCACCCCAGCCAATTTCTTCGCCTAATACATCATGTGCGAAGACAGTTGCAGCCGTCATGGGGCGAATATGTGCAATTGCAACATATCCTGTTGGCCAACTCTTCATATCTTTACGAAGAGGTACCCACAAAATGAGGTCCGCAAAGGAAAGATCTGAGAGTAATTGCCAATCTGCAACGAGTTCGCGCAGACGATAAATTTGAGCTGATGTTAACGGACTCTTTCCTTGAATAAATTCCTCGATAGTTGGCATTACTTTCTCCAACTAGGCAACATCGAAGCAACCTCTTGAATCGCAAACCAGGTGAGATCTTCTCCATCTGGTGACACTAGAAATATACAGGCGATCCATTCCAGTGCGATTGGTGCCTCAATTGAGATGCTGTCTGCACCCATCTCTGTAATCTGCGAATCCGGAACTTCAACTGCAAGAACATAACCCTGTCCCTCTTCACGCAGCTCTAAAGATTCATCGGCAGCCAACATGGTGAGGATGAATTCCTGCTCTTCTTCCCCAAGATCTGAATGGGTAGCGATGAACTCAGGTGTGGGAGCAAAGAGGACGGGAAGTGAGATTGATGTGCTCGTCAGAAGCGATTCAAGCTCATCAACAGAAACTCCTACATAGCTTCGCATATTGCTAAGGGTACAAGGTGAAACGCTATTGAGTAAGTTCGAGGGCTAGCGCTGCATATGATCGCCTTAGCAAGCCTCTGGAATTACTCTCCCTCAAAATCGAACGATCAAGGATGGCAGCGGAGACGCCTCTTTGGTCAAGAGGAAGAATTCGTAGCGCATGCGGTTTCATCGGAGATACGACTGAAAGAAAAATTTTCTCCTGTTCATCTCCTTTTTTGCCGGGGATACGATGTGTCAAAAGATGTGTGATTCTTCCGCGAATTGTCATCTGTGGAATTGCTACCGAGAGATCTCTCAGCGCACGCATACTAACTACACGTGGTGAAGAAAAAACCCATAAGTCATCTGCGGATTCAAGTATCCATGTAGAAAAAACACTCTCCCACCGACGATCGAGTGAGGAGTGCTCTGAAAAAGCAAGGAGACCAAGATCAATGAGAATGAAATCAACATGAGGACCAGCGCTAAGGATTAATTCAACTGCACTCGATGAGTTCTCATGAGTGATCTCAAATATCTGCAGTGCTGGACTTACCTCCCGGAGAGCATCTTTATTTGCATGCCGCTCCCCCAAGATTGTTGCCACTGCGGGCACTTCGTGATTGGCATCAATGAGAAGTACTTTCTTGCCTGTGACTGTGAGCTCTATAGCGAGATTGATTGCTGACGTCGTTACACCCTCTCCATGATTGACACCCACGAATGCGATCATTCTGCATCGGGATGTGATCTGCTGCGCGGTAGTTGATCTCACCATCGGTGCTCTATGCGGTGAACGAATCATCGCCAACAATTCAATCTCATCCCTCGGCCGAGCGAGATACCCGGCTTGTGCCTCACTCTGATGGGTGGCAAGAAATCCAATCGCTCGATCCAGATACGGTGAAAGAGCGGCGAGCATTACCGAGTCAAGTTCTGACATATCACTCGAAAAGATGAGGACCGGTTTCACCACTGGTGTAGCAGTAAGAAACTTTTGCAGTGAATTCACATCTAGGGCTCGAAAAATCACGCTCCATCCATGCGAATAGAGCGTTCCGGCGACCATCGCTTCAAATTCAGGATCATTTATCGCAGTTAAGACATTGAGTTCAGCCATTTGATTTAACAATTACCAATCTTCCATTTGAAGTTCCTGCAAGAAGTCTTTTGACTTGTGAATTATCAACTGAGACTGTGATGGCTAATCCGTTGCCAAAGTTAGAACTTTTCCGATCTATTGAGCGAAGAAAGACTCCGGTGAGTAATAACTCTGGAGTGCTCAGGCTTTGGGAATCTTGTGGCTCAGGTACCCAATAAATGCTAATTGGTTCACCTACTTCGATAGTGGCTGGAATATCCGAAGTGGAGACGTTAATGGGTACCTGTTCGGCATCAAATTCTTGAAGATCTTCAGTGACTGCGCTGGTTGAAAGGAACTCGCCAGCTGCAATGTATCTCGTTGTTGATGATCCGATTGGTGAGAGATCTTCAGCCAAATACAGATCTTGATTACCGACAAGGGAAGCGTTGATAATTTCTAAATCTGCAGATGTAAGTAAAGATCCCGCTGCGACGGGGTGTGTGAGAACCCAATATCCAGAGCTGCGATCTGAGAGCGCAGCAAATGCAAATGATGAGAGTAGCGCCGCGAGGAAGAGAACGCCGGCGACGATGACTCGAGGTGACCTCAATGAGATTGATGAACTTGACTGATGTGACATAAGGGTGGAGCAAACGCTATTGCTCACATCGTGGCCGCGCTCTATCCACAGTCATCCTTTAGGTTGAAAGAATTTCATTCTTAAGGCTGATGGATCGCTAGAGCTAGATCGCGATGCTGACGCAATGACCACTTACTCACAGCCTCATTACACGCTCACCGCATCAACTGAAGATCATGCGCTCTGGAGCCATCCCATTCTCGATCTCTACCCAGATTCACCTAGATTCGAACCTCTTCCACCTCTACCTATACAGAAAGCCAAGCTCTACCTAGTTCCATCGCACTTCGGTGAAGACTTCGAAGGTGATGATTACCCAGAACCAACATCTGCCAGTGAATTACCTGAATTACATACATGGACGATGACATTTGTCGTTGCACTTCTTGAAATATGGGCTGGCAGAAGACAGCCTGCACAATTGATGGCTCGCTGCCATCGAGTAATTTATAGCGAATTAATCAGAAAGACCGGATCGCAGAAAGAAGTTGGACGAGTGAGAACAATTCATCAGAGCGAGCCACTCGATGGCATCTGTGAATCAACCGTCACTGTACGTTTTGGCGAACGCATGCGCGCCATCGTGATTCGATTTGAAGGCGTTGACGGACGCTGGTTATGTACCGAGCTGGATCTGCTTTAGTACTTACGCAGCACCGTGGCAACGCTTGTACTTCTTGCCAGAACCGCATGGGCAAGGCGCATTGCGTGTGACTTCATTTTTGGTAACAACACCATTCTCATCAGCGGCTGTATAGGAAAGTGCGCTGACTTGGGCAGGTTTTGCTTCAATAGATGGAGCGGAGACTTTCTTTCCATCTTCAACGCTGACCTCAACATTAAAGACAAGGCTCGCAAGTTCTTCCTTGACTGCATCCATCATCGCTGCAAAGAGTTCGTAACCTTCTCGCTGATATTCAACAAGCGGATCGCGTTGGGCCATCGCGCGAAGTCCAATTCCCTCTTGCAGGTAATCCATCTCATAAAGGTGTTCGCGCCATTTACGATCAAGGACAGAGAGGAGAACCTTTCGCTCGAGTTCACGCATGACTTCTGCGCCAAGTTCGGCCTCACGTTTTTGATATGCAGCTTCTGCATCTTCAATAATTCGTGCAGCCAAGAATTCTGCGTCTAGGCCACCCAAAGATCCAACTTCTGCTACGAGTCCATCAATGGTGATAGAGATTGGATAGACAAGGCGTAGAGCGGCCCAGAGTTTTTCTAGATCCCAATCCTCTGCAAATCCTTCTGCAGTTTCGGCATCAACATAGGCCTGAATCGTGTCTGCTAAGAACTGGCCTACCTGCGTAGAAATATCTTCACCTTCAAGGACTAGGCGTCTTTCGCTATAGATCACTCCGCGCTGGCGATTCATCACATCGTCATACTTAAGAACATTCTTACGAATCTCAAAGTTCTGCGCTTCTACCTGAGTCTGAGCAGATTTAATCGCGTTACTGACCATCTTTGATTCGATAGGTGCATCATCAGGCAGTCCCGCTGCTGATAAGAAGCGTTCAACCATTCCTGAATTGAATCGACGCATCAAATCATCCTGTAGAGATAGGTAGAAACGTGACTCACCAGGATCGCCCTGTCGACCAGAACGTCCTCGAAGCTGATTATCGATACGGCGTGATTCATGGCGCTCTGTACCTAGAACATAGAGACCGCCGAGGGCGACAACTTCCTCATGACCAGAAGCAACTGCTGCTTTCTGCTTTGCTAGCTCTGCTGGCCAAGCTGCTTCATACTCTGCTGCATTTTCTACAGGTGAGATTCCGCGACGCTGTAACTCAAAATCTGCCATGAATTCAGGATTGCCGCCGAGCATAATGTCGGTACCGCGGCCTGCCATATTTGTTGCAACTGTTACTGCACCCTTAACACCTGCACGAGCAATAATCATCGCTTCACGCTCGTGGTGCTTAGCATTGAGAACCTCGTGTGGAATGCCGTTCTTCTTCAAAACTGAGGAGAGTTCCTCTGATTTTTCAACACTGACTGTACCGACCAGAACTGGCTGGCCTTTGCGATGGCGATCAACAATATCTTGCGCGACTGCAAGAAACTTTCCAGCTTCAGTTTTGTAGACCAAGTCTGCAGCATCTATACGTTGCATCGGGCGGTTAGTAGGAATTGGTACAACGCCAAGTTTGTAGATTTGATGAAATTCTGACGCCTCCGTCATCGCCGTACCAGTCATACCTGAAATTTTTGTGTAAAGGCGGAAATAGTTCTGCAGTGTGATGGTTGCAAGAGTCTGATTCTCATCCTTGATCTCAATGCGCTCTTTAGCTTCGAGAGCTTGATGTAGGCCATCGCTATAGCGTCGTCCTGAAAGCATGCGGCCTGTGTGTTCATCAACAATGAGGAGCTCACCATTCATAACCACATAGTCTTTATCGCGCTTAAAGAGTTCCTTCGCGCGTACTGCATTATTGAGATATCCGATGAGGGTCGTATTTGCAGCCTCATAAAGATTTTCGATACCTAGAAGCTGCTCGACCTTTGTTACGCCCGCTTCAATCACGGCGATCGTCTTCTTCTTTTCATCAACTTCATAATGAGTATCGCGTGAAAGCTGGTTGACAATATTTGAAAATTCAACATACCACTTGGTTGCTTTATCGGCAGGTCCGCTGATGATCAACGGTGTTCGAGCTTCATCGATGAGAATTGAGTCAACTTCGTCCACGACCGCGAAGAAATGATCACGTTGCACGCAATCTTCAAGGCTCCAAGCCATATTGTCACGCAGGTAATCGAATCCGAATTCATTATTCGTTCCATAGGTAACATCGCAGTTATACGCTTCACGGCGTTCAGCTGGAG
>JACCDT010148741.1_pt1 | contig 14265 bp, 10 predicted proteins | sample 7446291 | NCBI WGS metagenome assembly JACCDT01 (sample SAMN15323446, study PRJNA562643) | freshwater metagenome | isolation source: river surface water | place: USA:Blue River Watershed | collected 2017-08-17
GAGGAAACCCGGGGTGAAGGGGCCGTTCCAGAACACGGCGTAGGGCTCGCCGGCGGGCGCGAGGTCGGGCCGGGTGCCCAGCCAGGCGAGCAGGCGGTCCCGGGCGGCGGTGAAGTTGCCCTGCGAATACGAGCCGCGCACGCCGTGGCTGGCGACGCGCCGGGCGGCGCGGCGCTCGACCACGACGGGGCCCTGGTCGCCGGCGACCTTGGCTGCTTCGCCGTCGGCGACCCAGAAATACATGGCCGCGTCGTCGATCCGCGCCTCGACTGGCACGGTCATCGCGATGTCGTGCCGCTCGATGTAGCGGAACAGCGGCATGAACAGGGCGCCGCTGCGCTCGAAGTAGTTGCCGCTGCCCGCGGTGCGCAGGAGCACGCCGGCGGGCAGGGTTTTCACTTCGGTGGCGCCCGGGGCGGTGGGCGGAAAAGCTTGGAGTTCGGCCATGGCGGGCACGGAGACGCCCACGACGCCGAGCAGGAGGAGGAGCACGAGGCGCATGGTGAGGTTGCTACGCGCGGTTGGCCGGACCGGATGCGGCGGCGGCGGCCATTGCCGCGGTTTGCTTTTCGCGCGGCGTGACTTAAACGGACCTTCCTGCGTCTTTCCCTGTCCCCGCCGACTTCCGCTTCCGCATGAATCCCCGCTCCTCCGCCCTTTCGCTCGTCCTCTCCTCCGTGATCGCGCTGGCCTGCGCCGCCGGCACCACGCTCGCTTCGCGGGCCGCCGACACCAAGACGCCCAAGGCCAAGTCCGAGCGGGCCGCCAAATCCGGCAAAGCCGCCGCCAAGACCGAAAAGGCCGACGCCGCCGACAAGCGCGCGCCGCTCCACCTCTTGATCGACACCAAGCCGATCGACCGCAACGCCGCCGACCGCGTGAGCTACGCCCCCGTCGTCAAGCGCACCGCGGCCAGCGTCGTCTACGTCTACTCCAGCAAGACCGTGCGCGCGCCGGACATGTCGGGGTCGCCGTTCTTCAACGACCCGCGCCTGCGGCGTTTCTTCGAGCCGCAGCCCGACGGCGACGACGAGGCCGCGCCGACGCCCGCGCCGCGCAACCGCAACCGCGGCAACAACCGCAACGACAACGGCGGCGCGCCCTCGGCCCCGCGCAACCGCACGCCCGATCGCCAGCAGCAGGGGCTCGGCTCCGGCGTCGTGATCACGGCCGACGGCTACATTCTGACCAACAACCACGTCGTCGAGGGCGCGGACGACGTCCGCGTCTCCATCGGCGAGTCGAACAAACGCTACGAAGCCAAGGTCGTCGGCCGCGATCCCGGCTCCGACCTCGCGGTGCTGAAGATCGAGGCGACGGGCCTGTCGGCCGCCACCTTCGGCGACAGCGAGCAGCTGCAGGTGGGCGACGTGGTGCTCGCCATCGGCAATCCCTTCGGGGTGGGCCAGTCGGTGAGCCGCGGCATCGTGAGCGCGCTCAGCCGCGGCGTGGGCTTCGGGCCCTTCGAGGACTTCATCCAGACGGACGCGGCGATCAACCCCGGCAACTCCGGCGGCGCGCTGCTCGACACCGACGGCCGCGTGATCGGCATCAACAGCGCGATCCTCAGCCGCAGCGGCGGATTCGCCGGCGTCGGCTTCGCGATCCCGGCCAACCTGGCGCGCTCGATCGCCGAGCAGCTGGCGAACAACGGCCGCGTCGAGCGCGGCTTCCTCGGCGTGCGGCCGCAGCCCTTCGACGAGGAGCTGACGGCGCAGTTCGGCACGGAGAAGGGCGCGCTGCTCAGCGAAGTCACCGAGGACAGCCCGGCCGACAAAGCGGGCCTGAAAGCGGGCGATGTCGTGACGAAGATCAACGCGACCGAGCTGCGCGACGCGCGCCACCTGCTGCTGACGGTGAGCCAGATCGCGCCCGGCACCGAGGTGACGATCGAGTATCTGCGCGACGGCAAGACGGCGACGACCACGGCCAAGCTGGCGCGGCGCGACGAGGACGCGCTGGCCCGCGAGGACGGCGCCGCGCCGAAGAAGGAGGAAGGCGTGCTCAACGGCGTCGGGGTGGGTGAGATCACCGCGGAACTGCGCAGCCAGCTCGGCATCCCCGGCCGCATCCAGGGCGTGATTGTGACGAGCATCGAGCCCGACACCCCGGCGGCGAAGCAGGGTCTGCGCGAAGGCGACGTGATTCTCGAACTCGACCGCCGTCCGATCACCGACGTGAAGGGGGCGATCAAGTTGAGCGAGGAGATCAAGGGGCCGAAGTTCCTCATGCGCATCTGGCGCGGCGGCCGCTCGACCTACCTCGCGATCGACGAGTCGAAGTAACGCGTCCGGCCGCGGAGACCGCGCGTGCCGTTGGGACGGCGCGGGCCCGGATGGCCGGCCGGCTGGGCGGCTCGCCGGCTCGGTCGGCGAGCCGGGCCCTTTCGGACCGCGAACCGCGGCCGCGGCTTTCCTTGGCCGCGTTTTGCGTGCATCGGTGACGGATGCTGCCGAGCCACCAGGGATCGTTCCGCCTCTTCCGCGTCGCCGGGATCACGGTGTATCTGCACTGGTGGTGGTTCCTGTTCGCGGTGTTCGCCATCTCGACGCGGCAGCGGGCCTACAGCTCGCCGGTGTGGAACGTCGCCGAGTATCTCACGCTTTTCCTGATCGTGCTGTTGCACGAGTTCGGCCACTCGCTGGCCTGCCGGCAGACGGGCGGCAAGGCGGACGAGATCGTGCTGTGGCCGCTGGGCGGCGTGGCCTTCGTGAAGCCGCCCTCGCGGCCGGGCGCGGAGCTGTGGAGCATTGCGGCCGGGCCGCTCGTCAACGTGGCGCTGATCCCCGTGATCCTCGGGCTCGATTGGGCGCGGCTGCACCTCGGCTGGGGTGCGGGCGAGGCGGATTACCGGCGCTACCTGCGCTACGTGGCGCTCATGAACTACGGGTTGCTGATCTTCAATATGCTGCCGGTCTACCCGCTCGACGGCGGGCAGATTTTGCGGTCGCTGCTGTGGTTCAAGCTCGGCAAGTGGCGCAGCCTGCGGGTGGTGACGATCGTGGGCTTCTTCGGCATCGCGGCGGTGTTCGCCCTGATGATGTGGCCGCGGCGTCATCAGCTGGACCAGATCGAGACGTGGATCATGCCGTTGTTTCTCATGGGCTTTCTGCTCTCCCAATGCATGGCCGGCTACCGGCACGCGCGGGCGCTGTTGGCGCTGGAGCGGGCGCCGCGGGTGGATGGGTTCGCGTGTCCCGGTTGCGGCGAAGCGCCGCCGGGCGGGCCGCTATGGTTGTGTCCCGCCTGCGGCAACCGGTTCAATCCCTTCTCGACCGGCGGGGTGTGTCCGCATTGCAGTGCGGCGCGGACGGCGGTGCCGTGCCCGTCGTGCAGCGAGGCGCACGCGGTCGACGCGTGGGCGGAGCGGGCGCGGCGCGGCGCCGACGAGCCGCCGCGGTTGCGCGGGTAGGCCGGCGGGAGGATTGCCTGCCGGGCCCGGATTCGGCCAAGCTGGCGGCCATGAAATACTCATGCGAGGTGACGATCGCGTTGCCGCGGGCGCAGGTGATCGCGTTGTTCGACGAGCCGGCGAACATGAAACATTGGCAGCAGGGCTTCGTGAGTTTCGAGGCGGTGAGCGGCCGGCCGGGGCATCCCGGGGCGAAATCGCGGCTCCGCTACAACATGGGCGGCCGGGAGGTGGAGATGATCGAGACGATCACCGAGCGGGCGCTGCCGGACCGGTTCAGCGGCACCTACGAGGCGAAGGGCGTTTTCAACACGATCGACAACCGCTTCGAGGAAGTCTCGCCCACGGCGACGCGCTGGATCAGCGAGACGGAATTCAAGCTGAGCGGATTCATGCGCGTGATCGGTTGGCTGATGCCCGGGGCGTTCCGCAAGCAGACGCAGCAGTTCATGGATGCCTTCAAGGCCTTCGCGGAGAACGGCACGAGCGTGGCGGCGAAGCGGTAGGAGGCGTGCGACCGCGAGGCGCGGCCCGCGGGGGCGCAGGTGCGACTACGGGGCGGCGGCGCGCAGATCGACGCGGATGAGTTCGCGGTCGTTGCGGACGAAGACGCTCTGCAGCGCGAAGGCCGGGTGCGACCAGTGCACGTCGCGGCCGCCGGCCTTGTTGGTGGGGTCGAGCAGGTGGGCGCGGTCGAGCTCAGTGTAGCCCTCGGGCGTGAGGCGCGCGAGGATCAGGTCGCCGGTCTCGTTGTAGATCCAGAAGCGGTCGGCCTGTTTGACGAGAAAGGCGGTGGTCCAGCGCGCGGGTTTGCCGGCGGGCGTGGTGGGCGCGAGGGTTTCCCAGAGGCGTTCGCCGTCGGCGAGGCGCAGGCCGCGCAGGTGGCCGAAGCTGCACACGCCGTAGATCGTGCCGTTCTCCAGGAACGGCGTGCTCATGAGGCTGTGCAGGCTGTCGGGTTTCACCTCGCTCGGGCCCTTGCGGCGCCAGACTTCGGTGACGGCAGGCCGCGTGGCGTCGAGGCGCAGCAGCAGCGAGCCGTCGAAGAACGCCGAGGCGAAGAGATAGTCGCCGTGGAGCCGCGGCGTGCCGATGGCGTGGGCCATCTTGGTCTTGAACGGCTCGGTCCAGAACACCGCGCCCGTCGCGGGGTCGAGGCCGCTGAGGGATTCGCTGTCCCAGACGACGAGTTGGCGACGGCCGCCGGCCTCGATGAGCGTCATCGGCGCGTAGCCAGGCTCCTTGGCGGGGAGGGCGCGCCAGACTTCCTTGCCGGTGTGGCGGTCGAACGCGACGACGGTGTGGCCGATGCCGCCGACGAGGCAGTAGACGAGGTCGCCGTCGACCAGCGGCGGCGAGGCGAAGCCCCAGGTCTGCGTGGTCACGCCGTAGTCGGCCTTGAAATGGCGCGACCAGACGACGCGGCCGTCGGCGGTGTCGAGGCAGTGCAGGTGGCCTTCGGCGCCGAGGGTGTAAACGCGGTCGCCGGCGACGGCCGGGCTGGCGCGGGGGCCGGACGGGTAGCTGATCTCGTAGGCCGCGTCGTAGGCATGGGTCCAGAGCAGGCGGCCGTCGGCGGCATCCAGACACAGGATACGCTCGCGCCCGACCTCGGCGTTGCGCTGGAGGGCGCCGCCGGGGTTGCCGCGGGTCTGCGAATCGGGGCGGTCGGTGAGGAAGACGCGGCCGCGGGCGACGGCGGGACTGGAGTAACCGGCGGCGACGGGTGCGCGCCAGAGCACGCGCGGGCCGCCGGCGGGAAATTTCTCGAGCAGGCCGGTCTCGCGCCAGACGCCGTCGCGCTGCGGACCCTGCCAGTGCGGCCAGTCGTCGGCGCGACCGGCGGCGACGGCGCAGGCAAACGCGAGGGCGGCAAGGAGCGGGCGGGCGGAGCGGCGGGGCGGCATGGCGGAGCGGGGTGGGCGCAACGCTCAACGTTTAACGCCCAACGCTCAATGTCCGAAACGGAGAGCCGGCGAGCCCGCCGGCGCGGCGCACGGAGCGGAGAAGCGGGGGGCGATCAGAGGTTGGCGCAGGCAGCACGGCGGTCAGTCGCGCCGCTGGAGGTCGATCCAGAGACGCTCGACCTTGGCGCGCGCCCACGGGGTTTTGCGCAGGAAGGTCAGGCTCGATTTGAGGCTCGGGTCGAACTGGAAGCAGCGCACGGGCACGCGGTCGGCGAGGCCGGTCCAGTCGTATTCCTCGGCGAGCTCCTTGACGATGCGCTCGAGGGTGACGCCGTGGAGCGGGTCCTTGGATTTCGGCGCGGGGCGCGCGGCGGCCGGCGTCGCGCCGGAAGGCGCGGACGGGCTCGGGGTGGCGCTGGGCTGAGTTGGATCGGACGACATCGGCGGAGAGTGGGCGAGAGGGCGATGCGGCGAGGCAGGGCGCGCGGTTACTTTTTCTCCGGCGCCGGGGCCTTCTTCTGCTTCGGTGCGGGGAGCGGCGGCGGGGTGCCGGGGAGTTTCTTGCCGAGGGCGTGGTCGTCGGGCGTGAGGCCGCGGCGGAAGCCCTTGAAGGCATACGGCGACGGCTCGTAGGGGTCGACGTAGCGGACGTCGGTCTGCGCCGGGATTTCGAGGCCGAAGCCCATGAGCACCGCGTTCACGACGAGGCGGCGGAAGCCCTCGTTGGCGAGGTCGGTGGCGGCGCCCATGGTGGAGCAGAAGACGCGGTTGGTGGTGCCGTTGGCGTTGCGGTTCAGGCGCGTCCAGGCGAGCGGCATCATGGGGTCGTTGATGCCCTGCTCGACCTTGTCGGCGTGGCGCACCTTGCGCTGCACGGTGTCGATTGGGTCGGCGGGATCCATGCCGGTGAGCACGGCGCCGCGCAGGAGTATCCGGGAACCGGCGACGGGGTGCGTCTCGTAGACGCCGGAGTCGCCGAAGACATCGCGCACGCCGCGGAGGATCGGGTCGCCCTCGACGCCGGGCACGACGATGCCGCGGGTGGCGCCGCGGCGGTTGGCGCCCCAGTGGCTGACCCAGTTTTCGCCGAGGACGTTGCGGCCGAAATCGTTGAAGTGTTTGTAGGCGCCCGGGTGGTTGGGCGGGAAACGGAAGGCGTGCGTGCTGGTGCGCAGGCCGACGATCGGGACGCCGCGGGCGACGGCGTCGGCGAAGAGCTTCATCGCGGCGTCGGGCCATTGGCGGAAGCGCAGCGCCATCACGATGCCGTCGGCGGTGGCGAGAGCCTCGGGGTTGCCGACGGAGGCGTTGTTGTCGGGGTTGATGGTGCCGTCGGGATCGAGCGCGAACAGCACGGTGCATTTGAAGCCGTGGCGCTGGCTGAGGATCTTGGCGAGCATGGGCAGGCCCTCCTCGCCGCGGTATTCCTCGTCGCCGGTGAGAAACACGAGGTGCTTGCCGGCGCCGGGGCCGGGTTTGGCGGGATAGGTGATGGAGGCGCTGGCGGCGCGGAGCGCCGGCGCGGCGAAGGCGAGCGCGAGGGCGAGGGGGGCGACGAAGGCGAGGGGGCGGGCGAAGCGGAGGGGCATGGGTGGGCGGGGAGCGCGGAGGCGGAGCAAGGGATGACGGGCGCGGGCCGCGGAGAGAAGGCGCAACTGCGGGTCGGGGAGCGGCGGCGACCGGCGGCGAACTGCGCGCGGCGATGGACAAACGGCGGCGGGTGCGGTTGGGTTCGCGGCAACCCCGCTGCCCCCCATGCGTTCACCGAATTCCCTGCGTTGGTCTGTCCTCCTGCTCGTCGGTCTGGCTTGCCTCGGGGCGGCGGGAGCGACGGGCGCCTGTGCGGCGGAGCTGGCGCGGCCGGCGGGCGCGGCGTATGAGACGGGCCGGCGCACGCGCGACGGCATCGGCAAGTTCTATTTCGGCCGGGAAATTTCCCAGGTGATGGGCCACCAGGGCGCGGGCTGGCTCGAACGGCCCGAGCGCGAGGAGGAGGAGCGCACGGACCTGCTGCTGAAGGAACTCAAGCTCAAGGCGGGCGACACGGTCGCGGACGTCGGCGCCGGCAGCGGGTATTTTTCATGGCGGATGGCGCGGGTCGTCGGCGCCCGCGGCACGGTCTACGGCGTGGAGATCCAGCAGGAGTTTTTGGACCTGCTCATGGCGAACATGAAGCGCCGCGGCGTGGGCGAGATCGTGAAGCCCGTGCTCGGCACGGTGCAGGATCCGCAGCTGCCGGCGGCGTCGTGCGACCTGATTCTGCTCGTGGATGTGTATCACGAACTCGACTACCCGTGGGAGATGACGCGCGCGATGGCGCGGGCGCTCAAGCCGGGCGGGCGGCTCGTGCTGGTGGAGTATCGCGGCGAGGACCCGGCGGTGCCGATCAAGCCGCTGCACAAGATGACCGAGGCGCAGGTGAAGAAGGAGATCGCGGGCGGCGGCCATCCGCTGACGTTCGTGGAGAACATCGCGACGCTGCCGCGGCAGCACGTGCTGGTGTTCCGGAAAACCTGAGCGCGGCGCGTGCGGCTCAGCAGGGCTGGTGGCCCCAGTCGTTTTCCTTCAGGTCCTGGGCAAAGGCTTCCATCTGCTCCTCCGGCGTGAGCGGGCGGGCTGCGGGCACGGCCGCGGGCGCAGGATTCGGTGGCTGGCCCGTGGCGGCCGCGGGGGTTGCCGGAGAGGGAGGCGTGGCAGCCGAGGCGCCGGCCGGAGACGGCGAGGTTGACGGAGGCGGGGTGTCGTCCGACATGGCGGCACCTTGCGCCGGAGGCGGCCGGTTGTCACGCGCGGTGGCGCCGGCGGATTCGGTCTGTTCAACGACGCGCGTGCGGCCCACGTTCGGCGGCATGTTGCTCGTCACCGCCGCCGACCTCGCCCTGCGCCTCGGCGACCCGTCGTGGGTCGTCTTTGACTGCCGCCACGATTTGGCGGATCCGGCCAAGGGTGCGCGGCTGTATGCGGCGGGTCACCTGCCGGGGGCGTTTTTTGCGGCGGTGGACACCGATCTCTCGGGACCGAAAGGTGCGGGCGGGGGGCGTCATCCGCTGCCGGCGCCGGGGGCGTTTGCGGCGTTTCTCGCAGCGCACGGCGTGACGGCGGCAACGACGGTCGTGGCCTACGACGACGTGGGCGGGCAGTATGCGGCGCGGCTGTGGTGGATGGCCCGGTGGATCGGTTTTCCCCGGGTGGTGCTGCTCGACGGCGGGTGGCCGAAATGGGCCGCGGAGGGTCGACCCGTGACCACGGCGGTGCCCGCCCGGCCGGCGACGCCGAGTGCGTTGCGAGCGCAGGTCGACGACACCTTGCACATCGATGCGGCGGAGGTGGCGCGGCGGCTTGGCCGGGCCGACTGTGCGTTGCTCGATGCGCGGACGGCCGAGCGGTATCGGGGCGAGGTGGAGCCGATCGATCCGGTGGCGGGCCACATCCCGGGCGCGAAAAACCGTTTCTACAAACTGAACCTCAACGCCGACCTGACCTTCCGGCCCGCCGCCGAGCTGCGGCGCGAGTTCGAGGCGCTGTTGGGCGATTTGCCGCCTGCGGCGGTGGCGCACCAGTGCGGGTCGGGCATCACGGCCTGCGTGAATCTCTTCGCGATGGAGTATGCCGGTCTGGCGGGGTCGAAACTCTACCCCGGCTCCTGGAGCGAGTGGGTGAGCGATCCGGCGCGGCCGGTGGCGCGCGGCCCGGAGTGAGCGTGCGGCGGCACGCGCGGTCGAGCCCGCCTCGGCGTGCGCGGCGTGTCTTTCCGATGGCGGTGCGCGCGCAAATCGGTTTTGTCGGCGGCACCCCATGACGACCTCCCCTGTTTCCTTCCGTTTTCTCCGCGGTGCGGCGCTCGCCGGTGTGTGCGCGCTGGTGTCGCTGGCCCGGGCCGACGTCGGTGTCGGCGCCAAGCCGCTGCCCGGCGCCGAGCTGCTCTTCGACGGCACCCGCGCGATGCTCGACGAGAAATGGACCTACTGGCAGGGGCCGCGGTTCGGCTCCGCGCTGCCGATCAAGTGGAAGATCGTCGACGATCCCGTGGACAAGGGCGGCTTCGCGCTGCAGACGGACGACCCGGCGGTGACGAAGGGCAAATACGGCGTGGCCGACATCGTGACGAAGAAGGCCTACCGCGATTTCCGGCTGCACGTGGAGTTCCTCGTCATGAATCCGCGCGGCAACAGCGGCGTGTATCTGCAGAACCGTTACGAGATCCAGATCCAGGACGGCGACGCGACCAAGCACGGCATGGGCGCCGTGATCAACGAGACGGAGTCGCCCTACTTCCTCTACAAAGGCCTGCGCCAGTGGAACAGCTACGATCTCGTCTTCCGCGCGGCGCGGTTCAAGGACGGCAAGCTCGTGGAGAAGGCGCGGGTGACGATGTATTTCAACGGCGTGAAGATCCACGCGAACCAGGAGATCCAGCAGGTCTGGGGCGGCGCCAACTCGGGGATCGACGGCGGCAACGACGGCGGCAAGGGCATCACCGACACTCCCGGCGGCCTCAAGCTGCAGGCGGAAGGCCACGACGTGCGCTACCGCAACATCTGGATCAAGGAAATGGACCTGCCCCGGCCGCAGACCTCGTTTGCGCCGGAGCATTGAGCGGGTCGGCGAACCTTCACGGTAGCCTCGCCGCGCCCGGATCGCCCGGTGGTCGGCGGAAGCGCCTGACGCGCGGCGGATAGGCGGCACAGGTCGGCGAAGGGCCATTCGGGCCTGCTCACCGGAGAGGTGAGCTCGGCCGTTTCCCTTGGCCGTGCGGCGGTTGGTCACCCCTGCGGGGCTGTTGGTCACATTCAGCTCCAGTTTACACGGAGGCGGCCTGCAGGGTCGGAGCGCCGCCGGAGGAGTCTGCTTTGTCGTCGCCCCACGACACGCCCGGACCTTTCGACGGCACCTGCGGCGCCCTGCCTACCGGCGCCGGAGGCGTTCCCCGTCCGTTCCCAACCCAGTCCGTTCCCGTCCCATGAAAAAACTGTTCCTTGCCTTCGTCCTCGCCGTGGCCGGCCACCCGTCCGTCCGCGCGGCCGACACGGTCGAATTGCTGCCCGGAAAGATCACCGGCACCCTCTCGCTTTCGTCCGAGACCATCCAAAGCGGCTCCGTCTCCGCCAGCGCCACCGACGGCTCCGGCTCCGCCAGCGCCTCCTTCAGCGGCTCCACCTATTCGCTCGTGGTTCCGGCCGGCAAGCAGTGGCGCCTGAATTTCAGCCTCACGACCGCGGTGCCCGGCGGCAGCTACAGCTCGATCTCCTTCAACCAGGCCGGCGCGGGCATCCCTGTCGCGGCCGAGCAGACGGTCACGAACAACGTGACGATGACCACCGCCCGCCTCGCCGCGACGGTGGAGGTGGCCAACGGCACGCTCACCTCGATCCCGACCCTCCAGGCCTACGGCAACAACGGGCTCAACCCCGCCACCTCGTTCAACGCCTACGCGCAGAACCTCGCCTACGTGGTCGCGCTGCCCTTCAACGGCGTCACCGTCTACGGCACCGCCAACGTCACGAGCACCACCGGCCAGACGTCCACGCAGACGCTCGCCAACCGGACCGTCAACGTCTCGGCCGCCGGGGGCGCCGCCGCCTGGAGCCTCGACGCCGCGTTTGCCGCCGGCTCGCTCGCCGGCTCGCTCAATCTCACCGGCGTCGCTTCGCCCTCGAACGGCTACGTCTATCTCTACGCGCCCAACGGTTCCTACCTCGGCAACAAGTCCTTCCCCGGCAACGGCACCTTCCAGTTTGAAAACCTCATGGCGGGGACCCACGGCCTCCAGGCCTACGCCTATTTCAACTCCGCCCAGCTCTACCTCTACCGCCGGGCCGACGTCACCGCCGGCCAGGTGACCACGGTCGATTTCGCCGGCACCGTCGCCGTCGCGAACACCGCCCTCAACCTCACCGGCTTCCTCACCCGGTCGAAGGTCAACGGCGCCAACCTCTCCGCCAACTGGACTCCGCCGAACCCCAACCCGAACAGCTTCTCGAATTCCGCCAACGCCTCCCTCAACGCCGCCGGCGGCCTCACCCACTACCTCGTCCCCGGCGAGTGGAAATTCCCCAACCTCAGCGTCAGCGGCTACGACGGCTCCACGCCGGGCGTCCAATACTACTTCTCGCTCGGCCTCTACGACTACCAGCGCGCCAGCCAGGGCATCACCTTCGCCGCCGGCGAAACCAGGACGCTCCCGTCGTTCGATCTGAACACCACGCAGACCGAGCTCACCTTCGACGTGATCGAGCCTGCCGGCGCGACGAGCGAGACCCTCATCTCCGACGCCCGCGTCAGCGGCTACGTCACCACCTACAACGGCGGCACGCCGCAGTATCAGCTCAGTTTCAACAGCTCGACCTACACGAACACGCCGCAGGCCCGTCCGCGCGTCCGCATCGTCGGCGTGCCCGGCACCTACAACGTCCAGACCTACGGCACCGTCTCCGGCTCCAACGTCAGCTTCGGCAACTTCACGCTCGAGCTGAAGGCCCCGTTGCCCACGCCCGTCGGCACCGATGTCACCGTTCCCGCCGGCACCGGCGTCACGCTGGAATTCGACAACGTCACCGTCGCCGGGGTGAGCACCTCGTCGCAGGTGCCGGTCGGTCCCGCGCTCCCCGCCGGCTACACGATCCTCACCAACAGCGGTTCGAAGGTTTACTACAACATCAGCACGACCGCCACTTACTCGGGCTACATCGATGTCACCGTCACCTACGCCGCCGATGCCGTCGCCGCCGCGCTCGAACCGCGCCTGAAGCTCTTCCAATACTCCGGCGCCAGCCAGACCTGGCAGGATATCACGGTCGCGGTCGATCCGGCGGCCAACACCATCACCGGCACCACCAACGCGCTTTCCCTCTTCGCCGTCGGCGTGGCGCAGGATCCCGTGCTCGGCGCCGTCACCGTGCCGACCGACGCGATGCGCGGCACCCCGCTCGCCTTCTCCGCCACCTTCACCGATCCCGACACGAACGACACCCACACCGCCGTCTGGACCTGGGGCGACGGCACGACCTCCGCCGGCACCGTCAACGCCGCCACGCGCGCCGTCGCCGGCACGCACACGTATGCCCAAGCCGGCACCTACACCGGTTCCCTCGCCCTGACGGATGCCACCGGCACGACCGTGACCCGCTCCTTCACCGTCACGGTCGGCGGCAGCGACAGCACCGCGCCCGTGATCACGCTCTCCGGCAACCTCACCGCCGAGGCCACCGGGCCGGGCGGGGCCGCAGTCACGTTTGCGCTCACCGCGACCGACGAAACCGACGGCACCGTCGCCGTCACCGCGACGCCCGCTTCCGGCTCCGTCTTCGCCCTCGGCACCACGACCGTCACGGCAACGGCCCGCGACGCGGCCGGCAACGTCGCCACGCGCACCTTCACCGTCACCGTCACGGACACCACCGCGCCGGTCATCGCGCCCCTGGCCGCCGTCACGGCGGAAGCGACGGGCGCCGCCGGTGCGGTCGTCACGTTCGCGCCGACCGCCACCGATCTCGCCGGGGCCGTCACCGTCACGACCAGCGTCGCGTCGGGCGGCACCTTCGCCCTCGGCACCACCACGGTCACGGTCACCGCGCGGGATGCCGCCGGCAACACGTCGACCTCGTCCTTCGACGTGATCGTCCGCGACACGACCAAGCCCGTGATCGCCGCCCAGGCTAACCTCACGGTCGAAGCCACGAGCGCCGCGGGTGCCGTCGCCACGTTCGCCCCGAGCGCGACCGATGCCGTGAGCGCCGTGACCGTTACGACCAGCGTCGCCTCGGGCAGCACGTTCGCCCTCGGCACGACGCCCGTCACGATCACCGCCACGGATACGGCCGGCAACACGGCCACGCGGTCGTTCACCGTCACCGTGGTCGACACGACCAAGCCCGTGATCGCGCCGCTCGCGAACCTTACCCTCGAGGCCACGAGCGCCGCCGGGGCGACCGCGACGTTCGCCGCCGCTGTGACGGATGCCGTCGGTGCGACCGCCACCTACAGCCGCGCGTCGGGCTCCACGTTCCCGCTCGGCACCACCACCGTGACGGTCAACGCCACGGACGCGGCCGGCAACGCCGCGACGCCGGTCAGCTTCACGGTCACGGTCCGCGACACGACCGCGCCGGTGTTCAGCAGCCTCACGCCGTCGACCGGCAGCCTCTGGCCGGCCAACCACAAGATGGTCGCCGTCACGCTTACCGCCGTGACCTCCGACCTCGCGGGTGCCGTCACGACCAAAATCGTCTCGGTCACCAGCAGCGAGCCGGACAACGGCCTCGGCGACGGCGACACCGCCAACGACATCGAGATCACCGGCGCGATGACGCTCAACCTGCGTGCCGAACGTTCCGGCGGCGGCAACGGCCGCACCTACACGATCACGGTCGAAGCCAAGGATGCGGCGGGCAACGTGACGCGGCGCTCGACCACGGTCTCCGTGCCGAAGAGCCAGGGCGGCCGCTGATCCCGCCGGTCCGCCGGCTTTCCTTCCGGGCCCGCCTTCACCGGCGGGCCCTTTTTTTTGGACCGCGCCGTCACTCGCCGGCGGCGATGACCGTGCCCGGCAGGCGGGCGCGCAGGTCGGCCCAGAACATGCGGCCGACGGGAATGGGATGGGTCACCGCCTGGACGGCGAGATGCACGGATTTCTGGGCGTCGCGCCGGTAACCGGTGAGGCGCGCGAGGCTGACGATCGCGGTGCGGTGCACGCGCATGAAATCCGCCGGCGGCAGGATCTCCTCCCAGGCCTTGAGACTGCGGCGCACGAGGATGCTGCTCTGGTCGGCCAGGTGGACGAGCGAGTAGTTCTCCTCCGCCTCGATGGCGCAGAGGTCGGTGACCGGCGCGAAGCGCGCCGTGGTGCCGGAGCTGAGATGGATGATGTCGTCCGGCCGCAGCGCGAGTCCGGCGGGCGCCGCCGTGCTCGCGGGCTCGGCGGGGGCCGCGGCGACGGGCGCGGGCGGC